>Ga0164296_1000429_pt1 | contig 50513 bp, 46 predicted proteins | sample GEODES057metaG_FD_113533 | JGI IMG/M metagenome (GOLD analysis project Ga0164296, IMG submission 113533) | Dystrophic lake water microbial communities from Trout Bog Lake, Wisconsin, USA - GEODES057 metaG | ecosystem: Environmental > Aquatic > Freshwater > Lake | place: USA: Trout Bog Lake...
CATTTGCGTGAGGGGTATTAATCGTGAGAAAACAACTTGTCACATTTCAACGACATTCGTTCCCTAATTCATTGATGGCTCCGAGTTGAAAGCGATGGAGACGAACATTACGACTGAGACATTACGGAGTTTTTAGATTGAAATTCTGGTCAACCACTCAAATTCAACCTGTCTTTGAGGGATATTTCCAGGAACGCCTGTTTTTGAGGGATGGCCCGAAGGCCAAAACCCCATATGATTACTGGTCGGGAAGACAGGATTTGAACCTGCGACCCCCTGCTCCCAAAGCAGGTGCGCTACCAAGCTGCGCCACTTCCCGTTTTGTCACTAACGTAACGTCCTCAGGTTACTCACTTTCTCAGTGAGGCTTCGCCGTTAGGTCGTAACGAGATCCTTTGGGTGCTGTGCCCCTCGCACCAAGCGCCCTGGGAGCGCTCCGGTTCCTACTCCTTCTTGGAAGGTCACGACACCGCGCTTGATGGTGGCGACGTAGCCTTCAGCCTGTTGAACCAGTCGTTTCCCACCAGCAGGAAGGTCGCTGACGACCAGAGGCACTTTGACGGCCAAGCGATCAAAATCGATGAGGTTGACGTCAGCCATCATGCCCACTTCAAGCGTCCCTCGGTCGTGAAAGCCGTAGAGGCGCGCTGTGTCGTGGGTCTGCTTTTTCACAATCCACTCAAGGCCGAGGCGATCTCCACGGATACGGTCTCGAACCCAGTGCGTCAACATGAACGTGGGCATCGAACTGTCACAGATCGTGCCCACGTGGGCACCTCCGTCAGCGAGGCCCAATGCGGCTCGGGGGTGCTGCAACATGGCCAGCGTGGGCTCAAGGTCACCGTCCGAGTAGTTGAGAATCGGGAGATACAACAATCCCCATCCGTCCCCCTCCATCATGGCGTCGTAGGCCACGTCAAGGGCGGTCGAACCATTCGCTGCGGCGATGCCAGCGAGCGAACGCTCGGGTCCCGGCTCATAATCTGGGGGATCGCCGAGTACGAAGGTGGTGCGATAGGCGCGCTCAAAGGTTTCTGCTGCATCGGCCGGAGGCGTGAACGAAACAATTGATTCACGCACTTCATCCGTAGCGAGTGCGGCGTAGAGCTCTTCGGGAGTGAGCCCTTGCTGCTTCAACGCCCCATAAGCAGGGATGTTGTCAAACAGGCAATAGGTGGCGTGGTGGCCAGTCAAGAGTCCGGTGGGGCGGCCCGCAACTTGTGGCCACAAATCGGCACCTTCAGCGACCGCTTCCAACGAAGCATCCATCATGTCCTTCCAAAGCCCCGGTGCTGCATCGACTTGGAGAAGGGCGAACGAAACGGGTCGATGAATGGCCGCCGAAAGTTTGCGCATCCACGCCATTTCTTTGGGAGCGGAGACGACGTCTTCGCCAGCAACACCCATTGGAGCCAACTCGAAGACCCCGGCGTTTAATTCTCCCAAGGCGTTACCGATTCCGAAGAGTTCATCTTCAGCGGCGAAGGTTCCCGGGACCGGCTCTCCGTCAATCGCCAAGTGGGCGAGTGTGCGTGAGGTTGAAAACCCGAGGGCTCCTGCGGCGATGGCTTCTTTGACGAGACGATACATTTCCGCAATATCTTCGCTCGAGGCCGGCTCGTTGCGGGCACCTGCGTCACCCATGACGTACGCCCGCACCGCACCATGTGAGATCTGGGTGCCGACGTCCATCGTCCACTGGCGGCGGTCGAGCGCATCAAGATACTCAGGAAATGACTCCCACTCCCAGGTGATGCCTTCAGCGAGCGCCGTGCCGGGGATGTCTTCTACTCCCTCCATGAGTCCGATCAACCAGTCATGCTTGTCGGGGGCAACCGGAGCAAAGCCCACGCCACAGTTTCCCATCACAACGGTGGTGACACCGTGCCACGATGAGGGAGCGAGCTCTGAGTCCCAGGTCACTTGACCGTCGTAGTGCGTGTGGATATCAACCCAACCAGGAGTAACAAGGAGACCCGTTGCGTCCACGCGCTCTTTCGCCTCAAGTGCTGCAAGATCGCCGACGGCAACGATGACTCCATCGGTGATGGCGAGATCACCCAAGCGCTTTGGTTCGCCTGTTCCATCAACCAGCGTTCCGCCTTCAATAATAAGATCAACCATGTTCACCCTCCCTGTGTGCTGCCCTCTACTTTGGCAGAAGTTTGCACGTTGCGGAGGAACGAAGATGCCCGGGGAGTGTTTCCCCGGGCATCTTCGAAGCACTCATTCTTTTTAGGCGTTTTTTCCGAGAATCCGATTCATCTTGGTTCCACAAGTAGGACACGATCCTTGGGCGGCACGTCGACCATTTTTCAGTTCGACTTCTTGTCCGTCAAAGTCTCGCTTTTCCCTGCATTTTACGCAATAACCGTTGTAACTCGCCATTCGTAATCCACCCATTTGTCTTCTATGACGACGGACTTCTTCCGCCCTCTTGCTAGAAAGCAAGATACCGGAATTGCGCATGTTTTTCTGGCATTGAAAGGGGCTAGGCACGAAAATTGGGCTTTTTATGGCCTACTCTTTCCCAATATGGATATGACCACCGATCAAGTAATCGAAGGACTCGACGACGTGTGGGGTTCCCTTTATTCCGGAACCGCAGATCTGCGTGAAGAGCAGTGGCTTTTACCAACGTCGTGTCCGGGCTGGAGCGTCAAAGATCAATTGAGCCATCTCGTGGGTATCGAGCGCTCACTCCAAGGTGTCGACGCACCGGCCGTGAGTGACCGTGAGCGGCCGCATGTAAAAAACTCCATTGGCGAGATGAACGAAATCTGGGTTGAGTCGTTGCGTTCTTCAAGCGGCGAAGAAGTGCGGGCAGAGTTTTTCGCGGTGACCCAAGAACGCCTCGCTGCATTACGTGGCTTTGATGAACCAACATTCGATGCCGTGGGGTGGAGTCCAGTCGGCCAGGTCCCGATGCGCAAATTTATGGAAGTGCGGATTATGGACTCATGGATTCACGAACAAGACGCCCGGATCGCTCTGGGTCGCCCTGGTGGACGCAACGGCGTGGGTGAGTCGGTGACCTTAGGTCGCGTCGACCTTGCGTTAGGCCTTGTCGTGGGCAAGGGAGCGCGCCCCGAAGAGGGAGCGTCTGTCGCCTTCGTCATCACGGGGCCCTTGGGCCGTCGTCACAGAATTGTGGTGATCGACGGGCGCGGCGTGATGGAGGCGGGAGACGACGCCACGGCGACGCTGACGTTGACGCAAGAGACCTACGTTCAACGCTTTGGTGGACGAATCACCGCCGATGAGGCAGCGAGCGCACCGGGAACGGAACTTGATGGCGATCGTCAACTCGCCGAAGCCGTTCTTCGTGCACTGTGCGTGATGATCTAGATCTGTCCGGACTTCCCAAATCTCCCGATAGGCTAAAAGGTTCTTATGCGCTCCACACATGAAATCCTCGAAGACAACAAAGTCAAACTGACCATTGAGGTCGAAGAACAAGAGGTCACGGTCGCTCTTGACAAGGTCGTTCGGTCCATTGGGTCCTCGGTAAGGATTCCAGGGTTCCGCCCGGGCAAGGTACCTCGCAAGGTCCTTGAAGCTCGCATGGGGGGTGCAAGCGCACTGCGATCCGAAGCGCTTCGTGACGCACTGCCTGATTTCTACGCCCAAGCGGTGGTCGACACCGAGATCGACCCAATTTCTCAGCCTGAGATCGAGATCACTGCAGGTCAAGAGTCCGGTCCAGTCTCCTTTGACGCCGTTGTCGAAGTTCGCCCGCTGGTGAGCGTCGCTGGCTATAACGGACTCAAGGTGACGATTCCATCACCTTTGGTCACCGAGGATGAAGTTAATGCTCAGATCGATCGCTTGCGAGAGAACGACGGCGCGTTCGTCGACGTCGACCGACCAATTCTCAACGGTGACTACGTCACGCTTGACATCGTCGGAACCGACGAGGAGGGCAACGAAGTAGCGAATGTCAATGACTATCTCTATGAAGTCGGGAGTGGACTTGTTATCGCCGAACTCGATGAGGATATCTTGGGCCTGAAAGGCGGGGAGTCACTTACCGTGAAGGGAACGCCCGAAGGCGGCACGCTGATTGAGTTCGCCGTGTCCATCAGCGACGTCAAGGAAAAGACGCTTCCAGAACTTAGCGACGCGTGGGCTGAAGAGAACTCTGAATTCTCATCGGTCGCCGAGATGCGCAGTGACGTAGAAGAGCGCATGGCAAAGATGAAGATCGTGCAGGGTCAGATGGCGATGCGAGAAGCAGCGTTGCTTGCATTGGCCGAGCTGGTGAACGATGATGACGTTCCTTCTGCCCTTGTTGACGCTGAAGTCAATGAGCGCCTCCACGATCTTGGCCATCGTCTGGAAGCACAGAACATTTCTATTGAGCAGTTTCTTGGCGCCACCGGCCAAAGCGGTGATCAACTCGTCGAAGCACTGCGAGCCGACGCAACCCAAGCGGTCAAGGTTGACCTTGCTTTACGAGCGGTGGCGTTAGCGGAATCACTTGGCGTTGATGACCAAGAACTTGAAGAAGAAATCGTGCGCATGGCCGAGCAGGTTGGCTCCACGCCTGAGCTGTTGCGTGAACAAATCACGACTGCGGGACGCACGGGAGCGCTGCGTGCTGAGCGAGCCAAAACCAAGGCCGCAACCTGGTTGATTGAAAATGTCACCTTGGTGGACGAAGAGGGTGCCGAAATTGACCGCAAACTCCTTGAAACCAACGTGGCTGAAGAAAACCAAGAAGAGACCCCCAATGAGGAGCCGTAATGCGCGACAATAGAGTCATGAGTGCACAGTCCTATCTAGTCCCGACCGTCATTGAGTCATCGAACCGAGGAGAGCGCAGTTACGACCTCTACTCGCGCCTCTTGCGTGAGCGCATCATCTTCTTGGGTACCGGCATCGACGACACGGTGGCCAACTTGGTCTGTGGCCAATTGTTGTTCTTGGAGTCAGAAGACCCTGATAAGGATATCCATCTCTACATCAACTCTCCTGGTGGCGACATCACTGCGCTCTTGGCGATCTACGACACGATGAAGTTCATTCGACCAGACGTCTCGACCTTCTGTTTCGGTCAAGCAGCCTCCGCTGCTGCCGTTCTGCTCGCAGCGGGAGCGAAGGGCAAACGATTTGCACTTCCTCACGCACGAGTCCTGCTCCACCAGCCCTGGGGTGGCGTCGGTGGCCAGGCGTCTGACATTGAACTTCAAGCAAAAGAGATTTTGCGCATGCGCGACCTGCTGAATGGCATCATCGCTGACGACACCGGTCAAGACGCCGAAAGGGTGGCGTCGGACACGGATCGTGACTTCATCATGACTGCGGCAGAAGCTGTCGTCTATGGCGTGGTTGACGAAGTGATCTCCACTCGAGATGTGTCGCTCGAAGCGGTCGGCGCGGCGTAGGCTGATTCCTGAAGTTCACCGCACAGTTCGAAGCGATGGAGGGGTAAGCACATGGCAAAGTTTGGCGAAGGGGGCGACCTCGTTAAGTGCAGCTTTTGTGGCAAGACCCAAAAGCAAGTTAAAAAGCTTATCGCTGGTCCCAGCGTCTACATCTGCGATGAGTGCATTGACCTTTGTAACGACATCATCGCTGAGGAACTCACCGAATCGACCGACGTCTCGTTTGAAGAGTTGCCGAAGCCTCGCGAGATTTTCGAATTCTTAAACGACTACGTCATCGGTCAGGACTATGCCAAGAAGATTCTCTCTGTGGCGGTGTACAACCACTACAAGCGAGTCCAAGCAGGACCGGCAGCCGATGAGGCCGTCGAGCTGGCGAAATCAAACATCCTCTTGCTTGGTCCCACGGGATGCGGCAAAACGCTCCTCGCCCAGACCCTGGCCAGGCTTTTGAACGTCCCGTTTGCCATTGCTGACGCCACGGCATTGACCGAAGCTGGCTATGTGGGAGAAGACGTCGAAAATATTCTCTTGAAACTGATTCAGGCGGCGGACTTTGATGTCGCCCGCGCCGAAAAGGGCATTATTTATATCGACGAGATCGACAAGGTCGCCCGAAAGAGCGAGAACCCCTCGATCACCCGTGATGTTTCCGGGGAAGGGGTCCAGCAAGCGCTGTTGAAGATCCTTGAAGGCACCACCGCCTCGGTTCCGCCACAAGGTGGCCGCAAGCATCCTCACCAAGAGTTCCTTACGATTGATACCACCAACATCTTGTTTATCTGCGGTGGAGCTTTTGCTGGCTTGGATGGCATCATCGGCAACCGTATTGGGAAAACGTCGATTGGCTTCCGTGCAGAAGTTGGCGCCGTGAAGGGCGACGACCCAGAAGTTTTGCGCAACGTGTTGCCTGAAGACCTCATCAAGTTTGGGTTGATCCCCGAGTTCATTGGTCGACTTCCGGTTGTCAGCGCGGTGAGCCAACTCGACCAAGAGATGCTGGTGCAGATCCTCGTGGAGCCGAAGAACTCATTGGTCAAACAGTACCAACGGGTGTTTGAACTCGATGGGGTTGAACTTGAGTTCACCGATGACGCTCTTGAGGCCGTCGCCGACCAAGCGCTCCTGCGTGGGACGGGAGCTCGGGGATTGCGCGCCATTCTGGAAGAAGTGTTGCTGGAGGTCATGTATGACCTCCCGAGTCGTAGTGACGTCGGCAAGTGTCTTGTCGACCGAGCGGTCGTGCTCGATCGCGTCTCACCTACCTTGGTCCCGTTGGAGAAGAAAAAGGCCACTCGGACACGCCGAGCCGCCTCCTAGGCGGTGTCCACTCCGTTCGCCTCGCTCGATGAGGCGCTCGGCTGGCTCGACGGTCATATCGACTACGAACGAGTCGCTCCCACGCGACGGCTGCTGCCGACGCTTGATGGTGTTGCAGAAGCCCTGCGCTTTCTTGGCGACCCACACGACACCTATCCCGTTATTCACATCACGGGCACCAACGGCAAGGGATCGACCACTGCCATGATTACGGCACTGCTCGTTGAGTTGGGACTTCGAGTGGGCAGCTACACGAGCCCCAATCTCCATCGAGTCAATGAGCGAATTGCCTTGAACGGCGAAGCCATTGATGACGGCGTCCTGCTTGACGCTTTGGCCAGACTCTTTGCTATCGAGACCGAGCTCAGCGAACCGCTGACGCGCTTTGAGTTGCTGACCGTTGCCGCATTGATGTTTTTTGCCGACGAGGCAGTTGACGTTGCGGTGATCGAAGTCGGGCTTGGTGGCACGTGGGATTCGACCAACGTCGTCCACGGGCAAGTCTCGGTGATCACCAACGTCAGTTTGGATCACACCCAGGTGCTCGGCAACACCGTCGGAGAGATTGCGTCGGACAAGGCAGGGATTATCAAATCTGGCGGGATCGCAATTCTTGGAATCGTCGGAGACGACATTGCAAGCATTGTTGAAGATCGCTGCGAGGAAGTGGGCGCATCAAGTCTGTGGCGAGCCGGTGAGACCTTCTCGTGCGAAGAGAATCGACTGGCATTCGGTGGGCGCCTTGTCGACCTTCATGTTCCTGGTGCTGTCATACCCGACGTGCTGGTTCCGCTCCACGGTGCACATCAAGGGGACAATGCCGCCGTGGCACTTGCTGCGGTGACGGCGTTCCTGGGTCGGCCTCCCTCGAGTGACGTGGTGACGGAAGGGTTTGCCCACGTCGTGGTTGCTGGACGCCTCGAAGTTCTTGGCCACAAGCCACTCGTGATCGTGGACGGTGCCCACAATCCTGCTGGCGCAGGAGTGCTCGGGGCTGCACTGCGTGAAGGATTCTCCGTTGACGGGGTCTCCGTTGTGGTGATCGGTATGTTGGAAGGACGCGAAGCCGTCGATCTGCTTGCCCCGCTTTACGGTGCGGGGATTACCCATGCAGTTTGTGTCGAGCCTGATACACCTCGAGCAATGGCAGCGTCCTTTGTAGCGGAGGCCGCGCGAGAAGTTGGGATGCAGGTCGAGATTGCCCCGAGCATTGCCCGTGGCGTCGAACGCGGGCTTGAACTTGCGGGTAGCGACGGTATGGTGTTGGCCACTGGCTCTCTCTACGTCGTGGGCGATGCGAGAGAGCATCTGCGCACACTCATCGCCAAGCGCTAAGCGAGAGGTAATCGCCTGATCCAGCTTTTTTCAATTCTTGACGATAGAGTTGGGGTGACAGGCAACGACGAGGAGAAGAGATGGATACCCTGAGCCCCCAGATTCAATCGCTTCGCCGCTACAACGTCATCGCCGGGTCGCTGCATCTCATCCAAGCAATCATCATCGTGGTGCTGGCAAAGTCATTTGCTTTGCCAGTGGTCGCGAGTTACATGTCGGGTCCACCCGGGTCCACCTCGCCCCGTCAAAATGTGACGCTCTTCCATCTCTCGTTCCCTGCAGCCATCTTTGTCTTCTTTCTGCTTTCAGCGGTCGCCCACTTCACCGTTGCGGGCCCGAAATGGCAGAGCTACACAGCAAATCTGCTCAAGGAACGCAACCCCTATCGGTGGCTTGAATATTCCTTGAGCTCGTCAATCATGATTGTGCTGATTGCACTCTTGACCGGTATCGATAACGTCGCCGCCTTGATCGCCCTTTTTGGTGTGAACGCCTCAATGATCGCCTTCGGCTGGATACAAGAACGCTATGAACACCCGGGTGAGGGATGGACACCCTTCGTGCTTGGCTGTTTCGCAGGTGTGGTGCCATGGCTTGCTATTGGCATCTACCTGATTGCACCGGGGGCACACCAACACGCTCCAGGCTTTGTCTACGGCATCTTCTTCTCGCTCTTCGCCTTCTTTAATATTTTCGCGCTGAATCAGTGGTTGCAATACGCGAAGAAGGGCCGATGGAGCGACTACTTGGTGGGGGAGCGTGCTTACATCACCCTGAGTTTGATAGCGAAGTCGCTGTTGGCATGGCAGATCTTTGCGTCAACGTTGGCCCCTTCGTCACATTGACCCGTCTGAGTGTTCGACGATAACTGCTAAGTTTGAAGGCGTGGATCGAACCTTTGTCATCGTAAAGCCCGACGGCGTTGAACGTCGTCTGAGTGGAGAAATCTTGTCTCGCCTTGAGCGCAAGGGTCTGAGTGTGGTGGCCGCTGAATTGCGAACCATTAGCCGAGAGACGGCCGAGGTCCACTACGGCGAACACGCCGATAAGCCCTTCTTTGGTGATCTGGTCTCCTTTATTACTCGCTCACCCTCGCTGCTGTTGGTGCTCGAAGGACCGACTGAAACCTTCAAAGTGGTGCGCACCTTGATGGGGGCGACGAACCCGGTGGACGCCGCTCCGGGAACCATTCGAGGGGACCTAGGGATCGAAATGACGGAAAACTTAATACACGGCTCAGACTCTCCCGAAGCCGCAAAGAGGGAAATTTCCCTCTTTTTCCCAGGCCTTTCCTGAAACGCCGACTCCACCTGAGAGTGCGATGAGCGATGCCTTGTGTTGGCATCGCCGATCTCGTAGCCTTAGAGCAGGATATTTTACAGAAATGATGGGAACTTCCCCGAGTTTTTTGGTAATGAGAGGACGCTTGAATGGGTGATAACCGCCTCTTCCTTCTAGGTCGAGACATGGCTGTAGATCTTGGAACAGCAAACACCTTGGTCTACGTGCGCGGGCGCGGCATTATCTTGAACGAACCTTCCGTGGTTGCCGTTGACGTCAAGGACGGTCGACCATTAGCTGTTGGCGCAGAGGCGAAGCGGATGATCGGTCGAACGCCCAGCAACATTCAAGCGATTCGTCCCCTCAAAGATGGCGTGATCGCTGACTTTGAGATCTGCGAAAAGATGCTTCGCTACTTTATCCATCGGGTTCATCAGCGACGTTTCGCAAAGCCGCGCATGATTATTTGTGTGCCGTCAGGAATTACCGGTGTTGAACAACGCGCCGTCATGGAAGCTGCCGAGTATGCGGGAGCTCGTAAAGCTTTTATTATCGAAGAGCCTATGGCAGCGGCAATCGGTGCCGGCCTTCCTGTGCACGAACCAACAGGAAACATGGTCGTGGACATCGGTGGAGGAACCACCGAAGTTGCCGTGATTTCCCTTGGCGGTATTGTGAACAGTCAATCGATTCGTATCGGTGGCGACGAGCTCGATGAAGCCATCGTCGCCTACGCCAAGAAAGAGTTCTCTCTGGCCCTTGGTGAGCGAACGGCCGAAGAAATCAAGATTGCCCTGGGGTCGGCCTACCCACTCGAAGAGGAGCTTCGAGCAGAAATTCGTGGCCGAGATCTGGTCTCAGGTCTCCCGAAGACCATCGTGATCTCGACCGAGCAGATAAGAGAGGCCATCGAAGAGCCGGTCACGGCAATTATCGACGCCGTGAAGGTCACCTTGGATAAGACCCCACCTGAACTGGCCTCAGACATCATGGAACAAGGCATTGTGTTGACCGGCGGAGGGGCACTGCTTCACGGTCTTGACGCAAAAATTCAGCAGGAAACAGGGATGCCCATCGTGGTGGCTCGGGACCCGCTGAACTGTGTGGCAATCGGGAGTGGGCAGTGCCTCGAGGAGTTTGACGCTCTCAAGCGAGTCTTGATTACGTCCACGACTCGCTGAGTTTGCCGAGCGCCGTCTCATGGCTACCCGCCGGTCCCGCCGGTCACTCACGACTTTCGCTGTCTTGGTCCTTTCAGCTATCACGCTGATCGCACTTTCGCTCGGTACATCTGCAGGAATTACGTCGAGTCTGCGGAGCGTTGGGTCCACAGTGTTGTCGCCATTGGTTGACGTCGTGAACGCTGCGACGAGGCCGATCGGTAATTTCTTCTCCGGTGCGCTGAACTATGGGGCAGTGACCTCAGAGAACCAAAAACTCCAAGCTCAAGTGGATACGCTTCAACAGCAACGCCTCATCGAAAAATATGAGCGTCAACAACTCGCGCAGATTAACGCGTTGCAGGGCCTAGGTTTCGTAGGGTCGATCCCTACGGTCACCGCGCAGACAATCAACCTCAATGTGTCGAACTTCGCGGCCTCGATTGAAATCAATCAGGGAAGTAGTTCAGGCGTTGCCGTTGGCATGCCGGTGGTCGGGAGCGGGGGCCTCGTTGGTCAAGTGGTCATTGTGTCGCATTCAACGGCAACGGTCCGCTTGATTGACGATGGACTTTCTCGAGTCGGCGCGCAAGTAGGTACCTCGAGTGTCCAGGGAATCATCAACGGTGTGTCGTCCAACAGATCGCTCACCTTGAACTACATCGCACCGAACTCAGCCGTTTCAAAAGGTGCGGTGGTTTACACCAATGGCTTACAAGGTGCTGAGTTTCCCGCCGGCATTCCTATCGGGAAAGTCACGAGCGTCGTGAACCCTCAAAATGCCACGCAGATGGTAATCACGGTTGCACCGCTGGCTAATCTCAAGAGCCTTGGCTACGTTGACGTGCTGCTGTGGGAGCCGCCCGCATGAGTCGAATCAACTGGCTCCGTTTGGCTTTGATCGTGCTCGTGGGTGTGATTATCCAGGTCACCATTGTCACCAAACTCTCCCTTGACGCCTTGCATCCAGAAATTATCTGGCTCTTCCCTGTTGCTGCGGGATTGGTCGGAGGAGCTGAGCTTGGTGCCGTGACGGGATTTGGTGCAGGAATTGCTCTGGACTGCCTTCAGCCCACGCCGTTTGGACTGACGGCACTCGTTGCGACCTTGCTGGGCTATGCCATCGGGACGATTGCTGAGCGTAATGGTCTTTCCCTGGAGGGGTCCTCTTGGTGGGTTACGCCACTCCTTGGGGCCGGTACGTCAATGCTGGCAGTGGCCTCCTATGGCCTGCTTGGCTACATCTTTGGTGAGGATCAGTTCGCCAGTGTGAACTATCTCGCACTGCTCCCCATCGTGGGTGTGGCCGCCGCTGTGCTCACCATCCCGATCTGGATGGCTGTGAACTGGTCATTCGGGGAGCGAAAGGGGCAGCGGCGGATCTCCACTGAGGTGTCGAACTGGTGAGTTGGTTTCGTTTCAAAGGTCGCAAAACCCGACAACCGCGCATACGTGAGCGGCGAGGAATGTCGATGGCAGATTTGGTTCCCTCGCCCGACGAAGTTGAGGCCCGCCCTCCGTTTCGCCTCATCGTGGTGGGATCGGTGTTCGTCATACTCTTTTCCCTCCTGATCCTTCGGCTCTTTTCCCTGCAAATTGTGAACGCAAGTGTGTCGAGGGCCAATGCGACCGCCAACCAGATTCGCATTGTCACCGTGCAGCCCCCTCGAGGGCAGATCGTCGACCGAAGCGACACGTTGCTCGTTGGCAATCAAGTGAATCAAGACATCGTTCTGAGTCGACTTGAAGCATCGCAGCACCCTGAAGTCATCGGGCAAGTCGCTGCGCTTACTGGGCAGACCCCAGCGCAGGTCCAGACCATTTTAAATAATCCAAAGTACGACCCGTATCAACCGGCACCGATTGAGACCAATGCACCGAACGCCACGATTCAGTTTCTCGAGGAACACCAATCTGAGTATCCAGGCGTCACCATTCAGGCATCGACGACCCGTGTCTACCCGCAAGGGGGGAGCGTGGCTCCCCATGTCTTGGGCTACGTCGGAGCGATTTCATCGTCCCAACTCGCCCAGAACCCCAACAAGGGTTACACCCAAGCATCTGCATTCGGCCAAAGCGGGATCGAGGATTTTTACCAAAGTTCTCTTCGAGGAGTACCCGGCTATCAAGCCATTGAAGTGAATGCACAAGGCCTGGTGCAAGGAATCGTAAAAGAGAAAGCCCCTGTTCCAGGAGACACACTGGTGCTCAACCTAGATCTTGGCCTCCAGCAAAATCTGCAAGCCAATCTCCAACAGCAGATCTTGGCCGATCGCCAAACGGTTGATGCTCGCTCCGGAAAGTTTCCGCCGGCCATCAACGGAGCGGCGATTGTTATGGATCCACAGACCGGGGCAATCCTCGCGATGGCCAGCTATCCGACCTACGACTTGACTCAGTTTGTCGGGGGAATTTCCCAAGCCAACCTCAACACGATTTTGCAAAGCGGCGCATTAAACAACTACGCCATTGGGGGTCTCTACACGCCGGGGTCAACGTTCAAGATGGTGACGGCTACTGCTGCACTGAATGATGGATTAATCAGCGCAGGGCAGTACGTCAACGACACCGGAACCTTCACGACACCGAGCTGCATCGCCGGTGGAGCGGGCTGTGTCTTTCATGACGATGAGAACGGCGGATTGGGTGAAGTAAACCTCCCCATGGCGCTTACCGCCTCATCGGACTATTACTTCTATAACCTCGGCTATCTCTTCGGCTCTCAGACGTCGAAGTATGGTCAAACACCCATTCAAAACGTAGCGGCGCAGTATGGCCTGGGCCAACCATCAGGAATTGACCTCTTCGGCGAAGCAGTTGGTCGCGTTGACTCTCAAGCTGTGCGACAACAGCTCCACGCGCAAGCGCCCAACGCATTCCCGAATACCACATGGTATGTAGGTGACAACATCGAGATGGCCTTTGGGCAGGGTTCGACAAGCGTTTCGCCGCTGCAGATGGCAACGGCTTACTCAACGTTTATTAATGGCGGCACTCGCTACGCCCCACAAGTCGCCGCGGGTGTGGTGTCGCCGTCGGGAACACTGATCCACCAATACCAACCGCGCGTGGTCAACCACGTTTCGCTCCCTGCATCGACGCTGCAACCGATACTCCAGGGTCTTCTCGGGGTCGTGAATAATAAATCGGGAACTGCGTACGCCACGTTTCAGCAGTATGCGCACTTCGATATGAACGCCTTCCAAGTCGGTGGCAAGACGGGAACGGCGTCGAACGCGCCGGGACTTGAGCCCAACTCGTGGTTCGTAGGCTTTGGCCCTGTGCCCAACGCCAAGTACGTCATCGTCTGTGTCATCGACCAAGGTGGCTACGGAGCAAGTGCCGCCGCACCGGTGGTGGCGAATACTTTCAATTACCTGGTGGCCAACCCGGTGGGCCCGGTCAAATTCCCGACGCCGTCATCACCTCCTTCAGATACGGCCCCGGCAACTGTTCCGCCGGCGGGGTATGTCCCTCCGACAACGGTGCCGGCGGGCTGAGTTGCACCAGGGCGCAGTGTGAAGACCCCGACCCTAGGGTCGCCATAGACTCAAGGAATGAACTCGCTGTTCGAAGAGATTGAACCACTGCTCTTTCATGTCGAAAAACCGGCGCGCTACGTCGGGGGCGAGATGGGGTCGCAACTTCCTCTCCATTCATCTGACTCGGTGGCCTGGCTCTTGGCCTACCCGGACACCTATGAGATCGGACTCCCCAATCAGGGTCTTCAAATCTTGTACGAGATTTTGAACGAGCGTGATGATGCAGTCGCCGAGCGAACCTATGCACCGTGGAGTGACATGGAAGCCGCCATGAGAGGAGCCGGGATTCCTCTCTTTAGCCTTGAGAATCACCTTGCGGCCCAAGCATTTGATGTGGTGGCCTTTAATCTTTCAGCAGAGCTGACCTATACAAATCTGTTGAACATGCTCGATTTAGGATGCATCCCGCTCCACAGCGCTGATCGTGGCGTCAACGACCCCATCGTGATTGCGGGCGGACATTGCACGTACAATCCAGAGCCTTTGGCTGATTTTCTCGATGCGGTTGTCCTCGGCGAAGGTGAAGAAGTGATCAGCGAGATCACGGTCGTAATGAAGCGATGGCTTGATGAAGACCCAGCCACCCGAGAACGTCGGAGCGTTCTCGAAGCCCTGGCCCAGGTCGATGGGGTGTACATCCCAAGTTTCTATGCGCCGATTTTCGATGGACCCAAACAGAGAGGGCTCACGATCCTGAATGACCATGCTCCTGGCGTCGTCGAAAAAAGAACAATCGCCGACTTAGGGGACTGGCCGTATCCGAAGAACCAGCTTGTACCTCTTATGGAGGTCGTCCACGACCGACTCAATGTTGAAGTCTTCAGAGGGTGCACCAGAGGCTGTCGTTTTTGCCAGGCTGGCATGATTACCCGCCCCGTGCGTGAGCGTCCTGCCGCACAAGTGATTGAGATGGTCAAGCGAGGTATTGAGCGCACGGGCTATGAAGAGGTCGCCCTCACCTCGCTGTCCACGGCTGACTTCTCCGACATTGAAGGTGTGGTGACCTCTGTCGTTGACGACCCAGCGAATGGAGGACGGGTGTCCGTATCGCTTCCCTCATTGCGGGTCGATGCGTTCACGGTGGCAACGGCCGCAAAGATTCAACAAGTCAAGCGAACGGGATTGACCTTCGCCCCTGAGGGCGGCACGTGGCGTATGCGAAAGGTGATCAATAAGTTGATCTCCGACGATGATCTCTACGCTGCGGTGGACGCGGCGTTTTCTCAAGGATGGCGACGTGTCAAGTTGTACTTCTTGATTGGACTGCCCACCGAAACCGATGAAGACGTCTTGGGGATCGCTGAACTTGGTGCACGCTGTGTGGAGATCGGCAAGCGCTATCACGCCAACATCACCGTTTCAGCTTCGGTCGGCGGGTTCGTCCCCAAAGCTCAAACGCCCTTTCAATGGCATCGTCAGAACACTTTGCAAGAACTGCAGCATAAAATCGCGTTGCTTCGAGAGGCTGCCAAAAAGACCCGGGGTCTACAGATCAAGTGGCACGAACCAGCAGCCACCTTGGCCGAAGGAATCGTCTCTCGAGGAGATCGTCGCGTTGGAGCTGTGCTCGAGAGAGTGTGGCGAGCCGGAGGCACGTTCCAAGAATGGTCTGAGCACTTTGACTTGTCCCTTTTCCAACAAGCGATCGTTGCTGAAGGTCTCGATATTGATGCGATGACCATTCGCCAACGCGACGTGGATGAGGTGCTCCCGTGGGATCACCTCTCAGCGGGATTGCACAAAGATTTCCTCGTGGGTGAGTATCGCGATGCGTTGGGAGAAGTTGGTCTTGAAGACTGTCGTTGGACTCCTTGTTACGACTGTGGAGCCTGCACGAACTATGGCATCGAACATGTCGTGGCATCGCCCCAAGCTCCTGCGGGAGGAAGTCAAGGGACGGGCCAACACCTCGATCTCGGTGTTCCAGTTTCGCTGAGTCGCTGAGACCATGACGCAAGAACGAGAACCGATCCCAGAACGCCTTCGCTTTCGCTATACGAAGACGGGACGGATTCGCTACATCTCTCAGCGAGACGTCGCGCGCAGCTGGGAGCGGGCATTGCGCCGAGCCCACCTGCCGGTGGCCTACTCAGAGGGATTCTCACCTCGGCCACTGCTGAGTTTCTCTCTGGCCCTGCCGACGGGATGTGAGTCCCAAGCGGAGTTCGTTGACATCCGTTTTGCCACGGGCGTCGAGGCATTGGCTGGAGAATCGGGTGACTTGAGCGAGGTCGTCGCGCTGTTGGACTCCATGATGCCTGAGGGCCTTGAAGTGGTGAGCGCTCATAGCCTGAACGGTTCTAAGGGATCGCTCCAAGAAGAAGTAACATTGTGTTCTTGGATCGTGGAGGTATCTGGAATGGGTGACGTTGAGCTAACCGAGCGGGTCAAACACCTGCTGGCGGCTGAACACCTCCCGATTGAACGAGAACGAAAAGGTCGAAAAGTTAACGATGACTTACGGCCGAGTGTGTGTGATCTTGTAGTTGAAGGCCCGGGCTCACGACCCGGGGCAGTGCGGCTTAGTGCTGAACTCGCCACCAAACCAAGAGGTGTGCGGCCGGCAGAACTGCTGAGCGTTCTGGATTCAAGCGTGAGGCTCGTCCGTGCGAGTCGAAGTGCACAGTTTATTGAAATTGAAGGTAGTCGTGTCGAGCCCCTCACGGAGGATGGACGGCTCTACGGTGCGACAACACAGCCAGCTGCAATGAGCAGCTCATGAGAACGATGAGGAGGCTCTTGTCCAATGACAGAGCACGATGCAACACCAGAAGTAGAAGCCACAACCCCCGACCTCGCCGTCGAGGCAGTTGCTGAAGAACCAGCCATAGCGGCCACTGCGGTGACCGATGGGTCCCCCGAAGTTGGCGATTCGCGGCCCGCTCCAAGGATCGGCGATACCCGACCTGGAGGTGGGGGAGAACAGGGTGCGGTCGTGACCCCAGTTGGTCCTGCACGAGAAGACCGTGCCCCAACGCCGATCCCTGCCAACGCCGGGGCAAAGGCCGACGACGAGGAGGGCTCCGAGGAGCCAGCCGCAGAAGGCACCCCCCGGAAGCGCCGTCGGCGAGGTGGCAAAGACCGCAAAAGTCGCAGTGTGGGCCGGTACATGATGTGCGTGCACGTCCAGGGCACCACAACGCACATCGCCATGCTCGAAGGACGCACGCTCGTTGAGCACTATGTGGTCAAAGAGAGCGATGAGACGAATCAGATCGACGGCAATATCTATCTTGGGCGCGTCCAAAATGTGCTGCCTGGCATGGAAGCAGCGTTCGTCGATATTGGTATTCCGAAGAATGCTGTGCTTTATCGAGGCGACGTTCACTATGACCCCGATGACGTCGACGCTGAGACCGCCCAAGCGGCCCGTATCGAAGACGTTCTCAAGCCAGGTCAATTATTGGTTTGTCAGGTTACAAAAAACCCCATCGGCCAAAAAGGTGCACGGCTGACACAAGAAGTTTCTCTTCCAGGACGCTTTGCGGTTTTGGTGCCGAACTCAGCGACCATCGGGATCTCGAAGCGCCTTGGCGACAACGAGCGTCGTCGATTACGGAAAATCCTTGACGAGATTCGCCCGAAGGGACATGGACTCATTGTTCGAACGGCCGCCGAAGGGGCAACCGAAGAAGAGCTCACCCGTGACGTTGAGGAGTTGACACAGCGCTGGAGCGCCATAGAGGCTGAAGCCAAAAAGGTGAGCCGACCGGGACTGCTGTACCGGGAACTTGATCTTGCTGTCCGCATGCTGCGTGAAGAGCTCAATAGCGATTACCGCGGCGTCTTGATCGACGACGCAACGCTATTTGAGCAAGTCAAAAGCTATGTTTCACAGGTAAGCCCCGAGATGGTTGATCGCGTCGAGCATTACGACCAAGAAAAAGAGACGCTGCCGCTCTTCGAGCGCTATTTCGTCCACGAACAACTTCACAAGGCGCTCGATACCAAAGTCTGGCTCCCGTCAGGCGGATCGCTGATTATTGAGCGCACCGAGGCACTGACGGTGGTTGACGTCAACACCGGCAAAAACGTCGGCAAGACCACACTTGAAGAGACGGTCTTTAAGAACAACCTGGAGGCTGCCGAAGAAGTGGCTCACCAACTGCGCTTGCGGGACATCGGCGGAATCATCGTGATCGACTTCATCGATATGGAGGCCAAGGCGCACCGTGAACAGGTTGCCGCAGCACTGCGCCAAGCATTGGCGAGAGACAAGACCCGTACCCAAGTCTTCGACATCTCAGAGTTGGGTCTCGTGGAGATGACCAGAAAGCGCATCTCCGAAGGGCTCATGGAGTCCGTTTCGACGACCTGCCCGACCTGCGAGGGTCGTGGCGTCGCCTTCGATGCTGACTTGCCCTAATTTTCAAGAGGTTTCAGGACCCCCAGTAGATCGGCTAGAGTAAAAAGGCTATGTACGCAGTCATTCGCACAGGATCCATTCAAGAACGAGTCGAAGAAGGGCAAGTCCTTCGCGTCGATCTCCGCAAAGAAGCAGAAGGGGAGTCGATCTCATTTGAGACGGTCCTTATCGTCGACGGCGACACGGTTCTGTCCACGCCCGCTGAATTGGCCAAGGCCTCAGTGACGGCAGAGATTGTGGGCCAAGAAAAGGGTCCCAAGATCAACGCCATGACCTACAAGAACAAGTCGAACCAGTCCACTCGCTGGGGTCACCGTCAGAAGTACACGACGGTCAAGATCACCGGCATCTCAACGAAGGCCTAAGGAGCACTCATGTCAAAGACCAAAGGTGGTGGGTCAACCAGGAACGGTCGTGATTCCAATGCCCAGCGACTCGGCGTCAAGGTCTATGACGGCACCGAAGTAACGGGTGGGTCAATCATCGTGCGCCAACGCGGGACACGTTTCCACCCAGGCCTGAATGTGGGTATTGGCAAAGACGACACGCTGTTTGCTCTGGTTGATGGCAAAGTCAAGTTTGGCGCACGTAAAGGCCGCAAACTGGTTGACATCATTCCTGAATAACGTTTCTTTTTTTCGATGAAAAAACCCCGGGGCCATGCGGCCCCGGGGTTTTTCGTCTCTGTGAACCCTCGTGATGAGGGAAAGGCTAATTAGCCTCGGATAGATGGGGCCGGAGCCTCACCCTTCACGATCTTCTTGAAGCTTGCGCCAGCGGCAACCTTCGGAGCCTTGGAAGCCTTGACTTGGATGGCTTCACCGGTTTGTGGGTTACGAGCCGTACGGGCCTTGCGGTCCACTCGGTCGAAGGACACAAAGCCGGTCAGGGCCACCTTCTCGCCCTTGGCGACTGAGGCGACAACGACGTCCTCAAGTCCTGCCAGGACTTCTGCCACGGTGCTCTTGGCATTTCCCGTGTGGGCTGCAACTGCATCGATCAATTCGGTCTTATTCACGGAACCATTCTCCTTGTCCTCAGCCCTCCGGAGCGGGGCTGCTCGTGCACCATCTTGCACGGTTTGCTACCTAATTGGGGCGATACTCAGCCGAATAGTCCTGATTTTCTGGGTTTTGCTCGATCAAGAGCCGCAAGGATGGGAATCCTACGAGAGCCGTCTGGAGCGCCCAACCCCTTTGATTTAGGCCTTTTTTGCCGGCTATCGACCATGCGGTTGCGCCTTCCGCGGCGTGGACCACCAGGGCTGCAAAAAATGTCCATTTCAAGAGAGATTTGGTCGCAAAAGGTGCAATTTTCGTGAATCGCGACCCAAGGGAGGGAATAATCACGAAGGCCGCCAGAAGGGCGAGTGGGCCGTCTAAGACGAGAAACCATCCTGGATGTGGGCGAAGGATCTCGGGCGGTGGGTTTTTGGGTTTCATCGCTCTAGTGTTTCAGAACAACGGGCCGATCTCCACCGAGACGGTGGCTACTGCAAGGAGCGAGAAGCATGGTGAGCGTCGACAGAGCACAATTGCAACGATTATTGGCCCAAGAGAACGAGCGCTACCGGACGGCCAACCCGACGTCGCTGGCCAAATTCGAAAAAGGTTCCCATTTGCTTGGCCAAGTACCGATGACGTGGATGAAAAGCTGGGCCGGAGGGTTCCCCTTGAGTTATCAGCGAGCGCACGGCAACCACATCGTTGACGTCGATGGCCACGACCTGATCGATTTTGCCCTTGGCGACACGGGTGCGATGGCTGGCCACTCGCCAAAGGCAACCGTCGATGCAGTGCAGCACCGGATCGGAGAGATTGGCGGGGTCACCACGATGCTCCCGACGGATGACGCCGAATGGGTGGCCGCAGAATTGACCCGGCGATTTGGCATGGCGAAGTGGTCATTTTCATTGACCGCCACCGATGCCAATCGATGGGCATTGCGATTAGCTCGGGAGATGACAAAGCGTCCCAAGATTTTGGCCTTCTCGTATTGCTATCACGGCAGTGTTGATGAGACGGTCGTGATTTGTGACGAACATGGTCGTGCTCGTTCCCGCCCGGGCAACGTCGGGCCAGCCGTTGATCCGACGGAGACGACGCGGGTCGTTGAATTCAACGACATCGACGCGGTACGTGCAGCACTAGCCCATGGTGACGTCGCCGCAGTCTTGACCGAACCAGCGCTGACCAACATCGGCATCGTGATGCCCGAACCTGGTTTTCTCGAGGCACTGCGAGAGGCCACGAGGGAAACCGGGACGCTTTTGATGATCGATGAGACGCACACCTTGAGTGCGGGGCCTGGAGGAGCGACCAAAGCCTGGGGACTCGAGCCTGACATCGTGACGATCGGCAAATCACTTGGCGGGGGAATCCCTTGTGGCGCATTTGGCCTCTCGGAAGATCTTGTCCCGCGTTTTTTCGCCATGATCGAAGGCGGAGCCGATGTCGTTGACGTTGGGGGCGTTGGTGGAACCTTGGCGGGGAATGCCCTGTCAAGTGCTGCGATGCGGGCCACGCTCGAGCATGTCTTGACCGACGAGGCCTTTGAGCGGATGATCGCCCTGGCTGACCGCTTCACCGCAGGCGTTCAAACAGCGCTCGACGATAGTCACCTTGAGTGGTCGATTACCCAGCTCGGAGCCCGGGCAGAGTATCGCTTTTGCTCACCGGCTCCGCGCAACGGTGGCGAATCGGCCGCCGCCGAAGACCATGAGCTCGACGAGTTCATGCATTTGTTCTTACTCAACCGGGGTGTGTTGTTGACCCCCTTTCACAACATGGCCTTGATGTGCCCGACAACAACAGAGGCCGACGTCGACCGCCACAGTGAGGTCTTCGCCGAAGCAGTCACCGCGCTGCGAGGAGTGGGAGAGTCGTCGATCTCGTCGGCGAGGCCGACCCGTTAGGATTGACGCATGGACGAGGGCTATCACCGACCACTTGAGGAGTATCTCGAGACCATCTTCTCGCTGGGGGCCGAGGGCACCGAGGTCATCGGGGCGCGGATTGCTGAATCACTGGGCCGTAGCGCCCCGTCGGTCAAGGAGATGCTCGACCGCTTAGAAGAAGATGGCTATGTCACGCGCCAGGGCAGAACGGTTTCGCTCACCGAGCGTGGCCATGGCGTGGCCGTTACGGTCACTCGTCGTCACCGTTTAGCTGAGCGACTCCTCGTTGACGTCATTGGACTCGAATGGCACAAGGTCCATGATGAAGCCGGGAAGTGGGAGCACGTGATCTCAGCGGACGTTGAAGAGAAACTGATTGCCTTGTTGGGTGACCCTTCAACCTGCCCGCACGGCAATCCGATCCCCGGTTCTCACGGAGGCGTCTCTCGAGCGGAGCGGTCGCTCGCCGGATCTCAAGAGGGCCAGGAAGTGATCTTGTTGAGAATCAACGAAATGATCGAGCACGACGAAACAACCCTGATGGCCATGGACGCAGCAGGGTTCATTCCCGGACAGCGAGGCGTTGTTTCTGCCCGAAACAATGACGGTTCGATCGAGATCACTGCGGCAAAGGGATCGCTGCGCTTGAGCAAAGCTGTGGTGTCGGGCCTCTTTATCGCTGCCTAAGGCCATGGGGCGGCGGAAAGCGTCGTAACATTGAGATATGGCCGAGTTCGTAGACGAGGCACAACTCCACGCCAAAGCAGGCGACGGCGGGGCCGGATCGGTCTCATTTCGCCGTGAAGCGCACGTGGACCGCGGTGGTCCCGATGGCGGCGACGGCGGAAGCGGCGGCGACGTGTGGTTGGTGGCGGATCGTAACCAAGCATCACTTTTAGGATTCAGAGACCATCCCTTTCGTCGCGCCGAAAGTGGCACCCACGGGATGGGCAAGAAGCGCCACGGAGCGGGTGGTTCGAGCACGGTTGTTCCTGTCCCGGTCGGCACGGTTGCCAAGACCTTCAATGGAGAGATCATGGCCGACCTTTCCCAAGAAGGGGACCGATGGCTTGCGGCTGAAGGCGGCCAAGGCGGAGCAGGCAATGCTCGCTTCCTTTCGAATCGACGACGAGCTCCTCGGTTTGCGGAACAAGGAGAGAAGGGTCAAGAGTTTTGGTTCAACCTTGAATTGAAACTGGTGGCGGACGTCGCCCTGATCGGCTTCCCCAACGTCGGGAAGTCAACCCTGATTGCGTCGATCTCTGCAGCGAAGCCCAAGATCGCCGACTATCCCTTTACGACCCTGGTGCCGAACCTTGGTGTTGTGCGTTTCGGCTCGGCAAATAGCCACGTCGAATACATCGTCGCAGACATCCCTGGGTTGATCGAGGGAGCAGCCGACGGCAAGGGCCTTGGTCATACCTTCTTGCGGCACATCGAACGTGCTCGAGTGCTCGTTGTGCTGGTAGACCTTGATCCCAATGCCGAGCGATCTCCTTCGCAGCAGTGTGAAATTCTCCTCAATGAACTGGGGCAGTACCAGCCCGACCTTCTCGAGCGTCCTCGATTAGTCGTCGGTTCTCGTTGTGATTTGGCCGAGAGCGCCCCCGATGAGGGACTCTGCGACGTGGTGATCTCTTCAATCACTCGGCAAGGACTCGAAGCCGTTGTTGCGCGCTTGGCTGAACTGGTAACCGTCGCTCGAACCCAAGAAGTGGTTGAGGATGAGCGAGCCATTCGAGTCCATCGACCCGTGAAAGAAACCATCAGCGTCGAACGCCAAGATGATGGAAGTTACCGAGTCAACGGTCGCGCCGCTGAGCGAGCCGTCCGTCTCTCAGATCTCACTGATGATGGGGCCCTCGACGAGGCAGTACGACGCCTCGAGCGCCTTGGGGTCGATCGCTTGCTGGGTCGAGCGGGGATTCTTGATGGTGATCGTGTGGTCGTGGGAGATCTGGAGTTCGCGTGGTTTCGCGATCAAACGGCGAAGGGCATCGATCCTGCGTCGCTGCCACGACGCCCCCAGCGGAAAAAGCGAGAAGCGTCGTGAGTGCCCGCCGCCGCTTGGTCATCAAAATTGGCTCCTCGTCGGTCACCGCAGCTGATGGCACGCCCGATCAAGCACTGCTCGTCCGACTTGCGGGGGAGATCAATGCAGCCCTGAGCGAGGGGTGGGACGTCGTCGTGGTCAGTTCGGGCGCCGTGTTGGCTGGCTGGTCAGTGCTGGGCCAAGGACAAGAGCGCCCCAGCGATCTCGGAACACTCCAAGCAGTGTCAGCGGTTGGCCAGCATCGCTTAATGGCGATATGGGCTGATGCTTTTGCGCGCTACGGAAGAACGGTTGGCCAAGTCCTCTTAGCCAGACTCGGCGAAGCCGACCGAGAACAGTATGAGCATGCTCAGCAGACCTTTGCTCATCTGTTTTCTTTTGGCGTGGTGCCTATCGTGAACGAGAACGATGCAGTGGCCGATGACGAGATCCGTTTTGGAGACAACGATCGCCTCGCCGCACTTGTGGCCCACTTAATCGGAGCAGATCGTTTTGTCATGTTGACCGATACTCCAGGATTATTGACGGGCGATCCGCGCGTTGACGATGACGCGTCCCTGATTGAAGAAGTGACGGAGATTGATCGATCACTTGAGTTGCTTGCCGGCGGTCCCGGAGACGGGGCAACCGGTGGCATGGCGTCAAAGCTGACTGCTGCGCGGATTGCCACGTGGTCGGGTATCGAAACCTTCATCGCCGATGCTCGCCAGAGCGACGTGCTCCGACTTCTTGATGATCCTGCGAACGGCGTCGGGACACGCTTTCGTGCTCGGGCCAGCCGACTGAGTGCTCACAAACTTTGGATTGCTTTCGCCCTCGGTGCAACAGGACAAGTGACGATTGATGACGGAGCAAAAACTGCGCTCGTGACCCAAGGAGCATCGCTGCTCGCGGTCGGCGTTCAGGCCATCAGCGCGGGCGTCAGTGAAGGGGGCGCCGTTGAAGTGCTTGCTCTGGATGGACAGATCGTAGCGAAAGGAATCATGCGCCTTAGTAGTGAAGACTTTTTGCAGTGGAAGAAGGAGAGCGCAGATCCATTCGATGGCGTGGTGATTCACCGAGATGATCTGGTGGTCTTTGCCCGGGCCGATCAGAGCGATTCCTAGGTCTTGCTACGCTTTTCCCTGTGAGCACCCCTTCTCTTGACGACGTCGCCCATCGGGTTCAGCGTGCCGCACCGCTGGTCGCAGTCCTCTCGGACGAGCAGCGCAGGAATGCACTGGTTCAAGCTGCGGCATCGATCCGCCGCCATGAGGCAGCGATCCTGGCAGCGAACGAACAAGATCAAGAAAGCGCAGCCGCTGAAGGTGCCTCGCCAACAGTCGTTGACCGTCTCCGCCTTGATGCAAACCGCATTGAATCGATGGCCCAGGGTCTCGAGACGGTAGCTGCGCTGCCTGATCCCGTCGGTGTCATCGTTGAACAGCGCACGCTCGCCAATGGTTTGGCTATAGAGCGAGTGCAAGTTCCGCTCGGCATCGTGGGCGTGATTTACGAAAATCGCCCCAACGTCACGTGTGACGTAGCGGGGCTCTGCGTGCGCTCGGGCAACGTTGCATTTCTGCGGGGCTCTTCGGGGGCGCTGCACTCAAATAAAGCAATCGTCGCAGCTCTTCAAGAAGGTTTTTCGGACGCAGGGATTCCTGTCGATGCGGTGGCGCTCGTTGAAGACGTTTCTCACGAGAACGCCATCGCGTTTATGCAGCTGACCAACGTGCTCGATGTCTTGATCCCGCGAGGAGGTCCTCGCCTCATTCGCTCAATGCGTGAACACGCCACGGTCCCGATCATTCTTGATGGAGACGGGAACTGTCATATCTACATTGATGAATTTGCTGACCTCGAGATGGCTACGGCAATCGTGGTGAACGCAAAGACGCAACGACCCGGCGTCTGCAACGCGATGGAGTCGCTGGTGCTCCACGAATCAATCGCTGGTGAAATGCTCGACCTGCTCTCTCACACGATGCCCGAGGTGCGCCTCCTGGGTGATGAACGAGCCATCGCTTTGGATCACCGCCTTGAAGCGGCGACGATCGATGATTTCTCGACCGAGTTCCTGGACCTGGTAGCAAGTGTCGCGCTGGTTGACTCGGTTCACGATGCGATTGACCATATCGCTCGTTATGGCTCTGGCCATTCCGAAGCCATTATCACCAGAGACCAAGAGACGGCTGAGTTATTCTTGGCACGTGTTGACGCAGCGGCAGTACTGTGGAATGCGTCGACACGGTTCGTCGATGGTGGCGAGTTGGGCCTGGGCTCTGAGGTGGGTATCTCAACCCAGAAACTTCATACTCGTGGCCCAATGGGACTTGCAGCGTTAATGAGCGTCAAATGGGTTATCCGAGGAGAAGGGCAGATTCGATCATGAGTTCTAAGCCGGCCACACCGCGCTTTGACAGCCCTCAACAGGTCGCCGATGAGTTAGCCGCCGTTGATTATCTGTCGGATCATGCCATTGCCTCAACGGTGTTTCTTTCAGATCGCCTTCAAAAGCCGGTCTTGGTCGAAGGCCCGGCAGGAACGGGAAAGACGCAACTGGCGAAATCCGTCGCTGAGTTGACCGGCGCCCGTCTCATCCGCCTGCAGTGCTACGAAGGCCTCGACGAGTCCAAAGCACTCTATGAGTGGAACTATCGAAAGCAACTCCTGCGAATTCAAGCCAGTCAGGTCGGCACCGGCGAAGGTTCCTTGGACTGGAACGAACTTGAAGAAGATATTTTTGATGAATCCTTTTTGCTGACCCGACCCTTGCTTGAGGCGATTCGGGCGGAAGACCCCGTTGTTCTGCTGATCGACGAAGTCGACCGCGTCGAACTTGAGACAGAAGCATTGATGCTCGAAATCCTCAGCGAATATCAAGTCTCGATCCCCGAACTCGGTACGGTCAAAGCCAAGCAGATTCCCATGGTGTTTTTGACCTCGAACAACACGCGCGAGCTCTCGGAAGCGTTGAAACGTCGGTGCTTGTTTCTTCACGTGGGCTACCCCGACGTGGAACGTGAGCGGCTCATAGTCGAGACCCGCGTGCCTGGGATCTCTCAGGAACTGGCAGAGCAGATTGCTCAAATCGTTCGCACCTTGCGATCGATGGATCTGAAGAAGGTGCCGTCAGTTTCGGAAACCATCGATTGGGCGCAGACCTTGGTCGTTCTCGGGAAGGACTCGATCAGCGAAGAGGACACCATTGCCACGCTGCACGTCTTGTTGAAATATCAAAGCGACATTGAGCGCGCCACCGCAGAACTCACGGGAACCCGTCGCTAACCCAGCGTCATGCTCGACGTTCTCAATACCTTCATCGTTGAACTCCGCCAGGCGGGGCTCCCGGTCTCGTTGACCGAACACGTTGATGCAGCCGCAGCGATTACCCACGTTGACATCGCTGACCGAGCAGTCTTTAAAGATGTGCTGCGGGCGACCTTGGTCAAATCAGAAGACCACACCGCAGCATTCGATCTGGCGTTCGAGGTCTTCTTTGCCCCCCGATCCCTCGGCGGCGAAGGTGACGAAGCCAGCGAAGACGTTTCGGGAGAACTCGGCGATACTCCGCCTGACCAAACGGGATTACGCGGTCCTGGGAAGGGAATGGGTGCGGGCGGGGGATCGACGATGTCGGCCGAAGAGTTGGCCAAAATGCTTGAAGACGCCATCCGCAATGATGATGCGACGTTGCGAGCACAAGTTGCTCAGCAGTCAGTGGCACGCTTTGCCGGGATGGAGCCGGGTCGTCCTGTTGGCGGGACCTACTACCTCTATAGAACTCTGCGGAACCTAGAGCTCGATCAACTTCTGGAACAGCTCGTCGAAGAACGCCGGAGTCTCGGCGGATCGATGACACCGTTACAAGAACGTCTGGCCCGTGACGAGCTCGGCGCGCGTATCGACGGCTTAAAACAAGCCATTGAAGCGGAGATTCGTCGGCGTTTGGTTGAAGATCGGGGAGCTGAGGCGCTGGCCCGATCGGTGCGCAAACCGCTGCCCGAAGACATCGATGTGATGCACGCCACTCGTGACGAGATGGCAACACTACAACGAGCGCTGCGGCCATTGAGCCGCAAGCTCGCGGTGCGTCTGGCTCGAAAACGTCGCCATGGGCGAAAAGGTCCCCTGGACTTTCGCCAAACGGTGCGTCGCTCACTCTCGACCGGCGGCGTGCCCATTGATCCCCGCTATCGCCACCCACGACCAGCGAAGCCCGAGATGATCGTCATCGCCGACATCTCGGGATCGGTCGCGTCCTTTGCCCGCTTCACGCTGCACTTGGTCTACGCCATCTCGTCCCAGTTTTCGAAGGTCCGAGCCTTTGTCTTCGTTGACGGGATTGACGAGGTGACGCATTTTTTCGATCACAGTGATGACCCAGGAGCAGCCGTGAGTCGCATCAACACTGAGGCCAATGTTGTGTGGATCGACGGGCATTCCGACTACGGCCATGCATTCCGTTCTTTTCACGAACGCTGGGGTAAGGATGTGAACGCACGCACCAGCGTGTTGATCTTGGGTGATGCCCGCAATAATTATCACGCCTCTGAATCGTGGGTGATCGCTGACCTCCAGGCTCGGGCCCGCCACGTCTACTGGCTGAATCCCGAGCCCTCGTCCTACTGGGGCTCAGGCGATTCCATCGTTGGGGAGTACGCACCCCACTGCGACCGAGTGGTGGAGGTACGCACCTTGCGCCAATTGGAACAGTTCGTCGGTGAGTTGGCGTGAGCGTCAAGCCACCCGAGGGTCTGAGAACCACGTCAGATCCCGTCGAAGGGGCCACCACCATTGTGTTGGTTCGCCACGGCCAGGGCAACTGCAACGTCAGCGGCAAGATCGGCGGACCGATTGGGTGCACCGGACTGACCGAATTAGGCGCGGGACAAGTGAGCGACCTGGCGCGTCGACTCGAAAAAACCCGTGAACTCGAGCAAACGTCTGCGCTCTACGCGTCGGTGCTGCCCAGAGCTATTGAGACTGCTGAACTGCTCGCTTCTGCACTCGACATTGACCGCTCGGCGATTGAGAAGGATTGTGAACTTTGTGAACTTCACCCCGGAGAGGGCGATGGGCTGATTTGGGAGGAGTTCGTCGAACGTTTCGGCGCCAAAGACTGGGATCTTGACCCTTCTCTGGCCTTCGCTCCAAGGGGGGAGAGTTGGCTAACTTTCGTTGATCGAGCGACGAGAGCGATTGAACGAATCGCCCAACGCCACAAAGGGGAACGAGTGGTCATCGCGACTCATGCAGGAGTGATCGAAGCCTCCATGTTGCAGTGGGTGCGTTCAACGATCCAGCCGTTTGATGGAAACCGACTACGACTGCCCACAAAACACGCATCGATAACTGAATGGGAGTATGCCAATGGATCGTGGCGGCTTGTTCGCTACAACGACGCGGCCCATGCCGCGTCTACTGCCTAGGAGCGCAGGAACTCAGCGACCCGAAATGCTAAATCAAGCGATTGACGGGCGTTTAAGCGAGGGTCACAGGTGGTCGTGTAGTTGTCACTCAAGTTTGCTTCGTTGATTTCGCCCACTCCACCGATGCACTCAGTCACATTGTCTCCCGTCAGTTCAATGTGCAGTCCGCCCGGCCAGGTGCCCAGTTCGCGGTGAATGGCGAAGAATTCTTTCACTTCGCTCAAGATGTCATCGAAGCGACGAGTCTTCTGGCCGCCTTCAGCGCTGAAGGTATTGGCGTGCATGGGGTCGCAGGCCCACACCACCGGATGTCCTGACGCTCGGACTGCTTCAATAAGCGCAGGGAGGTGCTCGCGTACTTTGCCAGCGCCAAAACGCGCAATCAGCGTTAGCCGACCAGGGACTCGGTCGGGATCCAAGCGATCACAGAGAGCGACAATGTCTGCTGGGACTGCGGTGGGACCCACCTTGATCCCGATCGGGTTTTCGATCCCCGAGAGAAACTCCACATGGGCGTGATCAAGTTGCCGAGTACGATCGCCAATCCATACTGTGTGCGCGCTGCAGTCGTAGTAATCACCAGTGAGAGAGTCTTTTCGGGTGAGGGCTTCTTCGTAGTTCAAAATCAACGCTTCATGACTCGTGAAGAAGTCAACGTGATGGAGCGATCCTTCGGCGGCCAAGTCGATGCCACAGGCGGCCATGAACCGCAGGGCGCGATCGATCTCTGCGGCGACTGATTCGTAGCGCTGGCCTTCTCCCGAGGTGGCGACGAACTCTTGATTCCATGAATGGACATGGGAAAGATCGGCGAAGCCGCCTTTTGTGAAGGCTCGCAGAAGATTGAGCGTGGCTACTGATTGGTTGTAGGCAGTCAGCAGACGGGTGGGATCAGGGGTGCGCGCCGAAATACTCGCTGATTCGTCATTGACCATGTGGCCGCGAAAGACGGGGAGTTCTTGACCGTCCACCACCTCGGTGGGGTTCGACCGAGGTTTTGCGAACTGACCAGCGATTCGTCCGACCTTCACAACGGGTACCCCCGATGCGTAGGTCAACGTGATGGCCATCTGGAGAATGACTTTGAGCTTGTCCCTAATTTGATCAGCCGATGATTCATTGAACGATTCGGCGCAGTCCCCCGCTTGAAGGAGAAACGCCTTTCCTTCAGCTACTTGACCTAAGGCCGTGGTCAAACTCCTCGCTTCTCCTGCGAACACCAGAGGAGGCAGACTCGAGAGGCGCCCTTCGACGTCGCTCAGTGCCCCGGCGTCAGGCCACTCCGGCTGTTGCGCAGCGTCCAGGGCGCGCCAGGACGCTGGGGTCCACGAGGTGGAGTGTTTTGAAGAAGCCATAGACGTCAATGCTATGGCGTTTCGGTGACGTCTCGGTCCATTGACTGTTCTAGGCTTCCAGTCATGAATCCATTCCGCTTCGGTGTCCAACTCTCCAATGCCTCTTCGCCTGCGGCGTGGAGGGAATTAGCTCGCAAACTTGAGGGCCAGGGCTACTCCACCCTCTATATCCCAGACCACTTTGACGACCAATATGGACCCTTGGTGGCCTGCACGGTTGCCGCCGAGGCAACGACCACCTTGAACGTGGGCACGCTGGTGCTCGACAACGATTATCGCCATCCTGTCGTGCTTGCCAAAGAGATCGCCACACTTGATCTGATGAGTGAGGGTCGCTTCGAATTTGGTCTTGGTGCCGGCTGGATGCGCACCGACTATGAAGCCTCGGGCATTCCTTACGATGATCCAGCCGTGCGCGTTGATCGCCTTGAAGAAGCACTCGAGATTTTTCGTCAACTCTTCACCCATGGCACCGCTACGTTTAGCGGCGATCATTACAACGTGACCAACGCAGTGCAGACCCCGATGCCGCTGACTGCGGGCGGTCCAAAATTGGTCCTTGGCGGAGGGGCTAAGCGTGTCTTGACCTTGGCCGGGCGAGTCGCCGATGTTGTCAGTGTGGTCCCGTCGTTGCGCGCTGGGGTCGTCGGCGCAGAAGTAGCGGCACTCGCGGTGCCAGAAAAGTACGACGAGCGCGCCAGCTGGATTGCCAACGGCGCTGTTGGACGAGCGATCCAGCCCGAGCGTCAAGCGTGGACCACGTTTACGTCGGTGAGCGATTCTCCTGGCGAAGTCTATGAACAGTTCAGCCAACTCTTTGGTATCAGTGTCGACGACGTGATGGCAACGCCCATTGGCGTTGTGGGCACCGTCGAATCAATCGCAGAACAACTGATTGCGCGCCGAGAGCGTTGGGGCTTCTCGTACATCGTGATCCACGAAGGCGAAATCGACGCGTTTGCCCCGGTCGTTGCAGCGCTCAATGGCAACTAAAGCCGCTGCATCCCCGGTTGGTATTTTCGGCGGCACCTTTGACCCTCCGCATCTCGGCCACGTGGCCGCAGCTCGTCGGGCAGTGCGGGCGCTTGGCCTTGAACGGATGCTCTTCGTCGTGGCCAACGACCCCTGGCAGAAGAGTCCAGATCGCACCATCTCGCCAGCTCGAGAGAGAGTGGCGATGGTAGAGCACGCCATTGGCGACCTCGAAGGATTTGAAGTCTGCACGCTTGAAGTGGATCGGGGCGGTCCGAGCTACACGATTGAAACGGTCAGAGAGCTCGAACGCTCCCAAGGAGTCGTTGAGCCCTGGATCATTGTGGGAAGCGATCTTTCGTTGACCCTTGACAGCTGGGAGGACGCGCACGACCTCAAGTCGCTCGTGCGTGTTGCTGTCTTAGCGAGACCAGGGAGTCCGCTGGCCCTGCCTGCGGGTTGGCGAGCGGTAGCGCTGGACAGCGATGACCTTGATATTTCGAGTTCGCAGATTCGTCACGCGGTCGCAAACGGCAAAGGAATCAACGATTTTGTCCCCGAGTCAGTGATACGAGACATCGCTGCCTTTGGCCTATACGCTTGACGCAGATGACCGTTCGAAACGCCCAGCACGTAAAAACAACTCATGCCCCAGCGATGACGTCCTCAATCAATCTGGAGCGAACACATCGAAGCGTCAAGTCTCGAAGGGCTCATCGGGAATCACATGCTCTCCAGCGTCGACTTCGTCATCAGTGGATGTGCTTTGGTGCCGCTGCCTTAGCGGCACCGTTTGCCTTGGCCATCGTCATCGTGGAGCTAGTCCACTGAGTCAGTTCGAGAGTCATTCATCAGATCTCGTCGACGAGATCACCCGGGGACCCAGTGACGTTACGACTCCTTCTCGCACCGACGATGAGACGCGCGCGCTGGTCGAAGCTGCGGTTCGAGCAGCGGATTCGAAATTGGGGAATAACATCGTTGCCCTCGATGTTTCGGGACTCTTGAGTGTGGTCGATGCCTTCGTGATTGTCTCTGGTCGCAACACTCGACAGGTTTCAACATTGGTTGAGGAGATCGAAGCTGGAGTCAAGCAAGCGAACGGCCGCAGTCCCTTGCGGATTGAGGGGTTGAAGGACGCCACCTGGGTGTTGATGGACTACGGCGACGTGGTGATGCATGTCTTCTTTGAAGAGACCCGTGACTACTACGACCTTGAGCACCTTTGGGCGGGGGCACCTCGCATGAGGACAGAACACCTCATCACTGGCGATCGCAGTAATGATGACTTAGCCCAAGAGTGATTGATACTCCCCAGCGCTCACGGGTAATCCAGTCACCGCACCTCCCGAAACGGGAACAGAGATTGCTTTCCCTTTTATTTCGAACAGCACGGCAGTGACATTTTGTTGAGCGGTGGCGGTTAACACCAATTGTCCAATAGCTTGGGTCTCTTTCGCACTGGAGATCGAGGCGAATGCTGCGTTGAGATTGATCGTGGCGAGTGAGCCAACTTGAATGACATCAAGAATCTTGCCCTGGGGTGGGAGCGCGGAGGTAATACCCACGGCCACCTCAGTCGAGGTGGGCCCTGCGAGGAGGGCTGACAAGACCGACTGCAGTGTGGCGGGGACGAGAACGTCCCGATTGAGCGCCACGGCGAAGCCTTGCGCGTTGAAGAGGTAAATCTGCTCTTGGGCGTAGGTTGCCGTCGGTTGGGTTGTCGTCGTGGACGTGGGAATGCTCGGGGACAAGAGGGCGAAGGGAACTCGGTGGCGCGGCACGGTGCTCGGGCCGGAACTGATGGGAATGCCACAGCTGGCGAACAGAACGGCCAAGCCGACGAGAAGAGCAGCGTGGCGTCGCTTCATCACGCATCATCCTTCGCGAGGGGCAACTCAATACGAAAGGACACTCCGCGCCCACTCGGCCCATCGCCGACGGTGATGGTGCCTCGATTGCGGTGGACGTGTTCTGCCACGAGCGCCAAGCCCAGTCCCGAGCCACCGCCAGCACCACGTTGGCCAGAGGCGTCGCCTCGATAGAAGCGATCAAAGATTTTCGTTCGTTCAGTCTCTGCAATACCCGGACCCTCGTCGATGACTGAAATAACGACCGCAGAAGTGCTGGGCGAACGTTCCGCAACGATGACGCTCACGCCGCCAGCGTAGTGATCAGCGTTCTCGATCAAGTTCGACATGATGCGCTCAAATCGGCGTTTGTCGATCTCAAGTCGAGCCAATTCGACATCAGGCGCGATCGTGAGCGTTGCCCTCGTCGGCGATCCATGAATGCGCTGCGCTGCAGCGAGTGACTGACGCAGGAGTTCACCAACTGCTACGTTGTCGAAGCTGACGTCATTGACCCCAGCATCGTCACGTGAGATCTCTAAAAGGTCTTGCACCAAGCGCTGGAATCGTCCGATGTCGCCGGTCATCAGATCAAGAGCTTGTTGTCCTTCCGGATCAAGTTGCGCTCGCCGAGATTCCAAAAGATCCAACGAAGCGGCCAAGGTGGTCAAGGGAGAGCGAAGTTCGTGGCTGACGTCCGAAGTGAAGCGAGCATCGCGCTCAATGCGTTCTTGAAGTTGATTGGCCATTTCGTTAAACGAAGACGCCAAATTGCTGAGATCTCGGTCACGTTGATGGCGGGGGAGACGGGTGTCGAGACGCCCGCCGGCGATGGCCATGGCGGCTTCGGAAACGTCGGTAAGGGGTCGCATGGTTCTGCGGCTGGCGAGCAGGCCGAGACCAGCGCCAAGAATGGTCGTGAGGGCGGCTGCTGCGGCCAATGCCGCCAGGAGTACGTGCAGGGTGTGCTGGGTATCAGAAAGGCTAAAAACAAGAAAGTACTGACTGGCTACTGCAGGGAGGGGGACGCCCACGCTGTAGGCGGGCGAACCATTAATTAACGACGTTTGGGTCGCCACATGAAAATGGGACACGCTGGCTCGAAGTGCGCTTGGCAGGGATGCTTCCCCCACCGTCAGTGATGTCGAAAACCATTGTCCATGTTTATTGAGCAACGAGATCGTGCCAGAGCCCGAATCCAACGAGGTGACTTGGACATCAATGTTGGGAACGTCGGACGCCAAAGCATTGCGTAAGAGTGCGGCGTTGGCATAGGCCTGATGGAGGGCTGCGGTTTGCCTATCGGTGATCAGAAAATGTCTCGTGGAGTAGTAGGCCACGGCCCCCATGACGGTGGAAAGAATTAAGGCTCCAGCTGCGAAGGCGGCGACCAGTCGGCCACGCAGACCCAGCGTTGAGCGCGTTCCAGGTGGGGTCTCAGATGACAAGTTTGTAGCCCATGCCGCGAACTGTCTGCAGAAAGGAGGGAAGTGCAGGGTCGGGTTCGATCTTGGTACGCAGCCGGCGAACGTGGACATCCACCAGACGGCTGTCGCCAAAGTAGTCATAGCCCCACACATGTTCAAGGAGATATTCGCGACTCAACACCTTGTTGGGATTCGCAGCAAGTTCGCAAAGTAAGCGGAACTCAGTACTTGTGCAGTGGACCATCTCACCGTTGAGATGACGAAGGACGCCTTCGTCGGGGGCGAGTTCAAAATCACCAAAGTGAACGGTGTCGCCTGAGTGGCCTTCGATTCTCGTTCGCCGCAGGAGTGCTCGAATTCGAGCCCCGAGTTCTTTGGGCACGAAGGGCTTTGTCACGTAGTCGTCGGCCCCTGCCTCGAGTCCTGCGACGACGTCGTGGGTGTCGTTGCGAGCGGTGACCATGATGATCGGGACGGCCGATGTTCGTCGTAATGCCCGACAACACTCGAAACCATCCATGCCAGGCAGCATCAAGTCGACGAGTGCAATGTCGTGAGGCTGTGCAGCAAAGAGATCAAGAGCAGACTCGCCGCTGGCGGCTTCGTCGACGACGTAGCCCTCTTGCTCGAGCGAGAGGCGCAGGGAAGTCCGAATCCTCTCGTCATCCTCGACTATCAGAATTCGATCAGCCATCCGACCTCTCCACCGTTTGCTTCTCGTTGACGAGACTAGGGGACAAGGCTCCCACGTGACGAACAGCCACGGGCGTAACCTTTGGCCATGGCCACCATGGCAAAGCCACCAGACCAGGGCGTTGACCGTTGCTTCGAAATCGACGCCTTCGCACTCTGGCTTGATGGTCGGTCACCGGCGACGATCCGGGCCTACCTTTCCGATGTCACCGACTGCGTCGGGTGGCTTGAGCAAGAAGGAATTTATCATCCCCGTTTGGTAACTCGGCTGATCCTGCGCCGTTGGCTCGCCTCGCTCGCTGATCGAAATTTGGCCAAGGCCACCATGGCTAGGAAAGCCGCAGCGCTGCGATGCTATTTCGACTGGTTAACCCGACGAGGTGCTGTCGATGCGGATCCGGCAGCTCGCATGAGCGCCCCTTCGGCGTCGTCGCGCTTGCCCGATGTGGTGGGAGCGGCTGAGTTAGCCGAGCTGCTTGACGGCGACCTTGACGAAGGTGATGCCGTTGCGGTGCGTGACAACGTGATTATTGAACTGCTCTATGCGGCGGGCCTTCGGGTGGCAGAACTGTGCAGTTTGGATCTTGATGATGTGGATCTGGGCCACGGCGTGGTGACGGTTCTTGGGAAAGGGTCGAAAGAGCGCAGAGTCCCGATTCATGAGCATTGCTGTGGGCGCCTCGAGCGCTACCTCGGGTCAGCTCGAGGAGCGATGATGCGAGAAGGTTCTCCGGGGAGCGCCCTTTTCTTCAATCAAAAGGGCCTCAGGCTTGGCCAACGAGATGTGCGCCGGATTCTGGACCTGCGCTCGTCAATTCCCACGCATCCCCATGCCTTGCGTCACACCTACGCAACCCACCTCCTCGATGGTGGGGCCGATCTTCGGGTGGTCCAAGAGCTCCTCGGTCACTCCAGCCTGGCGACAACCCAGCTTTACACCCACGTCTCGAAGGAGCGCCTGCAGAAGGTTTACGATCAAACCCACCCCCGGGCGTAAGCCTCGCCGAGTTGGAGAACAGCCCATTTGGGAGTAGAGTTTCAAGGCTCCTCCAAATGGGGAGCGCAATACGAGAAGAAGACCCTCTGACTTACTGACGGTCGCTGCTGGTTCGCCAGTGGTGCGGTGAGAGGGATTGTCCAACCGGAAGACTGAAAAGGAGAAGACCATGGCTGTGGTCACAATGCGCCAGCTCTTAGATGCTGGAGTTCACCTGGGTCACCAGACCCGACGCTGGAACCCAAAAATGCGTCGCTACCTCTATGGGGAGCGAAGTGGGATCTACCTGATTGACCTTCATAAGACCCTCAGTGGGGTCGAAACGTCCTACACCTACGTGCGTGACTTGGTGGCCGATGGAGGATCGATCCTCTTTGTCGGGACAAAGAAGCAAGCACAAGGACCCATTTCTGGATTCGCCGATGCCTGTGGCATGCCCTTCGTCAACCAGCGATGGCTGGGTGGAATGCTGACCAACTTTCAAACGGTGTCCGGTCGAGTCAAGCGCCTGCAAGAACTTCGCACCATGCAAGCAGCAGGTGACTTCGAAGGAATGCCAAAGCGTGAAGCACTGCGCCACACCCGTGAACTAGAGAAGTTGTCGCGCAACTTGAGTGGAATCGCTGGCATGGATCGTCTTCCTTCGGCGATTTTCGTCGTGGACACGAACAAAGAGCACATTGCCGTGACCGAAGCGCGCAAGCTTGGCCTTCCGGTCGTGGCAGTCGTGGACACCAACTGTGACCCTGACGTCATTGACTACGTGATTCCTGGCAACGATGACGCTATTCGGTCTGGAGCGCTGATGTGCCGGATCATTGCTGATGCCGTTGTTGAAGGTCGCTTTATCGCGGCGAATCGTCCCAAGGCTGTGCAAGCAGCTGCTGCAGCCCCCGAGCCACCAGCTCCAGCTCCAGCACCCGAAGAAGTTCCTGTTGAGTCTGGATCAGAGAGGTAAAGAGAGTTATGGCTTCGATTAGTGCAAAAGACGTGCAAGCACTTCGTCAGTCCACTGGTGTGGGGATGATGGATGCAAAGCGGGCGTTGCAGGAGAAGGATGGCGATATGGAAGCTGCCACCGTGTGGCTTCGTGAGCAGGGTATTTCTTCAGCCGCGAAACGTTCAGATCGAGATGCCAGCCAAGGTGCGGTTTCGGCGGTCAAAGAGAACAATGTCGCAGCAATCGTGTCACTTCGTTGCGAAACGGACTTCGTTGCCAAGGCAGCGGAATTCGTCTCCTTGGTCGATGCCATCACGGCCAAAGTCGTGGCTGAAGGGACGGCAGCCGTAGAGAGTTTTACCGACGAGATCGACCAACTGCGCACCACGTTGAAGGAAAATATTTCAATCGGTGATGTTGTCCGACTCGAAGCTGGTCCAGGTGAAGTCGTCGACACCTATCTCCACCAGCAGGCTGGCCGTGGCGTGAACGCCGTAGCGATTGTTCTCAAAGGTGGTTCGGAAGAACTCGCGCACGACGTAGCGGTGCACGCAGCATTTGCAAAGCCGATGGTGGCTCGTCGCGAGGACGTTCCTGCTGACGAGGTCGAAAAAGAGCGAGCAACGATTGAATCGATCTCTCGCAACGAGGGCAAGCCCGAAGCCTCACTCGACAAGATTATTGAGGGTCGTATGAACGGATGGTTCAAAGAACGCGTCCTCCTCGAGCAAGCCTTTGCCAAGGACGACAAGAAATCAGTCGCTCAGATCCTCGGAGATGCCGAGCTTGTTTCATTCGCCCAAGTTGTCGTTGGGTCCTAGCAGGAGCAGTTATGGCCAACGAGAATCGAGTGGTCCTCAAGATGTCGGGGGAGGCGTTGGCTTCCGCAGCCTCTGATGAGACGATCGATGCAGTGACGGTAGAACGTCTGGCCAAGGAAGTAGCGCAGGCGAAAAGCGAGCGTAACCTTGAGCTGGCGATCATGGTTGGCGGCGGGAACATTTGGCGGGGGGCTACTGGCGAAGAAGCTGGCATCGACCGGACGACATCCGACACGATGGGAATGTTAGGAACCGTCATCAACGCGTTAGCGTTGCAAGACGCTCTTGAGTCCTTGGGCTTGGCAACACGGGTCCTGTCCGCGGTGCAGATGGCTGAGGTAGCGGAGCCGTACATTCGCCGTCGGGCGATTCGCCACTTAGAAAAAGGTCGAGTGGTGGTGTTTGCTGCGGGAATGGGGAACCCCTACTTCACGACCGATACCTCAGCAGCGCTGCGCTCAGCTGAGATCGAAGCCTCAATTTTGCTCAAAGGTACCCATGGAGGTGTCGACGGGGTCTACTCAGCTGATCCGAAGAGCGATGCCAATGCCACTCGCTACGAGCACGTCAGTTTCGACGAGGTCATCGCAAAAGATCTCCGGGTGATGGATCTCACGGCGATCACATTCTGCAAAGACAATGCGCTGCCGATCAGGGTATTTGACCTGATGGCGCCCACAAATCTGCGCCGATCGCTTCTTGGGGAGCCACTCGGTACGCTGGTGTCCTGATGGATGACGAGATGGCAGCCCTGGTCCTTGACGATGCCAAGGACAAGATGGCGAAGACGGTCGAACACGTAAAGGTCGAGTTCGGTACGGTGCGCACAGGTCGAGCAGCACCTGCGCTGGTGGAAAACCTGCAGGTCGACTACTACGGATCGATGACGCCGCTGAAGCAACTCGCTGGATTCACGGTTCCAGAAGCGAGAATGCTTGTTGTCTCTCCCTTCGACAAAGGATCAATGGCATCGATCGAAAAAGCAATCAGCTCGTCAGAGCTAGGGATCACGCCATCGAATGACGGTCAAGTGATTCGCTTGGCGTTTCCGCCCCTCACTGAAGAGCGGCGCAAAGATCTTGTGAAGATTGTTCGACAAAAAGCTGAAGACGGCAAAGTCCAAGTGCGCAACCATCGCCGGTCATCTCGCCAGGAACTTGACGCGCTCGAAAAAGACAGTGGGCTCTCCTCGGACGACCACGAGCGAATAGCCAAACAGTTGGAGAAAATTACGCAATCCAGTATTGAAGAAATTGATGAATTGCTCACTCACAAGGAACGGGAGTTACTCGATGTCTGATGAGTTTGATCTTTTTCAAGATGAAGACGACAAAGAAATTATCCTCGATGAACCAACGATGACGTTGCCGGCAGTTGGTGGAGTGCGCATCACTGGCGCAACGCCAGCATCCGAAGACCCTTTGGCGGATTGGCAACTCTCGGAGGCAGAAGTAACCAGCGCACCTGAAGTAGAGATGCCCCATTGGACTGATCAACCAACAGGCCAAATCCCAGCCGTGTTAGATCGTGATGAATCAAGCACCGCTGGGGATCCCCTTTCCAGCGTGAGTGCTCCAACCTGGAGGGAAGATGCTGGCGACTGGGGTAACGATGCCGACGCGTTCGATTCGCTCCTGGCTGCCCCGGTTGAGGGACTCGTCGGTGCACTCAGCAGCGACCATGCGATTGAAGAAAGCCAACCCTGGGAGTTTGACTTAGAGGATCTTCCCGCTGGCACGAGCGCTGCGAACGAGCCCGAAGAAGAACTTTTCGCAGATCTCGATACCCCGGTTGCCCCGCAGGTTGACCCATGGGACCTCGAAACCTTGCCTCCTGCTGCGCCGGTAATGCCGCCCTCTGCCCCTCGCCGCCGTGGCGGGAAACCCCTCCGTCCAGAGAGACCTGCCCGTCCTCGCGTCGACGAGCGACGTGCAGACCGAGAAAGGCCAATGGATCGACCGGAACATCGGGATTCTGAAGGGCGTGAGGAAGGACGCACCGGGAGAGACCTTCCCATGGCGGTCATCACCGGCATCGTGATTGCGGTCTTGGTGTTGGTGACCTTTGACATTGGAACATTTTTGGCCCTTATTTTGGTGATCGCTGTTGTCACCCTGGCCGCCGCTGAAGTGTTTGCTGCGTTTCGGCGAGCTGGTCACCAACCAGCAACGCTGCTTGGTCTGGTGGCAATCATCGCTCTCATGATTGCAACCTATAACAAGGGAACCCAAGCTATTGGTCTCGTAACCGTGTTGCTGTTTGTCTTTACCGTGATTTGGTACATGGTGGGCGTTGAGAAGACCGACACACTTCGGGGAATTTCAGCAACCATGTTGATCTATGTCTGGATCGGAATTTTCGGCTCCTACGCCGCACTGTTACTGAACCCCAACCTGTTCCCGGATCGCCATGGATTGGCCTATCTCCTGGGCGCCATCCTCGCCACGGTTGCCTACGACGTGGCAGCGTTGTTCATAGGATCAGCAATCGGTCGTCGTCCTTTGGTGCCGGAAATTAGCCCTCACAAGACCTGGGAAGGGTTAATGGGAGGAACGGTTGCCGCAATATTGGTAGGGATCATTATTGTCCCCTTGATCCACCCTTGGACGCTTTCGAGCGGATTCGCCCTCGGTGTCGTCGTCGCCGTTGTCGCTCCGCTGGGAGATCTGTCGGAGTCACTGGTAAAGCGCAGCCTTGGCATGAAGGACATGGGTCGGTTGCTCCCTGGACATGGCGGCATGCTGGATCGAGTGGACGGTCTTTTGTTTGTGCTTCCGGCAACGTTTTATCTGGTCCAGGCATTTCATCTGTCCTAACGCTCGTTGCGTCACGAGCTCGAATCGTTGGAGAGTCAAGGGTATGTCGATGACAACCGTAAGCGTGCTTGGATCTACCGGTTCGATCGGCACGCAGACCCTTGATGTCATTGAACGCTTTCCCGATCATTTTGAGGTGATCGCATTAGGTGCCCAGGTTTGTTCAGAGACCTTGCTTGAGCAGATTCGAAACGTCCGACCATCGGTCGTGTCTGTTGCGACGAGCGAAGCCGCTCATGAGCTTCGTGCGTCGGGAGTGGGCGAGTGCGAGATCGTCGTTGGCGAAGAAGGCTTGGCCACGTGCGCAGCGCTGGCCGACGTCACCGTCAATGCGGTGGTGGGCTTTGCCGGCCTCCCCGTTACGCTGGCGGCGCTGAAGGCGGGAAAGCGATTGGCGCTTGCGAATAAGGAGTCATTGATTGCAGCTGCCCCCATTGTGAACCGGGTCCGAGGAACGCACGGAGCGGTCTTGGTTCCTGTTGACTCAGAACACTGTGCCATCCATCAGTGTCTTGCCGGTCATTCAACAGAGCATGACGTTGCGAAGATTATTCTCACAGCCTCGGGTGGACCTTTTCGAGAGTATTCAGTTGCGCAACTCGATGAGGTCACTTTGGGCGAAGCGCTTTCCCATCCGACGTGGGAGATGGGACCGAAGATCACGGTCGACTCTTCGACCTTGATGAACAAAGGCCTCGAGGTCATCGAAGCTCATGCCCTCTTCGGCATCAGCTACGACGCGATCGACGTGGTGATTCACCCTCAGTCAATCGTGCACTCAATGGTGGAGTTGGTCGACGGCAGTACGTTGGCGCAGATGTCGCAGCCCGACATGCGACTGCCAATTGCCTACGCCTTGGGATACCCCGAACGACTCGCTGCGGCCTACGGCTCGCTGGACTTCGGCAGCCGATTGTCGTTGACCTTTGAGCCTCCACGTCCGGAGATTTTCCGATGCTTATCGTTGGCCTATGAGGCGGGTCGCGTCGGAGGAGCCGCACCTGCGTGGCTCAGTGCGGCAAATGAAATCGCCGTCGAAGCCTTTTTGGCGGGCGCCCTGGCGTGGAATGAAATCGCCCAAGTAGTGGAAATGGCCCTCGAACAGTATGAATCTGACCCTCTTGACTCCCTGGAAGCAGTCTTGGCTGCTGATGGCCGAGCCCGTGACGTCACAAACGTCATTGTGGCCGCGAGAATAGAGAGATGACCGACATCATCGAGACGCCCGACGTCTCCGAGGAAATTATTGATCGCGAGGCTCCCTCCCCGCTCGACGTCCCTGGGTTAATTCGACTTCTGGTGGTGTTGTCTCTGATTGTTGGGACATTCTTTCTGTTCGGCGCCCAGGATCTCCTCTTGGTGATTGCGGCGTTGATGTTTATGGTGCTCTTTCATGAGTTGGGTCACTTCGCCACCGCAAAGTGGTCGGGGATGAAAGTGACGCAGTACTTTGTCGGTTTTGGACCTCGTCTTTGGTCGATGCGACGCGGCGAGACCGAATATGGCGTTAAGGCCATCCCCGCAGGAGGCTACGTACGGATTATTGGAATGACGAGCGCCGAAGAAGTGCATCCAAGTGACGAACCTCGGGCATATCGCAACCAAGCCTTTCCGAAACGCATTCTGGTGGCCTCTGCAGGATCATTCATGCACTTCGTCTTGGCGTTCGTCTTGGCGTTTCTTGCGTTGACCTTGATTGGTCGTCCTGATGCCTCGGTGGTGACCGTTCAGAGCTATTTAAATCTTGGCCCTACGGTCATGACGCCTGCCCAGAAAGCCGGCCTTCAGCCAGGAGATCGAATCGTGAGCGTGAACGGTATCAAGGTGACGTCTGATGCCGTGCTGACCAATGCAGTTGGCAACAACGTCAATAAACCAATCACCATTACCGTCGAGAAGAATGGCATCACGAAAACGAAGACGATTACCCCCCTTGATGGGCGGACTGTCTCGCTGAACGGCGCACCGCTCGCACCGAAAGATGGACCCGCAAAGGGGTTTGTCGGCGTACAACTCGCTGAAGGAACGACCACCGTGAGTCCGCTGAACGCAATTGTGCAGTCAGGTTCCGTGGTGCGCCAAGCCGCGGTGGGAGCGGTAACAGGGATTACTCACCTGTTCTCTCCAACAGGCTTGACGAACTATGCCCGGGCGGTCGCGAATCCGCCGACCGCTTCGTCGCCAGCCGCGGCGCAAGCGTCACGCCCCGAATCGATTATCGGTGCTGTGCGGACCGCCACTCAAGGCGTCCAAGCAGGAATGTTGACCTTTGTCGAAGTATTCATTTCGATCAATATTTTCATTGGTGTCATCAACATGTTACCGATGTTGCCACTTGACGGTGGCCACGTGGTTATCGCCGCATATGAGTGGATTCGCACCCGCAAGGGGAAGCCTCGCTACCAAGCCGACGTCACCAAGATGATGCCGGTGGTCTACGCATTCGTCGGGCTGTTATTGATCCTTGTGGTCTCTTCGATGTATCTCGATGTCACGCATCCGGCAGCGAACCCATTCCGATGAGCCGCGATTCTGAGGAAGAATAGAAGTATGCAGACCCCACAAGAACTCTTGACTGCTCGGCAAACAACGCGCCAAGTCACCGTCGGCGGCGTCAAGATTGGTGGTGGTGCACCGGTCAGCGTGCAGTCCATGACGACGACGAAGACCGCAGACGTAGAGGGAACGCTGGAACAGATCTACGAACTCGCCGCAGCAGGAGCAGATATCGTTCGTTGCACGTGCAACGAAGAAGCCGCCGCCGAAGGCTTGGCGCACATCATTCCGCGTTCGCCCGTTCCGATTATCGCTGACATCCACTTTCACCAAGAGATGGCGTTCGCCGCCCTCGAAGCGGGAGTCCAAGGTCTTCGCTTAAACCCTGGCAACTTGCGCAAGCCCGAAGAGATCAAGCAGATCGCAGCGGAAGCAAAAGATCGCGGTGTGCCGATTCGAATTGGGGTGAATGCCGGATCTCTGCACCCTGACATTGCAGCGAAGCACGGCGGGGCAACTCCAGAGGCGCTCGTTGAGTCGGCTGAAGTTGAACTGCGTTATTTCCATGAGGTCGACTTCGATGATGTGAAAATTTCCGTAAAAGCATCGTCGGTACCCTTGATGATCGCTTCCTACCGACTTGCATCAGAGCGATTTGACTACCCACTGCACCTTGGGGTGACTGAGGCCGGTCCACCCCCAGCAGGGTTGATCAAAGGAACTGCCGGGATTGCGACGCTGCTTGCCGAAGGCATCGGTGACACGATCCGTTATTCACTCACGGCGGATCCCGTCGAGGAAGCGCGAGCCGGTCGTCAGCTCCTCGAGGCTTTGGGACTGAGGGAACGAAAAGATCTTGACTTGATTGCGTGCCCGAGTTGCGGCCGAGCCGAAGTCGATGTCATTGCCATAGCTCGAGAAGCACAGGCGGCCCTCGAAGGGCGCGGGTTGCCGATTCAAGTGGCGATCATGGGCTGTGTTGTCAACGGACCCGGTGAAGCGAAACATGCTGATCTTGGGATCGCCGGCGGGCGCAAGAAGGGACATCTGTTTATCCAAGGCCAGATCGTGCGCGTCGTACCTGAAGATCAAATGGTTGCTGCCCTCGTTGACGAAGCCGAGCGCCTTGTGGCCGAAGGAGTGGAGGCCAGACTGGCCGCGGCAGACAAATCAGCCGAGGCAGAAGCCGCAGCAGATCGTGCGGCTCTCCTTGATGAGAAGGGGAGCGATGCCAATCAGACCTCAGTAAAGATTGAGAAAATCCACCGGCGCTTGGCTGAGTAGGGACGTTTTCCCCTCATAAAAGGCTTCCTGAGGGCCAGAATCTGAGTGCTACACTAAAGAGCCAGTCCGGTTGGTTTGTGTACTTTCGGTGGAGCGTGGGCTTGGGCCCGCGCTCCTTGTTGTTAGTGCCCCTAGGAGCTAATGGGACCGGTGTGGGCAGTAACAAGGAGGTGACAGCGAGATGGGGATGACAACCGATGACCTCACCGCGCCGTTCGAAGGAATTCTCCAGGAAATCGGCCTCACCCTCCACGATCTTGAGATCACCAATGGGCTCGTCCGGGTCACCGTGACACGCCCCGAAGGGGTAACCGTAGAAGATCTAACGGCCGCAAATCACGGCGTATCGGACTACCTCGATGATCACGATCCGATGGATCGTCGCTACACCCTTGAAGTGACCAGTCCAGGTGTGGAGCGCAAGCTTCGTACCCATGCACATTTTGTCGGAGCGGTCGACGAGCACGTCACCATCAAGACTGCCCCTGACTCCGGCTTCGAACGCCGTATTGATGGCGTCTTGGTCAACGTAGGCAGCGAAGAGATCTACGTGCACAGCGATTCAGGGGAAGACTACGAGATTCCTCTTGGTCAAATCGAACGCGCTCGCACGGTCTATCAATGGGCCCCGCTTGGCAAACCTTCACCATCGCGTGGCGGATCTGCACGATCCCGCGCAAAATCACCCGTCGTGCACGAGAGGATACTGACATCATGAGTACCACCAACTTTGAGTTTTTAGACGCATTGGGCCAAATTGCGATCGACAAAGGAATTTCCGTCGACACCCTGCTTGACGCGCTCGCCAACGCACTAGTTGCGGCCTATAAGCGGCTCCCTGATTCAGCAGAAGAAGCAGTGGTGACCATTGACCCCGATAACGGAGAGATTCGCGTCTACGGTCAAGAGCTCAACGCCGAGGGAGAAGTGGTTCGCGAGTGGGACGACACCCCAGACGACTTTGGGCGAATTGCCGCGCAGACGGCCAAGCAGGTCATCATGCAACGAATTCGTGAAGTCGAACGAGACATGAAATATGACGAATATGCCGGCCGTGAAGGCGACATCGTCACTGGAATCGTTCAACAGACCGACAACCGCTACACCTTGTTGGACTTAGGGAAAGTGGAAGCCCTCCTTCCTCAAGCTGAACAGGTCCCCTACGAGCGCTATGAACACGGAGCTCGGCTCAAGGCGTACATCGTTGAAGTCCGAAAAACAGCAAAAGGGCCTCAAATTGTCGTCTCCCGCACGCATCCTGGATTGGTGAAGCGCCTCTTTGAACTCGAGGTCCCGGAGATTTCCTCGGGCGTGGTTGAGATTCGAGCAGCCGCCCGTGAACCAGGTCACCGAACCAAGATCGCGGTCTGGTCTAATGACGCACACATTGATCCTGTGGGCTCCTGCGTGGGCGCTCGTGGAAGCAGGGTGCGAATGGTCACAAATGAATTGCGCGGGGAACGCATTGACGTCATTCCTTACTCCGACGATCCGGTCGAATTGATTCAAAATGCGCTGGCCCCTGCGCGCGTTCGTGAGGTTCTTCTTGACGAAACCTCTGGCACTGCCACGGTGATCGTGAATGACTACCAGCTCTCACTGGCTATTGGGAAAGAAGGACAGAATGCTCGCCTGGCTGCGCGCTTGACCGGTTGGCGCATTGACATCAAGTCGGAGAGTCAACTTGAAGAAGAATCAGGCATGGAAGGTCAAGAGTGGGCTGAGGGTGAGTGGATCACCGACGAAACCGGAACACAAGTCTGGAAGCCGGCAGAAGGCGGCGATGAACTTTCGGCGCAGCAGTGGGCCGAAGGCGGAAGTGAATCTGACGAGGCAACTCCAATCACCGATGATGCGGTGACCGAGACCCCAGAAGCAGAAGTAGCGACCGACACCGCCGTCAATGACGCTGACGATGGGGAGAACGCATAACGCCTCAGCGCACCTGCGTGGGCTGTCGCCAGCGCAGGGATGAGGGCGAACTTCGCCGGTTGGTGCTGTTGCCGTCGGGAAAGTTGGCCCAGGGTCGTTCACTTCCTGGAAGGGGAGCGTGGCTCTGCCCGAGCGAAGAGTGTGTCGCTCGAGCGATTGCGGCAGATTCCCTCTCTCGGGCCTTGCGGAGGCCCCTGCGAGGGGAAAAAGGAAGAATGGCAGCGATGATTGGTGCCCTTGTTATAGAAGGAAACTCCCTGAATCGGTGAGCCAAGAGGTTCGAATGTGTGAGAATAGAGGTTCATCACCCGTGAGGGGATGACGAAGAGTGAGACACTGAGGAAAATTTGCCGAAGAAGATACGCGTCTATGAATTGGCCCGAGAGCTAGGCCTGACCAACAAAGAGGCCCTTGACCTCTCTGTTTCGTTGGGGATTGGCGTCAAGAGCCACTCATCGTCAATTGAGGATGCCCAGGCTGATCGTGTCCGCCGCAAGGCCGACGCCGAGGGGCTTCGTCGCGACGTTTCTCCCGAAGAACCAGCGCCCGCCGCCAAAGCCACCAAAGCAGTCAAGAAAGCCCCGGCTAAGAAAGCTGCCGCAGCAACAAAAACTGTTGCGCCAACGGCCGTAGAACCCGAGGCCGCTGAAGCGGTCGCACCAGTTGAACCGACCGGAGAAGAAGCGCCGAAGCGTCTTGTCCGCTCGGCGCGAACGGCACCTGTTGTTGAGAAACGACCGCAGGCGGAGACACCCCCGACGACAACGGAAGAGACAACGATTCCGCGGCCGCCAGCAACTGCTCCACCGTCATCGGCGCCAACCCGGCCCCAAGGAACGGACCTGTCTCGTCGACCGCCTCCTCCGCGGCCGCCAACAAGTACAACGGGCCGACCAATTCCACCTCCTCCGACCAGTCGCTCTGGAAAGCCGATCCCGCCACCACCGGCCAATATCCGTCGCCCAGGTGCTCCGGGAGCCAATCGACCTGCAGGATCTGGTCCGGGTGCGCGTCCCAGCGGGGGCCCACCACGAACCGGTGGCTTTAGTGGGCCACGCGCTGGGGGACCGCCGAGTTCAGGTGGATTTACCGGCGGCCGTGGCGGGGCAGCAGCACCCAGCGGAGGACCTCCTGCAGCGCGTGGCGGAGGACCCGGGGGACGCGGGCAGCGTCCGCCTCAGAGGAAATCTCGTCGGCGTCGTCGAAACTTGGAAGAGCTGGAACCAACGCAGTTGACCGCGTACAGCCCGTCAACGGCACCTGTCCCCGAAGGCGAAATCATCGTTGAACGAGGATCGACAGCTCGTGATCTTGGAGCCAAGTTGAATCGCTCGGCGGGGGATGTCATCCGCTTCCTGCTCCTTCAAGGAGAGATGGTCACTGCGACCCAGTCCCTCAGCGACGACATGATTGAACTCTTTGCTGCTGAACTCGACGCCGACGTACGCCTTGTCGACCCGGGCGAAGAACAAGAGGCTGAACTGTTGGCGAAGTTCTTTGAGGAAGAGGAAGAAGAGGAAGTCGAAGAGTCACTTCCTCGAGCTCCCGTGGTGACCGTCATGGGCCATGTTGATCATGGGAAAACCTTGCTGTTAGACAAAATTCGTTCAGCGAATGTTGTCGCTGGTGAAGCTGGAGGAATTACTCAGCACATTGGGGCCTATCAAGTGGAGTGGAAGGGTCACCCGATCACCTTTATCGACACCCCAGGCCACGAAGCCTTCACGGCGATGCGTGCCCGTGGAGCCAAGGTGACCGATATCGTGATTTTGGTTGTGGCGGCTGATGATGGCGTCATGCCACAAACGGTGGAAGCCATTGATCACGCCAAGGCAGCCGACGTACCGATCATTGTGGCCATTAACAAGATGGATCGTGAGCAAGCGAACCCCGATCGAGTCCTTCAGCAACTCACCGAGCATGAGCTCGTTCCCGAAAAATGGGGTGGCGACACGATTGTGGTGGAAGTCTCAGCGCTTCAAGGCACCGGCATTGAAGACCTGCTCGAACAGTTGATTCTTGTCGCTGAAGTTGAAGAACTCATCGCTCCCGTTGAAGGTCGAGCACGAGGAAGCGTTCTCGAAGCCAACTTGGAGGTGGGCCGAGGACCTGTTGCCACGGTGATCGTCCAGCGGGGAACCCTGCGTGTTGGCGATTCGATTGTCGCTGGTGCCGCATGGGGGAAGGCAAAGGCCCTGATTAATGATCACGGCGAACAGATCAAAGAAGCTGGACCGTCGACACCGGTGTTGGTACTCGGGTTCTCCGAACCTCCGCAAGCGGGAGATGAGCTTCGTACCGCAACAGACCTTGGCCACGCCAAAACCTTGGGTGAAGCACGAGCCCAGCGCATGCGACTTTCAGGGCATCTTCCGGCACCGTCCGCAGCGGGAGCCCGATTGGAAGATCTCTTCGATCAGATACAACGAGGAGAGACGGCCACCCTCAATATTGTGCTCAAGTCAGATGTTCAAGGTTCTCTCGAGGCTTGTACCGAAAGTTTGAAGAAACTTGAACGTGACGACGTGAAACTCTCCTTCGTCCGTCGGGGAATCGGTGGGATTAACGAGAACGACATCCAACTTGCCAAGGCATCAACCGCCACGATTATCGGATTCAACGTCCGACCTGACAAGCGAAGCCGAGATACGGCAACCCTTGAAGGAGTCCAGATCAGGACGTATGAAATCATTTACAAGCTCATTGAAGACATCGACGCGGCCATGCTGGGCATGCTCGCTCCCGAGTACGAGGAAGTTGTCACCGGTGAAGCTGAAGTACGCGAAGTCTTCCGTGTCCCTCGCATCGGAGCGATTGCCGGTTGCATGGTGAGAGAGGGAACGATTACCCGTGGCTCGAAGGTCCGCTTCCTGCGAGAGGGAACCGTCATCTGGAAGGGAGCGATCAACTCCTTGCGTCGCTTTAAGGATGACGCTCGTGAGGTTCACTCAGGTTTCGAATGCGGGATTGGTCTCACCGACTATCAAGATCTCAAGGAAGGCGACATCATCGAGACCTATGAGGAGCGAGAGATTCCTCGGGTTTAATCGCTATGGCTCGTCGCTCAAATGATCGTGCGTATGGAGGAGCTGCAAGCTTCCCTCGTACTCGGAGAGTAAACCAATTTCTGCGAGAAATCGTCGCCGAAGAAATAGAACGACTGGCCGATGCCGATGAGCGTCTCCGCCTGCTGACTGTGACGGATGTCGCAACGGCAGCCGATCTTCGGCACGCCACTATTTTTCTCGGCTCACTTTCAGAAGAAGCCGCTGAAGCGTTGGATGAGCGACGGGTTCAGATTCAAAGCGCAGTCGGGAAGCAGTCTCGGATGAAGAGGACCCCTAAACTTTCCTTTGAACTAGATCCAGCAGTGACAGAGGGCGCACGCATCGACGAAGTGTTGCGACGCCTTCATGACAACACCCTCGAGGAGTAGTGGCACGGCGAGGGTCGGCGAGCGGCCCAACAGGTTTCGTCGTCGTCGATAAAGAAGAAGGGTGGACCAGCCACGATGTGGTGGCGAAACTTCGTGGGGTGCTCCGTCAGCGTCGCATCGGTCATGCGGGAACATTGGATCCTTCGGCCACGGGTGTTTTGATTATTGGACTCGGAAGCGCAACTCGGTTACTTCGCTTTATTCAAACATCGACAAAGTACTACGAGGGTTCGCTGCAGTTGGGCTCAACGACCACCACGCTTGATGCTGACGGTGAGGTGGTGGCCACTTTTGTCATGGACCATGTCACGTCAGACGAGGTGGTCGCAGCGACGATGAAATTGACTGGTGACTTGATGCAAGTACCCCCGATGGTTTCAGCGATTCGCGTGGAGGGACGACGACTCCATGAACTTGCCCGAGAGGGTATTGAAATTGAACGTGCTCCGAGACCCGTAAGCGTGGAGCGCTTTATCGTGGAGCCAACCGAGAACCCTCTTCTCTATCGCTTTGCCGTGACCTGCTCAACGGGAACCTACGTGCGGAGTCTGGTTGATGACCTCGGTCGCCTGCTCGGCGGGGGAGCCCACATGGCCTCGTTGCGGCGCGTGGGGATTGGCACCTTCTCGCTTGATCAGGCTCATCGACTTGAGCAGATAGAGGAAGCAGCTCGGGAAGGGAATTTCGAAGACAGTGGGATCATGCTCTCGCTCAATGAAGCACTCATTGGCCTGGAAGAC
>Ga0164296_1000430_pt1 | contig 50501 bp, 42 predicted proteins | sample GEODES057metaG_FD_113533 | JGI IMG/M metagenome (GOLD analysis project Ga0164296, IMG submission 113533) | Dystrophic lake water microbial communities from Trout Bog Lake, Wisconsin, USA - GEODES057 metaG | ecosystem: Environmental > Aquatic > Freshwater > Lake | place: USA: Trout Bog Lake...
AAACGTTCAGGAGCCCAAACGATCGGCCGGTTTCGGCGTAGGCCTATATGGATTTGTGGAGGCGCCGGTCGGAATCGAACCGACGTACATGGATTCGCTGAGATTGTCAGAGTAAATAACCCTATGATTTACATAGGTAAATATTTTATGCAACAGCTTCGCGACAAGCCACTTAACTTGTCGAAACAATATTATGGCTCTCAATTCTGGTTTGGTTAGTCCAACTTAAAATATTAAATAACCGTCCTTAGCTTAGCCATTTTAAATGATCTAGGTACTTTTATTTCCAATTAATGTCAATTTTCTTTTTTGAAGTGGCACAGTCTCTCAAATATAAATTAATCAAACTCTGATATGGAATGCCGACGTTCGTGGACAAATTCTTAAAATACTCAACTGAGTCTTGATCTAAACGCATCGTTACGGAAGTTTTTAAAGCTGCGGCATAGGGATTTTTTCGTGATTTAGAAAAATCATATTCTTTACGCATAGTAACCATCCTTATAAAACTGAGTTTCGAGATTAGTTGATCGTCGGGCCGAAATAATTCGGATTACGTTACCGTCACCTCTTATACAGTGACAAACGATCACTACTCTAGCAAGACCGCTCATACCAATCAAAAGAAATCGATCTTCACTCTCAGAATGAGAAGGGTCTTCAATGAGCCGTGCGAAATCATCAAAAAATACCGATTTTGCCTCGTCAAATGAAATTCCGTGCTTCGCCACATTGGAGCGAGCCTTTTTGACGTCCCATTCAAATTGTACCGACATTATATGTACATTGTACATATAAATATTTACTAATCAACAAGAAAGTTTCTCAGAAATATAAAAGTGGAGGCTATTTTTGGATCAAAATGCTGGAGGCGTCGGTCGGAATCGAACCGACGTACACGGATTTGCAGTCCGCTGCGTAACCACTCCGCCACGACGCCGGAAGGGATTGGAGCGGGAAACGAGGCTCGAACTCGCGACCTCAACCTTGGCAAGGTTGCGCTCTACCAACTGAGCTATTCCCGCATAATCGAATTCCCTATTTTAGCGAATTCTACGGCCAAGTCAACTACGTAGGTTGATGAAAGTGCTAACTTTTTGACCCAACGAGGCTGGTCCTGGGATTAACCTGCCAACACATCACGCCTCTCGGCTCAAATCCGGCCAAGCGGCTTTGAGGTACAAGACCATCGACCACAAGGTTAAAATTGCCGCCAAAATGGTCATTCCTAAACCGATCCAATAAATCGGAATGCCCCATAAATCCTGATAAAACAGCATCATACTGAGACCCACAATCTGAGCGATGGTCTTGAATTTTCCCAGCTTTGACACCGCTACTTTGCGTCGAGCGCCGATCTCAGCCATCCACTCCCTCAAGGCGGAAATGGCAATTTCTCGCCCAATAATCACCGCCGCGGTCAGGGTCACGTACCACACGTGGTCGCGGCTGACGATGAGCACCAACGCCGTTGCCACGATGAGCTTGTCGGCCACCGGATCCAAAAATTCACCCAACTTTGAACTTTGCCCCAGTTTCCGGGCGATAAATCCATCCAGCGAATCCGTAATTCCGGCGATCGCAAACAACACACAGGCGATGATGTTGCCCCACCCCAGCGGAAAATAAAAGGTACCAATAATGATCGGAATCAATAAGATACGAACAGCCGTGAGGATGTTGGGAATGGTCAATACGCGGGTTCTAGGCCTTGGGGTGTAGTCGTTCATAGATTTGTTCTGCCAGCTTTTGACCGATTCCTTTCACCATCGCCAAATCATTTACCCCAGCAACCACGATGCCTTGAAGGCCCCCAAACTGCTTCAGTAATAACCGCCGCCGACTCGCCCCGAGCCCCGGTACCTCTTCCAACACCGACCCGGTCCGCGCCTTGGCGCGTCTGGCCCGATGTCCTGCGATTGCGAAGCGATGCGCTTCATCTCGGATTCGCTGCAACAGATGTAACGCTTTAGAATCGCTCCCCAGTATAAGCGGAGCCTCCGATCCGAACAAGTGAAGGCGCTCTTGCCCCACGCGTCGGTCTGCCCCCTTGCTGATGCCCACCACCAGCGGGTGCGTGACCGACAATGCGGTGAGCGCCTCGTGGACCTTCTCGATCTGCCCGACGCCCCCGTCGATGAGCAGGACGTCCGGCATCGGCGTTTCGCCCTTGAGGATGCGCTTAAAGCGCCGACTCAATACCTCGTGCATCGCCGCGTAATCGTCGCCCGCGGCGTGGCCGTCAATCTTAAATCGTCGATACTCCGCTTTCTTGGGTCCGTCCACACCGAACACCACACACGAACCGGTGGTCAATTCGCCGCCGCTGTGACTGATGTCAAAGCATTCAATGCGTTGCGGAACGGCGGACAACGGCAATACAGTGGCCAGCTCTTTGAACTGCTGCGCTAAACTGTCCCGACTAATGAGTCGCTGCGTCAGCGCTTGATCGGCGTTGGTCTCGCACATGCCGAGCCACTGGCGTTTGAGGCCGCGCTTGGGGAATTCGAATCGCACCGCCTTTTGATGTTGGGCTTCCAACGCCTTCTCTAGCGCCTCGCTCTCCTCCAACTCCTCCGCGACCAAAATGCACTCCGGCGGGGTGTGTTCTAAATAATAGGGCGTCAAAAACGCCATCAACGAAGCCCGCTCCTCCGCGTGACCCGTGGTTAAAAAATACGTCGTCGTACCCAAATTTCTTCCGGCCCGAATGAACATCACGCTCACCGCCATGGTTCCCGAGCGCTGGGCAACGCCCACGACATCGGCTTCGAAGCGCACATCGGCGGAGACGATTTGTCGAGCCTGCATGGCCTTTAACGCGGCCAATTGATCGCGCACCATCGCCGCTTTCTCAAACTCCAAGCGCGCGGCAAACTGTTCCATGCGCACACTTAAGTTTTTCGACACATCGTCGTTGCGCCCTTCCAGTACTTTCACGGCGGCGCCGACATCGGCTTGGTACTCTTCGGCCGAAATGATGCCCACGCACGGCGCGCTGCAGCGCTTGATTTGGTACTGCAGACACGGGCGGGTCCGGTGTTCAAACACCGAAGGCTCACAGGTTCTGAGCTTGAACAACTTCTGCAACTGATGCAGCGTCTCGCGGACGGCAACCCCGTTGGGAAACGGTCCGAAGAATCGCCCTTTCGACGTTCTAGCCCCGCGATAAAACATGATTCGACTGATGGGTTCGTCGGTCAGATGCACGTACGGAAACGTTCGACCGTCTTTGAGCAACACGTTGTAATGGGGCTTGAGTTGCTTGATGAGGTTGTATTCTAAAAGCAGCGCCTCGGTATCCGATTGCGTGACCGTGATCTCAATGCCGCGAATGTGAGGCACCATGGCCGCCACTTTGGGGGACAGGTTATCGCCTCTAAAATAACTGCCCACGCGGGATTTTAAATTCCGCGCCTTGCCCACATAAATGACCTCGCCCTTGCGATTGAGCATGCGATACACACCCGATTGGGTGGTCAGCGTTGCGGCAAAGACTTTGCCGTCAAACCCCTTGCCTTCCAGCGCGGTTTTGACCTCAAGCGCCGGCGCGTCCGTGGGAGCAGAATGGTGAATATCAGTCATCGAAAAAGTTCACCGACGTGGGCCATTTTAAGGTATTTTACGCGTTTTAAGTCCCCAGATCCGTTCACCGTTCAGAATACCGCATGCTCATTTTGTTAAACAAGCCCTTTGAGGTGCTGTCGCAATTCACCACCGACGACGAGCGGCTCACTTTAAAGTCCTTCATCAGCACCCCAGACGTCTATCCCGCGGGCCGCCTCGACTACGACAGCGAGGGCGCCTTGCTGTTGACCGACGACGGCAAGCTGCAAGCGCGCATTACCGACCCACAACGGGAAATTCCCAAAACCTACTGGGTTCAAGTGGAGGGCAAGGTGGACTCCGCGGCACTGCACAGTCTTGCCCGGGGCGTGCGGCTCAACGACGGCTGGACGAAACCGGCCGAGGTGATGTCGTTGACGGACCCTCCGATATGGCCACGACACCCACCGATTCGTCATCGCGAAACGATCGCCACCGCGTGGCTGGCCATCACCATTCGCGAAGGTCGCAACCGTCAAGTACGCCGCATGACGGCGGCGGTCGGCCTGCCCTGTCTGCGTTTGATTCGAGTTCAAATCGGCAAACGATCCGTTTTGGACCTAAACCCCGGCGAATCGACGCCAATCACTTGGAACGAGCTTTGGGATTAAACCGCCCCGCGCGCCTGCGCGGGGCGTGGATCAGCCGACGGCGGTCTGCGCCAAACGCAAGGCCACTTCCAGCGCTTGCTCGTAGTTGAGCCGCGGATCCACGGTGGAGCGATAGGCGCGTTTTAAATCCTCTTCCGACAACCCGCGCGCACCGCCGGTGCACTCGGTGACGTTATCGCCCGTCATTTCCAGATGGACCCCGCCCAAGCGCGACCCGCAACTGGCGTGAATCCGAAACGACGCTTCCACTTCGGCCAGAATCTTTTCAAACGGTCGGGTCTTGATCCCTTGTGGGGTGGTTTCGGTGGTGCCGTGCATGGGGTCACACATCCACAACACCTCAAACCCAGTGCGTCGCACCGCGTCGATGAGCTTGGGCAATTGCGCCTCGATGTTCTTCGCTCCCAAGCGATGCAATAAGGTTAAGCGACCCGGAACGTTATTGGGATTTAAGACCTGGATCAACTCCGCCAAGTACTCCGCTGTGGCGTTGGGGCCCACTTTAACCGCGATGGGGTTCGCGATGCCCCGAAAGTACTCCACGTGACCACCCGCAAGCTCTGCGGTCCGCACCCCAATCCAGGGAAAGTGCGTGGACAAATTGTAATGCCGTTGGGTGCGCTTGATGAACCGCGTTTGCGCCGCTTCGTAATGCAGCAACAACCCCTCGTGCGAGGTGTAAAAATCCGTGCGATGCGAATCGTTAACCGGTCGACCGGAGATGTTTTCAAAAAACGTCAACGCATCTCCTACCGAATTCGCCACGCGTCGAAATTCATCGACCATCGGCGAATGCTTCATGAAATCCAAATCCCAGTACTCCGGGTGATGCAGATCGCCGAAGCCCCCATCCATGAGGGAACGAACGAAATTGAGCGTCAACGCCGAGCGCTCGTAGCCGCGCAACAGCAATTCCGGGTCGGGTTCGCGCGAGGCGGGATCAAAGGGCGCTCGATTGACGATGTCGCCGCGATAACTGGGCAGCGTGACCCCATTGACGGTTTCGGTGTCGGCCGAACGCGGCTTGGCGTATTGCCCCGCAATGCGCCCAATCCTCAAAATCGGCTTTTTGAAGCCGTGCATGAGCACCAAGCTCATTTGCAATAAAATTTTCAGTTGCTCTACGATGCGCTCGGACGCGCAATCGTCAAACGATTCCGCGCAATTGCCACCCTGCAGGACGAACGCTTCCCCTTTTTGCGCCGCCGCCAATCGCCGGTGCAGTTCATCCACTTCCCAGGACACGACTAAGGGGGGCAATTGTTGCAAGGCGTGAAGCGAGCGACTGAGCGCCGCCTCATCCCGATAGTGGGGTTGCTGCAAGACGGGCTTATTCTGCCAAGAATTCGGTGACCAATTGAGCTGTTTCATCGCGAAAATAGTACCACAAACCGCACCAAACGTCGGTTTTTACACCCCCAAAACGCTATTTGAATCGATCGAGCCTGCGCGCCTGCGCGCGCGGGTCAACGCCCGTCGCAACTCACTCGCCACGCTTAGCCTGCTGCCACAACGCTTCCATCTCCTCCAACGGGACGTGGCTTCGCCCGCGCACGCCCTGTTCGACCACCGCAAAGCGCCGCTCGAAGCGCGCGTTGGCCTCTCGCAAACACTGCTCGGCATCCAACTCCAATTGCCGCGCCAGATTGGCCACTGCCTGCAACAAATCCCCCAGCTCGTGGCGAATGCTCGCCACGTCGCTCGAGTCTAAGGCCTGATCCAATTCCAGCAACTCCTCCGCAACTTTGTCGCGTGCGCCGTGCCAATTCGGCCAATCAAAGCCAATTTTAGCGGCGCGCGAGGCCAACTTCTGTGCGCGCATCAAGGCCGGCAACTGCTTGGGAACGCCCGCCAACACCGACGCGTCCTCGGCCTCGCCGCGCGCTTTTTTTTCCTCGGACTTTATGCGCTCCCAGTGGTGTTGCGCGGCCACCAAGCGGTCGCTGTGCTGCGCGCTGCCGTGCGCCTGGGCAGCCGCGTTCGCCGCGGGGGCGAACACGTGGGGGTGTCGACGAATCAGTTTGGCGCGGATCCCGTCCACGACCTGGTTGAAATCAAAACGCTGGGTTTCGCTGGCCATCTGCGCGTAAAACACGACTTGCAGCAACAGATCCCCCAACTCCTCGCATTGCTTGGAATCAATCCCCGACTCAATCGCGTCGACCACTTCGTAGGCTTCCTCGACCGTAAACGGCGCGATGGATTGGGGGGTTTGCTGCAGATCCCACGGACATCCGCGGATGGGATCCCGTAAGGTCGCCATGAGCTCCAGTAAGGACTGCATGGCGACCGCGTCTAATTTACTCATGGCGTTGTACTCCCACCCGTTTGCCGACGTCCATCACTATTGATCGACGATTTAGCCTGCCCTGGCCCGAACCCCACCTGCTCCAGCAAGCCCACCAAGGTCATCAAGATGCCGGCGGTGGCGCCCCAAATAACGTGCCCATCGTATTCCAACTCAATCAGTTCCACGTCCACCCCCGCCACGCTGCGGGTGCGGCGATGGTGCGTGCGCCGATCGCACAGCCGCTCAATGGGAATCTCCATCCATTGGGCCACCTCCGCCGCGTCAATGACCCAGTCGAGTTGCGCTTCGATCAAGCCGATGACCGGGGTGATTCGAAAGCCCGTTCGAACCACGCAATCGGGCAAAAACCCCAACACGCGCACCGCGCCGCTGGGCACCCCGCATTCTTCAAACGCTTCGCGCAACGCCGTCGCCTGTGCCGTCTCGCCGGTTTCACAGCGCCCTCCAGGAAAGGCGATTTGGCCGGCGTGGTGTTTTAAATCGGCCGCCCGTTTGGTGAGCAAAATTCGGGGCGTGGGCGCACTGGCCAACAGCGGCACCAAGACCGCCGCGGGGGTCGTGTGGGCGGGGGCCCACGCGGGGTGGCGGCGAGCCTCCTCCGGCGCCAGACCGGGCAGCAACGGATCCCCACTGGGATCCGGCGCGCGCAACAGTTTGGATTGCAGATCAGCGAATCGACGGTCTCGCACGCGCGCCCCTAGATGTGAACCGCGCCATTGTAGGCGATCGACTGTCGGCGCGGGAAACCGCCGCCACCGCAGCGCGCCGCGGCCATTTGGGTGACAAGTGGCTGTTTTGCTTCGCCTTGGCCACGTCCGCAAGGCCAAGGCTGAAGCCAGTCTTGGGTTTTTTCTCTGTCCAGAAAGCGCCAATGACGGTATCATAAGCGCTTAAAATTCAATTGGATAAGACTCGTGAACGACACCCAACCCCTCCACGCCCTGTCCCCGCTCGATGGTCGCTACGCCGACAAGCTCGAGGCGCTGGCTGCGCTGTGCAGCGAAGCCGCCTTAATTCGATACCGCACCAAGATTGAGGCGTTGTGGCTCGTGTTTTTGGCCACCGATCTCAAACTGGCTGAACTTAAAAACCTCAAACCACAGTGCCTAGACCGATTGCGGTCAATCGCCACCCGCGCCGAGCCGCATGAAGCGGAAACCGTCAAAAAGCACGAGCGCGTGACCAATCACGACGTCAAAGCGGTCGAATACACCTTGCGTGAAGCGCTGCACAGCGCCGGGGCGACGACGGCGGAACTGGAGTTTGTGCACTTCGCGTGCACCTCCGAGGACATTAACAATTTGGCTTACGCCTTGATGCTCAAAGACTGCCGCGAACAGCAGCTGTTGCCCGCGCTGCGCGATGTGCTCGCGTGGTTGATTCAACAAGCGCATTTGCACGCCGAGCTGTCGATGATGAGTCGCACCCACGGCCAGCCGGCCACCCCCACGACCTTGGGCAAAGAACTGGCCAACGTCGGCGCGCGGTTGTTGGCGGCGATTGAGACCTGGTTGGCGGTGGCGCCTTTGGGCAAAATCAACGGCGCGGTGGGCAATTTCAACGCCCATCTGGTGGCCTATCCTCAGATCGACTGGCACGAGGCGTCGCGACGATTTGTGGAATCCCTCGGGTTGCGCCACAACCCCTACACCATTCAAATTGAACCGCACGATTGGATCGCCCAATACTGCGATGCGCTGGCCCACATCAACACCATCTTGATTGATTTTTCACGCGACGTGTGGGGCTACATTTCCTTAGGTTATTTTAAACAGCGCGCCGTCGCCAACGAAGTGGGCAGTTCCACCATGCCGCACAAAATCAATCCCATCGATTTTGAAAACGCCGAAGGCAACGCCGGCATCGCCAACGCCTTGTTGCGGCATTTCGCAGAAAAATTACCCATCTCGCGCTTTCAGCGCGACCTGACCGATTCCACCGTGCTGCGCAACGTCGGCGTGGCCTTAGGCCACAGCGTGTTGGCCTACAAAGCGCTCAAGCGCGGTTGTTTGCGCCTCGAAGCCGACCCCCTGCCGATGCAAAGCGATTTGGCTGCGAATTGGGAACTGCTCGCCGAGCCCATTCAAACCGTCATGCGACGCTACGGCGTTCCCAACGCCTATGAAAAACTCAAAGCCCTCACGCGTGGCCATCGATTGAGTCAGGCGGACCTGCATCAGTTCATCGACACCTTGGCCATTCCCGACCCAGAACGCGCGCGCCTGAAAATGCTCAGTCCGGCGAACTACATAGGCTTAGCGGCCACGTTGGCGCGCTCGTTTAACCCCCCACTGCCGTGAGTGTTGCCGGCCACAGACCCCTGGTGGCGCTTTCGGGCGGCGTCGACTCCGCGGTGGCGGCGTATTTGTTAAAAGCGCGCGGCGAAGCGGTTGAAGCTTTGCACATGACCAACTGGGACGACGACGAAGACGGCTACTGCACCGCGCGCGAGGATCTGCAGGCGGCGCGTTCCGTGGCGCAGGCACTTGAAATCCCACTGCATCACGTCAGTTTCGCCGCCGAGTATCGCGAGCGCATCTTTCGGGCCTTTGTGGAGGAATATCAACAGGGGTTGACTCCCAATCCAGACATTCTGTGCAATCGCGAAGTGAAGTTTGGCGTGTGTTTGGAATACGCCAAACGCCTCGGCGCCACCACCCTCATCACCGGTCACTACGCGCGGCTTAAAACCAACGCCCAGGGCGAACCCGAACTGCATCGCGCGGTGGATTTGAATAAAGACCAAACCTATTTTTTGCAACACATGCCCCAAGCGGCGCTCGCGCACGTGGGCTTTCCCATTGGGGATTACCGCAAGGAAGAAGTCCGCGCGATCGCCAAACAAGCGCGTTTGCCGGTGTTTAACCGCAAAGACAGCACCGGCATCTGTTTCATTGGGGAACGCCCGTTTAAAGAATTTCTCGCCCGCTACGTCCACAGCGCGCCGGGTCCGATCGAAAGCGTCGAAGGCGTGGTGTTGGGTCAACACGACGGCTTGTCGTACTACACCATCGGCCAACGTCAGGGCATCAAAGTCGGCGGCCTCAAAGACCAATCGGGGCTGCCCTGGTACGTGGCGCGCAAAGACGCCGCGCGCAACACCTTAATCATTGCCAACGGGGAAAACCATCCGGCCTTGCTCAGTCAAGAGTTCAGCGTGGGCCCCATCCACTGGTTGGGCCCACCACAGCCCATCCCCACAGCGGTCGAAGTTCAAATTCGCCATCGCGGCGAATGCCTGCCGGCGCAGTTATTGGTCAGCGACGCGTCCTTAGGCGGGCACGTTCGTGTGCGGCTCACCGACGCGCCCTTTCGTTACGTGGCCCCGGGGCAATACGCGGCGCTGTACCACGGGGAACACTGTTTGGGCGGCGCGGTCATTGTGCGCGCGAAGACGCTCGCAGGCGATATAATTGGCGGATCACGAGGAGAGATTCATGAGTAAAGCGACGTTGACGGTCGGTTCCAAATCCTATCAGTATTTTCCCTTAGCCCAATGCTCGGAGGCCGCCCTAAAGCGTTTGCCGGTGAGCTTGAAAATTTTATTGGAAAACCTGCTGCGTTTTGAAGATGGCGTGAACATCACCCGTCGCGACATCGACGCCCTGCTGCAGTGGGATCCGAAAGCCACGCCCAGTCATGAAATCAGTTTCACACCCGCGCGCGTCATCATGCAAGACTTCACCGGCGTGCCCTGCGTCGTCGATTTGGCCGCGATGCGTGAGGCCATCACGCGTCTGGGTGGCGATGCGAAAAAAGTAAACCCCTTGGCGCCGGCGGAGTTGGTCATCGATCACAGCGTGCAGGTCGACCATTACGGCGAAGCCAGCGCGTTGAACGCCAATAACGAAATGGAATTTGAACGCAATGGCGAGCGTTATAGTTTTTTGCGGTGGGGCCAAACCGCGTTCAATAATTTTAAAGTCGTGCCGCCCAACACCGGCATCGTGCACCAGGTGAACCTGGAGCACTTGGGTCGGGTGGTGTTTCATCACGACGCCAGTGGCGTGGTCTACCCCGACACCGTGGTCGGCACCGATTCGCACACCACCATGATCAACGGCTTAGGCGTGGTTGGCTGGGGCGTGGGGGGCATTGAAGCCGAAGCGGCGATGCTCGGCCAACCCGTGACCATGTTGATCCCGCAGGTCATCGGTTTTAAATTGAGCGGCGCCTTACGCGAGGGCACGACCGCGACGGATCTGGTGTTAACCATCACCGAGATTCTGCGCAAAAAGGGCGTGGTCGATAAGTTTGTGGAATTCTTTGGCGACGGCTTGGCGCAATTGCCCTTGGCCGATCGCGCCACCATCAGCAATATGTCCCCGGAATTTGGCTCCACCATCGCGTTTTTCCCCATCGACGAGGAGACCCTGCAGTATTTAACCCTGACCGGTCGCTCGGCGGAGCAAGTGGCGCTGGTCGAGGCCTACGCCAAAGCCCAAGGGATGTGGCGCGTCAACGGGGCCGACGCGGCCCACTACACCGACGTGTTGGAACTGGACATGAACGACGTCGAGCCGTCCTTGGCGGGGCCTAAGCGTCCGCAAGACCGCGTGGTGTTGTCGAAGGTCAAAACGGTGTCCGAAGCCGCCGTGCACAAAGCCGCGGAGGAACGGGCCACCAAATCCAAAGGCTCGGGCAAGGCGCCCATCGCCGGCAGCGACGTCACTTTGGAAGACAACGCCGTGGTCATCGCGGCCATCACCAGTTGCACCAACACCTCCAACCCCGCGGTGTTGATCGCGGCGGGGTTGCTGGCGCAAAAAGCCCAACGCTTGGGCCTGAAAGCCAAGCCGTGGGTCAAAACCTCCCTAGCACCCGGCTCGCGCGTGGTGACGGAATATTTGAAAAAAGCGGGCCTGATGGAAGCGCTCGAGCACGTGGGCTTTTACACCGTGGGTTATGGGTGCACCACGTGCATCGGCAACTCCGGGCCGCTCAAACCGGAGATCTCCGAGGCCATTAAGGCCGGCGACATCACCACCGCGTCGGTGCTCTCGGGCAATCGCAACTTCGAAGGCCGCGTGCACCCGGAAGTCAAAATGAACTTCCTCGCCAGCCCCCCGTTGGTGGTGGCGTACGCGCTCGCCGGATCGCTGTCGATCGATCTGACGCGCGATCCCCTCGCGCACACCGCGGATCACACGCCGGTTTATTTAAAAGACCTGTGGCCGAGCGGCGCGGAAATTCAAGCGGCGCTGAGCCGCTCGGTGGATTCGGCGATGTTCAAATCCGGCTACGCCAGCGTCTTCAAAGGCGACGATCGTTGGAACGCCATTGAAGTTCCGGCCGGTGAGGTGTATCACTGGGCCCAGTCGTCCACCTACGTGCGCAACCCCCCCTACTTCGATGGCATGACCATGACGCCGGCGCCGATCACCAACATCGTCAACGCGCGCGTGTTGGCGCTGTTGGGAGATTCGGTGACCACCGACCACATCTCGCCCGCGGGCAACATCTCCAAAACCTCGCCGGCGGCGGCGTATTTGACCCAGCACGGCGTCGCGCCGAAGGATTTCAACTCCTACGGCGCGCGGCGCGGCAATCACGAGATCATGATGCGCGGCACGTTTGCGAACATACGCTTGCGCAATCTGTTGGTGCCGGGCACCGAGGGCGGCGTATCGATACACCTGCCCAGCCAAGAAGTGGGCTCCATCTACGACGTCGCCATGAAATATCGCCAGGACCACACCCCCTTGGTGGTCATTGCGGGCAAGGAGTACGGCACGGGCAGCTCGCGCGACTGGGCGGCCAAAGGCACGATGCTTCTGGGCGTGAAAGCGGTCATCACGGAAAGTTTTGAGCGCATTCACCGCTCCAACCTCATCGGCATGGGCGTGTTGCCGCTGCAATTCACCAACGGCGATTCGGCCGCTTCTTTAAAACTCACCGGACACGAAACCCTCAGCATTGAAGGCCTCGAGGCCGGCAACGTCACCACGGTGACCGTGACCGCCACCCACGGCGGCGAGGTCAAACGCTTTGAGGCGCGCGTGCGCATCGATACGCCGAAGGAATGGGAATACTACCGTCATGGCGGCATCCTGCACTACGTCTTACGCTCACTCGTGCGTCAGCACTGAGCACCGACGGCCGGTGGCAACCGTTGCGGTCTTTGATTTAGACGGCACCCTGACCCACCACGACACCCTGGTGCCGTGGTGGTGGCGGCTGTTTTGGCAGCCGCCTGCTCTGGGCGTGATGGCGCGGTGGGCGTTTCGAATGCGCGCGCTCGCGCGCGCGGTGCATAGCCTGCTACATTACCTCATTCGGCGGGACCGCGGACAATTAAAAGCCTCCCTGCTCTACGCGGTGTTAAGCCCGTGGAGCGCCTCGCAAGTCGCCGCCTTGGCCGAGCACTACGTGGCCTCCTTAGACGCGTCGCGCTTCAACGCCGCGCTCGTCGAGCGCTTACAACAGCACCAAGCCCTCGGACACCGAACCATCCTGATGTCCGCCAGCGTCGACTGCTACGTGCCGTTGATTGCCAAACGTCTGCGGTTTGACGAGTGCATCTGCACTACCTTGGAATGGCGCCAGGGCGCCCTTAGCGGGGCACTGGCGGGCGAGAACGTTCGCGGCCTCGTCAAATTAGAACACTTAAAAGCGCTCCAGCAACGCTTTGCCGGCGCCACGTTTTACGCCTATGGCAATGCGGGATCCGATTTGCCGCATCTGCGCGCGGTGGAGCATGCGTTTTTAGTCAACGCCTCGGCCCGGGATCGGCGCGCGGCCCAACGCGATCACATCGCCACCCACTTGGGCGCGCCGCTGAGTTGAGGCAGGGCCTGCGCCATGGGCTGGGATCTTATCGTTGGCGGATCGCACGCGAACGGGCGCTGTCCAGGAAGCGCTGGGCCGCCATAAAAATTTAACTCATACGCCCTCGCGAGTGAACCTCTGACGATCGGCGCAGTCCTATAATGACGTCGTCCGCCACGCGGTTTGCCACAGCAGAGGTCTCGCCATGCACCCCATCCTCCCCTCGGAAATCACCTCAGAAGCGGTGTATTTAAAACGCCGAGACTTTGTCAAAGCGGCGGCCAACGCCAGCTTAATCGGCTCGATTGGCTCGATTGGTGGGCTCGCGACCCTGGGCGCGGCCACGGTGGTGCCGAGCGCCGAGGCGTCGGAGTCCACTTCCCCCTTGGCGTTTCAAAAAACCGCTTACGGCGCTGGCTTGACGCCGAACACCTTTGAAGAGATCACGTCCTACAACAATTTTTATGAGTTTGGGCTCGATAAGACCGATCCCCAAGCCAACGCCGGCACGCTCAAGCCGAAACCGTGGAGCGTGGTGGTTGGGGGCGAATGCGAGCAAAAAGGCCGCGTGCCTCTCGAGGATCTGCTCAAAGGCATTCCCCTCGAAGAGCGCATTTATCGGCTGCGTTGCGTGGAGGCCTGGTCGATGGTCATTCCGTGGGTGGGCGTTCCGCTCAAGTCGATCCTCAGTCGCTTCAAACCGACCTCGAAAGCCAAGTTTGTGAAATTCACGACCTTGATGGATCCCAAGCAAATGCCGGGTCAAACCCGCGCGGTGCTGGATTGGCCCTACGTGGAGGGCTTGCGAATCGATGAGGCGATGCACCCACTGACGCTGCTGGCGGTCGGCCTGTACGGCAAAACCCTGCCCAACCAAAACGGCGCGCCCTTGCGACTGGTGGTGCCGTGGAAGTATGGGTTTAAATCCATCAAGTCGATCGTCAAAATCGACTTCGTGGAAACCGCCCCCACCAGCAGTTGGATGCAAGCCGCGCCCAACGAATATGGATTTTTTGCCAACGTCAACCCCACCGTCAATCACCCGCGTTGGTCACAAGCCAGTGAGCGGCGCATCGGCTCCGGCCTATTCGCCGCGCGCGTGCCGACCTTGAGTTTTAATGGCTACGCCGATGAAGTGGCGTCGCTGTATCAAGGCTTAGATCTACGCAAATACTTCTAATGCGCGCCATTCGAGTCCTCAAGCCCACGCTCATCGTCGCTCTGTGCGTGCCCTTCCTGGCCCTGGTCTTGGGCGTATTGCAATGGCCTGGGGGCTATCGTTTGGGCGCCAACCCGGTCAATTTCGTCATCGATGAACTGGGGCTGTGGGGGCTTCGGTTCCTGTTGGCCACCTTAATCCTAACGCCCCTGCGCGAGTTCAGTCACGACCCCGATTGGTTGCGCCTGCGGCGCACGTTGGGGCTGTCGGCCTTTGCGTATTTGAGCGTTCATCTGCTGTTTTATGTGGGCGTCGATCTGCGATTTTCACTCAAAGGGTTTTTGGATGACGTGCGCGATTACCCGTGGATCTTGGTGGGCACCGCGGGTCTGGTTGGGATGATTCCCTTGGCAATCACCTCCACCGATCGCTGGCTGCGGCGCTTGAAGCAACGCTGGAAGCAATTGCACCGCATCGTATACGTGGCCGTGTTGTTGGGCTGTTGGCATTTTTTCTGGCAAGTCAAAAAAGACAAAACCGAACCGTTGGTGTACGGCGCGGTGTTTGTGGGACTCATGGTGTTGCGACTGCCCGCCGTCACGCGCGCCCTGCGTCGCGTGTTTTGAGCCGCCGCGCTTAGGTGCTTCTTAAGCCATCGACCACCGACAAGCGGGCCGCGCGCAATCCGGGCAGGATGCCGCCGATGAGCCCCAAAAGCAGCGCGTAGACGATCCCCTGCATCACCACCGCGGCGGTCACGTCGAAGGCAAAGGTCAGTTGACTGAAGGTTTGGAAATTGAGCGTCGTCGCGCGCACCCCGTTGAAGGCCACATAGGACACCAAGCCGCCCAACACCCCGCCCACCAAACCCAACAACAGCGACTCGATGACCACGCTCAGGAGCACGACGCTGCCGGGAAAGCCAATGGCGCGCAAGGTGGCGATTTCCCGCGTCCGCGCCGCCACCGCCGAGTACATCGTATTCAGCGCCGCGAACACGGCGCCAATGCCCATTAAAAACGCCACCACCGAACCCAAGGTGGTCACCAACGTGACCAGCGCTTTGGATTGGGAGGCGTAAAAATCACGCTCGCTGCTGATTGCGACGTTGACGCGGGGATCGGACTTGAGTTGCTCGGTGATGCCCGCCAACTCATCGTCTCGGATGAGCTTGAGTCGAACCGATTGCACGGTGTCGCCGCGGCGGTACGCGCCTTGCAACACCGCCCGATCGCCCCACAACTCCGATTCGGTGACGCTGCCCGCATCGGAGAACAACCCGACCACGGTCCACTGCCGAGTGCCGAACTTCAACACCGACCCGACCTGAACCCCCGAAAACTGCGACGCCGCTCCCACGCCCGCGATGACTTCATCCACGCCGGGCCGGAACAGGCGCCCGGCCACGATTTTAAAATGCGTGCGCACCTTCAAGGCCTGCTCACTGACCCCCCGAAAGGGCACATTGGCGGAAGTGTGCGTGCTCTGCATGGGCAAATCCACCAACACGTAGAGTTCTTTGGACAGCACCGGTCCGTTGTCATCGCGCAATACTCCCGGCACGTCTTCAATGACCTGCGCCTCGGCGCCGGTTAAATTCGAGGACAACTCGCTGGCCGAGCCGCCGCGCACCACCACCGCCACATCGGGACTGCCGGCGAAATTGAGCGCCTGCTTAAACCCTTGCGCGAGCGAGAGCGTGGCGGTCAACACCAGCACCACGCCCGCAATGCCAATCACCGACACCATCGCGGGCTGCCAGCGTTGCGGCAAGCTCTTGAGGTTTGCGAGGATGATTTTGAGCATCATACGGATCGCCTAAGGGCATTGACGATGCTCAGGCGCATCGCCGACCACGCGGGCCATACGCCCGACAACACCCCCAACACCACCATGCCCACTGCCCCCACCAGCAAGGCGCTTGCGGGAATCGCGAAGCGTGGCAAAAAGCTCTTGAGCGCCGCTTCCATGCCCCGACAACTGAGCACCGCCAACCCCAACCCCAGCGCCCCTCCCAACACGGTCAGCAGAAGCGATTCGCTCAACACGATGGTCAACACCGTGAGGTCTTTAAATCCCAGTGTTTTTAAAATGCCGATTTCTTGGGATCGCTCACGCACGCTTTGCATCATGGTGTTGGCGGTCACCAGCAACATCGTGAAGAACACCGCCGACACCACAAAGGTGAGGATCGCGCCGATGTCGCCGATTTGGTTCGCAAAGGACTGCGCGACGGCTTTTTCACTCGAGGTCACGGTTTCTTGAGGGGAATTTTGAAACATCGCGTCAATGGACTGCGAGGCGGTGACGGCGTTCTCGCCTTTTTTGAGGCGGCTGACAATCCAGCCGATGGAGTCTTTGCCAAAACTGATCGACTCGTTAAAGTACTCGGTGTGAAAAAATATCTCCTGCGCCGCGCGATCGTCCGCGCTCCAAATCCCCGCCACCGTCATCGGCCAGGCGCCTTGGCCATCGGCGCGCCGATAGATGTTGGATTTCATGGGAATCACGTCGCCCACGGCCCACCCATAACGCTTAGCGATGTCGGCGCCGATGAGCGCCGCCTGCCGATCCCCCTGCCAGGCTTTGAGCTGCGCGGGTGGGATGTGAATGTCGGGATATAAGGAAAAATAATTATCGGTCACCGCAAACACCACCAACTGTTGGCGCGGGTCTTGGTAGATGCCCCCAAACCAACTCAGACTGGCGGCGTCCACCAATTCGGGGCGGGCGCGCACTTGGGTTAAATAGTTCACGGGCAAGGATTGAATGATCGACACTTTGTGGTGGGTGATGAGTTTGTCTTGATCGGCGATCTCCACGCCGCCGCTTAGGGCCGAGCGCACGGCTTGCAGCAAGCCGAATAAAAAAAACGCCACCACAATCGAGGCCAGCGTGAAAAACATCCGCAAGCGATGCCGTCGGAACATCCACGGCAACCAAAACGCCCCAATCACGCGCGTTCCTCATTGACCAACACGCCTTTTTCCAAATACAAGATGCGTTTGGCGCGCTTGGCCGCGCGCGGGTCGTGGGTCACCATGATGATGGTTTTGCCGGCTTCTTGATTGAGGGCGTCGAACAAATCGAGAATCTGATCGCCGCTGCTGCGATCCAAATCACCCGTGGGTTCGTCGCACAACAGCAGCAGCGGATCGGTGACGATCGCGCGGGCGATGCCGACGCGTTGCTCTTGACCGCCGCTGAGCTCGCGCGGTCGGTGTTTCGCTCGCTCACCCAGCCCCACCAACTCCAAGGCCGCGGCCGCCCGCTCGCGGCGTTGGGCGGCGCTCAAGGGGGCTAACAACAGCGGCAGTTCGACGTTTTCTTGCGCGCTCAACACCGGCAACAAGTTGTACATCTGAAAGATAAAGCCCACCGTCTTCGCGCGCCAGGAGGCCAGCGCGTCGGAACTCAAGGGGGCCAAATCGGTGCCGGCCACGACCAGCGTGCCGTGGGTGGGCTTATCCAGTCCCCCCAATAAATTGAGCAGCGTGGATTTGCCCGATCCCGAGGGACCCATGAGGGCCACGTAGTCCCCCGCCTCAATCGACAAATTGAGTCCCGCCAACACCGGCACGGTTTCTTGGCCGCGTTGGTAGGTTTTGGATAGATCACGAACGTCGACCAGTGCCATCTGCGTTTCCCAGTGTGCTCAGAATCCGTGGCGCTCAGTGCGCCGCCACCACCACGGCGCTGCCATCGGACAAGCCCTGTGGCGGGTTGACGATCACGCGCTCTTTGGGCGCCAGCCCATCGAGGATCAGTTGATCATCGGCCCAGTCCGCGCCCAGTTTGACGACGCGGCGTTTGGCGCGACCGTCTTGAAGCACGAACACCACCGTCTGGCCGGAGTCGTTGACCAAGGCGGCTTTGGGCACGAGGGCGACCACGTGTTCGGCGTGCACGGCGTCGTCGCTTAAAAAGCGCACCTTAACCCCCATATCGGGCAACACTTTCGGACTCAGCTGTTCTAAAACGATGCGCACTTTGACCGTGGCTTTTTGTTTGTCCGCCGTGGGCACCACGGTGCGCACGTGCGCGGGAATGGCTTCGTTGGGATAGGCGTCCAACGCCGCTTCAACGGCTTGGCCTTCGTGGACTTTTTGAATGAACGCTTCGTTGACATCCACCTCAAGCTCGCGCGAGGCCATGTCGACCACGGTGGCGATGCCGGTGCGGGTAAAGCCACCGCCGGCGGAAATGGGCGACACCATTTCACCCGGTTGGGCGTCTTTGGTGATCACCACCCCATCGAAAGGCGCGCGAATGATCAGATCGGTGACGTCCTGTTGACGAGCGTTGACCTGGGCTTGCGCCACGTTGAGTTCGGCTTTCAGTTGCTCGAGGTGGGCTTGGAGTGAATTTTTATCGGCAAGCGCGGTATCGGCGACGCTTTGGGCCACCAAATGCCGCGCCAGCAATTCGCTTTGTCGGTCGGCGTTGCGGGTGGCGTCCGCCAAGCGCACGTCGGTTTCTTTGAGCGCCAAGGCCGCGGCTTCGCGTTGCGCTTGGGCTTGACGCAGGGCCATCATCGCCACCGACGAATCCAGTCGCGCCAACTCCTGACCTTCTTTGACCACCATGCCCTCGTCGACTTTAACCTCCACCAAGCGGCCGGTCACTTTCGAGGCCACCGTCGCGAGCCTGCGGGCAATGACGTAACCGGAGGCGTTGAGCACGGTGGGGCGATTGGCGGTGGGGGGCGGCAACACCTCGGCGTCGGAGACGGTGGGCGACTTGGGTTTAAAACACATGCCCAATACCAGCGCCGCGACCAGCAGGGCCAGCCAAAATCGCTTGGCTTTGAAATTGGGTTTCCAGGCAAACCCGCGCGGCGCCGCGGTGGTGGTCTCGGGGCTCATTTTGAGTTTTGCCAATGCGTCGCGATCTAATGCCATAACCGTCTCCCTGCGCTGTGCACCCAGTTTACCGCAAAGGCAGGACGCCTCTGCGACCCTCGAACGATGGTTAGGCCTTGCCACGACGCCTGTCGAGAAGGCGTGGGCGCGCTTTGTTACAATTCCGGCTTTCCACCCTGAGACCACCGGCGTGATCGACATTGGCATCAACTTGACGCACGACAGTTTTGACCACGACCGGGACCGGCTCATTCAAACGGCACGCGAACACGGCATCCACCACCTGGTGGTGACGGGCACGAGCTTGACGCAACGCGCGGCGGTAAGCCAACTCCAGCACCAGTACCCGGATTACCTGAGCACGACGGCGGGCATCCATCCCCACCACTCCAATGAACTGGGTGACGAGGCGTCACTTGAGGCGCTTGCCGCCTGGAGCCGGCAGCCTGAGGTCGTGGCCGTAGGGGAATGTGGACTGGATTATTTTCGAATGTTTCAAGACAAACAAACGCAAATTCAATGCTTTGAGAAACATATCGCATTGAGTTTGGAGGTTAATAAGCCGCTTTTTTTACACGTCCGCGACGCGCATGAGGACTTTTTAGCGATCCTCAAAGCGGCCGGACGGGCGCTGCCGGGGGTCGTGCACTGCTTCACGGGCAGCGAATCCGAGCTTGAGGACTATCTGGCGATGGGGTTTTACATCGGATTGACGGGGTGGATCTGCGATGAGCGGCGTGGCAGTAATATTTTAGATTTTTTGGCGAAAATACCGGACGATCGACTCATGATCGAAACCGATGCGCCCTATTTACTGCCTCGAACCTTGCGCCCCAAACCCCAAGATCGGCGCAACGAACCACGCTATTTGGGCGAAATCGCCAGGACCATCGCCGCCGCCACACGCCGACCGCTTGAAGAGATCATTGAAATTACCGACAATAACGCCCAGCGTTTTTTTAGGCTGCGCGTCACTATTGATAACAAGCTCGAATTTATTAACGTTAACAATTGATATAAATGGAAAAAGTTATGAACCTCAACCCCACTCAAATCCTCAATGAAATCGATGAACACTATCGCACGGACATTGAACCGGTGTTGAAGGACTACATCCGCATCCCCAACAAATCCCCTCTATTTGACCCGAAGTGGGAAAGCCACGGGCACATGCAGCGCGCCGCCGAGTTGCTCGCCAACTGGTGTAAACGTCAAAAAGTTCAGGGACTTGCAGTTGAAATCTTACAAATCCCTCGACGCACGCCGGTGTTGTTTTTGACCATTCCGGGTCAAGTGGAGGGCACGGTTTTGCTCTATGGGCATTTTGATAAACAGCCCGAATTCACGGGTTGGGAAGACGGATTAAGCCCCTGGGAGCCGGTGGTTCGCGACGGCAAACTCTACGGCCGCGGCGGCGCCGACGATGGTTACGCTGTTTTCTCAAGTTTGTTGTCCATCGCCTTGTTACAAAAGCATAAAATCCCCCATGCGACCTGCCATATTTTGATCGAAGGCAGTGAAGAAAGCGGCAGCATTGACCTGCCCGCCTACGTCGAATTTTTAGGCGATCGGCTGGGCGAGCCGGACCTCGTGGTCTGTTTGGACGCCGAGTGCGCCAACTACGACCAGTTCTGGTTAACCACCTCGCTGCGCGGCAATATGGTGGGCACACTGCGGGTCTCGGTGCTCAGCGAGGGCGTCCACTCGGGCATGGCCACCGGCATCGCCCCCTCCTCGGTGCGCATCTTAAGAGCGCTGTTAGAGCGCGTGGAACACGCCACCACGGGCGACATTGCCATTGAATCCCTCTACAGCCCCATCCCGCCCAAGCGGGTTGAAGAGGCCCAACAGGCCGCCAAAGTCCTGGGCGGGTCGGTGGCGGGCAAGCTGCCGTTTCTAGAGGGCGTCGAGGCCGTCTCCGACAACCCCACCGAGTTGTTGCTCAACAGCACCTGGAAGCCCACCTTGGCCGTCACGGGCGCGGAAGGCTTACCGCCCTTGCTGTCCGCTGGCAATGTCTTGCTGCCGGAAGTGGCGGTGAAGTTATCGCTACGACTGCCGCCCACCTTAGACGCCAAAGCGGCGGCAGCGGCGGTCAAAAGCGTCATTGAGACCGACCCGCCCTACCAGGCCAAAGTGGAGTTTAAAGTCGAGAGTTCCTTGGCCGGATGGCACGCCCCCGCCTTAGCGCCTTGGCTTCAGGACGCACTCCAGGAGGGCTCGAGCGCGTATTTTGGCAAGCCCGCGATGATGATGGGCACCGGTGGCAGCATTCCGTTCATCGGCATGCTGGGGGAACGCTATCCCCGCACCCAGTTTTTAGTGACCGGCATTTTAGGCCCCCACTCCAACGCCCACGGTCCCAATGAGTTTTTACACTTGGATGCGGTCCGAAAACTGACCGGCTGCGTGGTCACGGTGTTGGCCCGTCATGGTCAACAAGCCAAAGCCGCCCAGGCGGCTTGAGGCTCTGCGGCGACGGCGCATCGACGGCTTTGGGCGTGGCCACGCGCGGTTCATCGTTGCGACTTTGGCAACGATGATCCCGCTCTTAAATCCAGCGCAGAAATGCGCCGTGCGCGCCACGAACCTAATGAGGAGTCGGTCGGCAGTTAGATCACGCGGTGCGGACTCGGCGTGGCTTGGGATTTCAGTTTGTCCCACGACTCCAACCAGCCGTCATTAAAGCTCGCTTTGGAATGGTTGAGTTCGGTGTGCAATTGCGTTAAAACCGATACCCAATGTGGGCGGCCTTTGGGATAGGTGGCGTTTAAGCCAAACAAAACGCGTCCCTCCACCGGCACGTCTTCCGCAATCAACGAGCGCACCACGGCGATGCGATCGTACAGCGCGCCTAAGGGATTGGGGATCGTATGCCGACCCTTGGCGTGAATGACCGTCCACTCGAGCATGGTTTCCGAACCGTAGATCAATCCGTCCCAGTCGCGGATGTCCAACACCACCAAGCCCTGTTCCGTCAACAGCAACGCGTCCAAATGAAACCAGCCGTCGGCGCCATCGGGCAGGATCACGTTCCACAACACATCTCGCGCCGCCTGCGCGATGGCTTTTTTTCGAGCCACGCGTTGGCGATGCGGACGCCACCAGCGGCGATACCCCGCCCACGCCAGGCCCAACACCAGCGCCGTCGCGATCAGGATCGGCCAAAAGAGTGCGGGCAGATGTTCGAGTCGTGTGATCATGATTAGCGATTCAGGTGCGTCAATAATTCCGACACATCCGCGTCAATGTCCTGCACCGAACGCGGTCGATGAATGAGGTCCGCGAGGCTCTGGGGCATTGGAATGCTGGCCCCAATCAACGGTTCCACAATCTCCGGAAATTTTGCCGGATGCGCCGTCGCCACCAAAATCCACGGCCCGTGATCTTTGTCGGCCGGTTTTAGATGCTCATACACTTCCGCCGCCGTCGCCGTGTGCGGGCACCAGATTTGCTCGTAGTGCTTTAGATCGGCCACAATTCGACCTTTGATGGTCTCGTCGTCAATGCTGACCGCTTGAATCGCGTCCTTCATTGCCGCCATTTCCGGAAACAAATGCCGCAGCCGTTCCATATTGCTGGGATTGCCCACGTCCATCGCCGACGCCAAGGTGGCCACGCTCGCGCGGGGTTGCCATTCGCCCGACTCCAAATAGTCAATCACCGTGCGATTGGCGTTAAAGGCCAATTGCAAGCGATCAATGGGCAAGCCCACTTTGCGCGCCCACACCGCCGCCAACACATTCCCCAGGTTGCCCGAGGGCACGACGTAGTTGGCGGGCTTGCCGGTGCGCGCGTAGGTCTCGAGACTGGATTGCACGTAATAGCACGCTTGCGGCAGCAAGCGGCCAATGTTGATGCTGTTGGCCGAGCTTAAGCGCCGAGCGGGCACCGCATCGGCTTGAGCAAAGGCTTCTTTGACCAAGCGTTGGCAGTCGTCAAAGGTGCCCCGAACCGCCAGCGTGCTGACGTTTTTGCCCCAACAGGTCAATTGCATTTCTTGGCGTGGCGAGACCAACCCTTTGGGGTACAACACCACCACATCAATGTTGGGCACACCGTAAAACGCCGCGGCCACGGCCCCACCGGTGTCCCCCGAGGTGGCCACCAAAATCGTCAGTCGACGGGAATCCACTGCGGGCAGGCGCTTGAAGCACGCCGCTAAAAAGCGCGCACCCACGTCTTTAAACGCCGCCGTCGGGCCGTGGAACAACTCCAACACCGACACGTCGTGTTCCCCTTTTAAGGGCACCAAGGGCACCGGAAAGTTCAGCGCCTCATCCACAATCTCATCCAAATGCACCGCCAACGCGTCGTCACTGAAAAACGGTTTTAAAAAGACTTTTGCAGCGGCGGTGAGCGAATGATCGCAAAACCGATCCGAGCCCAAGGTCGGAAACTGTTTGGGAACCAACAATCCCCCATCCGGCGCGATCCCGCGCGCGAGCGCCTCCGATAAGGAGTACAGCGTTGGATCCGAACGGGTCGATAAATAATTCATGAACGTGCCACCACTCGCGCCCCGACGGGCTCAATTTTAGAAATCCAATGATCCGATTGCAGGCCGTGGGACGCAAACGCGCCCACCATCGCCGCTTCAATCGCTGCGGCATCGGACTCCAAACACCACGCAAAGATCGTCGGTCCGGCACCGGAGATGGAGCATCCCAAGGCGCCACGGTCCATCGCCGCTTTTTTGACTTCCGCAAATCCCGGAATCAACACCTGCCGCTGACGTTCAATGACCACGTCTTCAAAGGCATCGCGAATCATCGCCAAATCGTTGGTGTAACAGGCGGAGATGAAGCCCGCCAGGTTGGCGCATTGCCAAATCAGATCCGACATGTCGACGGTTTTGCTTAAGATGCGACGGGCTTCTTTGGTGGATAAGAACATGTGGGGGTGAACGAGCACGCAGCGCACGTTTTCCGGGACGGGGATTTGTTTGGTGCGCGGGTTGTCGATGCCCACCGTCAACACCAAGCCCCCAAACAAACTGGGCGCGATGTTGTCGACGTGCACCGACCCACTGGCCACCGCCTCGCCTTTCATGGCGTATTTGAGCAACTCCAGCGCGCTCAACGGCTTCTCCAAAAACGCGTTGCCCGCGACCACGGCCGCCACCGCCGAGGCGGCCGAGCCGCCCAAGCCCGATCCCAATGGAATCCCTTTCTCAATCACCATGGACAAGCCCAGGTGCGGCGCGTGATCGGCCAGCAAACTCAACAACGCTTGACCGGCGGTGTTCTCGTGCGGGATTTTGGGCAAGTCCGTGACGGTGCCGGTGATGTCGGCAATCACCAAGCCCGCGGCCGAGGTGCGCTCTAAATGCACCCGATCGCCAATCGCTTCCACGGCGTGACCTAAGATGTCAAAGCCAATCGCCACGTTGGCGACGGTGGCCGGCGCAAAGGCCGTAACCTTATGTACAGTGCTCATCACTCCCCCACTATTTTTATAAACGCGCTCCGAGCGCCACACACAATCGCAAGATGTCCGCAAACACGCCCCCCGCCGTCACCGCCGGTCCCGCTCCCGGCCCTTGCACGATGAGGGGATTTTGACGGTATCGCGAGGTCTGAAAGCGAATTATATTGTCGGTGAGCGCAATGTGGGCGAATGGATGCGATTTTTCTAATTCCAGTAAGCCAACACGGGCCTGACCGTCGGCGTGCAGGCGACCGACGTAACGCAGCACCTTGCCCGCGTCCTGCGCGCGTCGATAACGCTTTTGCATGGAATCATCGAATTTGGACATGCCGTCTAAAAAGGCATCCACACCGACCTCCACCAACGACTCCGGAACCAGGCTCTCCACGGCAATCGACTCCAATTCAATCGACAGCCCAATCTCGCGCGCCAAGATGGTGAGTTTGCGCGCCACGTCGGTGCCGGAGAGATCGTCGCGCGGATCCGGCTCGGTGAAGCCCTGCGCTTTGGCGTCGCGAACGATCGCCGAAAACGGCACACGACCGTCGTAGACATTGAACAGATACGCCAATGTGCCCGAAAAAATGCCTTCGATCGACACAACCTCATCGCCGGTCTCACGCAAGTCGTAGAGCGTCTGAATGATCGGCAGCCCCGCCCCGACCGTCGCTTCGTAGTAATACTGCGAGCCGCCCTTGCGTCGGGCGGGTTTGAGTCGTTCGTAGTTCGCCATCGGCCCACTGTTGGCTTTTTTATTCGGGGTGATCACGTGAATCCCCGCCGCCAACCAACGCTCGTAGTGCTGAGCCACGTCCGCGCTGGCCGAACAATCGATGATCAACGCGTGCGGCAAATGTTCCGCCATCACGTGTTCGGTGAAGCGGTGCAAATCGATTGCCGTTCCCTGTTCACACAAGCGCTGACGTGGGGTTTGACTCCAATCGTCGCTCAAGGGGGTTTCCGTCAAATGCATGGCCTGCGAACTGGCGATCGCCCGCACCCGCAAATCAATCCCATAGCGCGTTAACAAGCGCTCGCGCTGACTGGCGATTTGTTCCAACAACGCTTGACCCACCAAACCCGGACCAATCAAACCGATCGACACCGTGTGATCCGATAAATAAAACGCGCTGTGAACCACGTTCAAGGCCCGCGTGGCGTTGTGCTCGTCGACCACCACGGAGATGTTGCGTTCACTCGACCCCTGCGCAATGGCGCGGATGTTGATCGCGGCATCGGCTAAGGTTTTAAAGGCCCGCGCGGCGACCCCAGACTGCCCGGCCATGCCATCGCCCACCACCGCCAAGATGGCGCAGTGGTCGATGATGGCGGTGGTGGCGATCAATCCCGCCGCGCGTTCGGCGCGAAACGCCTGCTCCAGCGCCGCCGTCGTTGCCGCCCGTTCGCGCGCATGGACGGCGATGCATATCGAATGCTCCGACGAGCCTTGACTGATGAGCAGCACCGACACCTTCGCCTCACGCAAGGCCCCAAACAAGCGCTCCGCCGTCGCCGGTGCGCCGCTGTTGCCGGTGCCTTCGAGGTTGAACAACACCACCGGTTCGACGGTGGTGATCCCTTTGACCGGCAAGGAGTCGTCGGATTGGTTGGAGATCACACTGCCGAGCGCGTCTGGGTTAAAGGTGTTTTTAATGCGAATGGGTATGGCCCGCTCGATGGCCGGGGTCATGGTCTTGGGGTGAATCACCTTCGCCCCAAAATACGCCAGCTCAACCGCTTCGTGATAACTCAATCGTTCGATCACACGCGCGTTCGCGACGCGACGCGGATCCGCCGACAACACCCCATCCACATCCGTCCAAATGACGATTTCCTGCGCCTTCGACAGCGCGGCAATGATGGAGGCGGAGTAATCGGAACCATTGCGTCCCAAGGTGGTTTGGACGCCCTCAGGGGTCGTGGCCACAAAGCCCGGCATCACCACCGTTGTGGTGTGCGCTTCGGAGTTGACGGCGCCGGCGTTCGCGCGCACCCACTCGGCGGCGTGGCGTTCAAACGCCGCCGTCGACATCGGCCAATCCACCACCGGGCCTAGGCTGTGCCAATGAACGATCACGCACGGCCGCGCGTCGAGCCAGTGGACGCGGTCGGAGCCCGTTGCACGCTGCGCCAACAACGCGTTGAAGATCGCACTCGACCACAGTTCGCCGTAGCCCACAACGCGGTCTTGAATCGACTCGGAAGCGGTTTTGACCAAGCGGATGGTTTGCAACAAGCGCTCCACCGCCGCGCCGTCGTCCTCGATTCGGTGCAACAGTGGTTGAACGCGCGACTCGGACAAGCGCAACTCGTGAATGAGCGTCCGATGACGCTCTTTAACGGCCAACCACTGCGGTTCCCACGGCTGGTCCGTGGTGGCGGCCTGATGAACTAACGCGTACAAGGCATCGGTGACCCCTTTTAAGGCCGACACCACCACCATTTTGAGCGCTCGCGGATCCGCTTCCACGAGTCCCGCCGCGGTGCGCATGCGCTCGGCCGTGGCCACGGAGGACCCACCGAATTTATGGACGACGATCCGATTGTCTCGATTCATATCCCGCACCACTGAGCCTGACGGCCGCTATTGTTTGGGTCGGGTCATCCCGATTCCCAGTCTCACCACTCCCGGCACCTGGGCCAAACACAGCAGGAGTACGCCCAACAGTTGTAAACGTCGCGTCTTGGCAACGGCTGGGTTGTATTGTAAACAACTTGGACAGGGAATATGCCGCACTGCACCCATTTAAATCGGTCGCCGTTTGGATCGACCAGCGGGCGCCGGGTGTGCTCGCGACGCGTTTTTCGAGACGTTCTTCGCCACGCGGCCCGGGGCCGTTGCCGCCGGCGTCGTGGCCAGCCGATGGGAGCGCGTCGCAGGTCGACGCTCCTGCGCCGCCTCCGATCGAATGTCTGGTTTTAGGAACCCCTGCTGGCGTACCTGTTGGGTGGCAAAGCGTTTGGGGCGGGCCGCCCCTGAGGACAGGCCCGAGCGCGCCGTCGTGGCGGCGGCGGTGCCCGCCGGCTGCCAGGCGGGAATGAGTTGATGCTTGGCTGATCCGATTAAATCGCGTCGGCCCATCTTGTTGAGCGCTTCGCGAAGCAGAGGCCAGTTGTTGGCGTCGTGGTAACGCAAAAAGGCTTTGTGCAAACGCCGTTGCGCCATGGATTTGGGCACGGCCACGCGTGGGCTGTCGGATTGAATGCGTTTGAGGGGATTGAAACCGCTGTGCCACATGGCCGTGGCGGTGGCCATGGGTCCGGGTAAAAACGCTTGCACCTGATCGGCGCGAAATTGATTGCGCTTTAACCACAAGGCCAATTCCAGCATATCCTCGTCGGTCGTCCCCGGATGCGCGGCAATAAAATACGGAATCAAATACTGCTCTTTACCGGCTTCCACACTGAACCGATCGAACAGACTCTTGAATTGATCGTAGGTGCCAATGCCCGGCTTCATCATCATCGCCAAGGGTCCGGGCGAGATCGCTTCGGGGGCAATTTTGAGATAACCGCCCACGTGGTGTGTGGCGAGTTCTTTGACGTACTCGGGGGATTCCACCGCCAAGTCGTAGCGCACGCCGCTCGCTATGAGCACTTTCTTAATGCCCGGCAAGGCGCGCGCGCGCCGATACAAATTGATCAGCGGCTGATGGTTGGTGTTGAGGTTCTGACAGACTTTGGGGAACACGCACGAGGGCTTGCGACACGCCGCTTCAATCTCGGGCGATTTGCACTTGAGTCGATACATGTTCGCGGTGGGTCCGCCCAAATCGGAGATCACACCCGTGAATCCCGGCTGTTGGTCGCGGATTTTTTCGACCTCGCGAATCACCGAGTCTTCGGAACGATTTTGGATGATTCGGCCTTCGTGTTCGGTGATCGAACAAAACGTGCACCCACCAAAACAACCGCGTTGAATGGTGACGGAATAACGAATCATTTTATAGGCCGGGATTTCCGCCGTGGCGTATTTGGGATGCGGCACCCGCTGGTACGGCAACTCATACACCCCGTCCATCTCTTTCGACGACAACGGAAACGCCGGCGGGTTAATCCACACGTGGCGTCTGCCGTGCGCTTGCACCAGCGCGCGCGCGTTGTGGGGATTGGCTTCCAAATGCAACACGCGCGAGGCGTGCGCGTAGAGTTTCGGATCGTCCGAAACCGCTTCAAAACTGGGCAATCGAATCACCGTGCGCGCGCGGTCTTTGGATTTAATCTCCGCCGCTTTGGTGATTTTGGCGCCGCTTTGCGCGGCGTCGGGTTTGGGCTTCGGTGGCGAGAGCACGCCGGGACCGATTTCCATCTCATAGGGATTGGGCGGCGGTTGAACCGGGCCGATTTCATCGACCTCTTGCGCGTCTAATTCCAAAAAGTCTGCCAGCGGCTCGTCCAGCAAAAACGCACACCCGCGGATGTCGCGAAGCTCGTGAAGGGCTTGCTTGCGCGCCAAGCGATGGGCAATTTCAACAATGGGTCGCTCGGCGTTGCCGTAGACCAACAGATCGGCTTGCGCGTCCACCAACAAGGAGCGACGCACGCGCTCCTGCCAATAATCAAAATGCGCAATGCGCCGCAAGGACGCCTCAATGCCGCCAATGATGAGCGGAATATCCCCAAACGCTTCGCGCACGCGTTGGGCGTACACCAACACGGCGCGGTCCGGTCGACGCCCCGCCAACCCGCCTGGGGTGTAGGCGTCGTCGGAGCGTTTGCGCTTATCGGAGGTGTAGTGGTTGACCATGGAATCCATGTTGCCGGCGGTCACGCCCACAAACAGGTGCGGTCGACCAAACTGCACAAAATCCTCAATCGTCTGCCAGGCCGGTTGCGCCAATATCGCCACCCGAAACCCTTGGGCTTCCAACAAGCGCCCCACAATCGCCATGCCGAAACTCGGGTGATCCACGTAGGCATCGCCGGTGATCAACAACACGTCGGGCGCGTCCCAACCCAAGGCCTGCATCTCCTCCACCGAGGTGGGCAAAAACGGCGCCGCGCCAAAACGCGCGGCCCAGTATTTGCGGTGGCTGAAAATCGACGGTGGATTGATCATAGGGGTATTGTCGCTGAATTCACGGCAAGTGGATAGCCGGGAGACCGCTATTTTTGGCTTTAGGGACGCGGGACGTAAAAAGAGAAAACCCACTGTGTTGCCACAGCGGGTTTTCCAGGTTCACTCTCAGAAACTGGCTCAGGCCAGCGTCGGATTAGAACTTATGACGCAAGCCAACCGCAAACGTCGTGATGGTGGGATTGGCAACACCGGCAGTTTGGAAGCTGTCGGTTTGGTACATCACACCCGCGTAGGTATCAGTCTTCTTCGACAGGTTGTAGTCCAACACTGCGGAGTAGAAGTTCTGAGTCGCGGTGCCATTGCTGACGCCCGCGGCCGCGTTATAACCCACGTTGTAGTAGGCCATCGCCACGTTCAACTTGTCCGTCACCATGTAGTCGCCACCGACCCAGTACAAGGTGTAGACCTTGTCCACGCCCGTGTAAGCGGTCAAGTTATTGAGCGCCGTGCTGCTGGTGGAATACGCGAAGGTGTAACCGAATTCCGACAAGGAACCGATCGAGGCGGCCGAATCCGAGGCGGCTTTACGCTTATATTGCTCGTAACCGGCTTTGAGGTTCAGCGCCTTGTTGGTGTATTTCGCAGCCACCACGTAGCCTTCGGTGTTGTACAAGGTGCCCGCAACGCCTTGTGGGTTGGTCGCGGAATACACCGCACCGCTGGTGGCCAACGCGTCGGTGTACGCGGAGTACGCCGCTTGCACGCCGAACATGCCGGTTTCGTAACCGACGTTCACGCCATAGCCCGAACCCACGGTGTTCTTGCCCGCTTGGTTGCCGAACTTGTAAATCGCACGCAGCGTGACGCCGTTGATTTTGTTGCTGTACTTCACGCTGTTGTCGTTACGCAGTAATTCGGTGTAACCCAACGCGCCACCCTCGGAGCCCGAAAAGCCCAATGGTGAGAACAGTTGCGAGCCCTTTTGTGGGTCGTAGCCGCCGATCACGTCGTAGCCAACGCCATAGTTACGACCGAAGTCGATCGAACCCAATTCCTTCGACATCAAGCCGACGTGGGCGGTACGGTTGAACAACTGACCGCTCAAAGAGCTGTCAACGTTGGTGATGGGGTTGGCGGAAGAGGAGTTCTTGCCAATCGCTTGCGACAAGGCGCCGTTGTTGGATTGACCGGTGGGCAGGTTGAAACCCGACTCCAATTGGAAGGTCGCGGTCAGGCCGTTGTCCAACGCGTACTTGCCTTGGATGCCCCAACGTGAGTCCGACAGACCGCCGTTGGTCATGCCGGTGAAGGAGCCGAGACCGTTGAAATTGTTGCTCGTGCTGTTGTTGTCAATGCTGACAGGGAAGGAATCGGAAGCACTCTTCGATTGATTTTGGGTGGCTACGGCCAGGTCAAGAATGCCGTAGAGCTGAACGCTGGCGTCTTCTGCGCGAGCGACGTTCGCTAAAGCCGCGAGCACGCCCAATGCGATAAGCGATTTTTTCATATCAAAAACTCCTTAAAGAAAATTAAAGCAAATCGTTTTCAGACATTCGGTACACACTCACCCCAAATCCGGCGACACACTTGTGTCTACGCATTTGAACTCAAATCTGTACACTTTCCGGACAACGAGAGTGGTCCTCGTTGTCGCTCAAACCCCGCATTATACGCCGAAAGCGCGAATTGCCAATCACGGAACGAGTTTTGAGTGTGTCAAAAAAGCAACATGTCATCAAACAGACCACAATTATCCCGTTTATTCATTACAAAATTGTGACAAATCGAGCACAGATCGGCATTTTGACAAAAATATCGGAGCGACCGACCGCGCTTTCCTGCGTTCTTCATCCGTGCTCGTCGCTGTACCGCGAGCGCCTTGTACAGGGCGCGCACCGCCTCAGCCGAGCAGCAGCCCCCCCCAAAAAAAACACCTCGTCGTTCCCGATCCCGACGCAGCGGACTCGTGCCTTCAAAAAAAAACACCGTGGTGCACAATCGGCTTATTGGATGCCCTCACGCGCCGGCCCACCACAGCCTACGACTCGCGCGCCAATGGCGTGCACGAATCGGCTGACAAACACGTGATGAGATGGGATCGATGTGGCGCGTTGAACGCGCTCGGGTGCCTGGGAAGGTGGTGGGCCGTGATGGGATCGAACCATCGACCAACTGGTTAAAAGCCAGCTGCTCTACCGCTGAGCTAACGGCCCGAGGCGCGGCATTATAACTGAATTTATTTTTTATGGGGGATTTCAACGCGTCATCACACGCCAACCCGTCTGCGAGCAATCCCCACACGTAGGACGGAATCGCGTGAATCGAGACCAAGTCATTAAAAACGCAGTCGGCTGCAGTCTAGGACACCGTGCGATCAGCGATAACGCGTGGGATCAACCACGCCCGCGTCGTAAAATCCCTGCGCGCGAATGCGACAGGAATCGCATTTGCCGCACGCTCGGCCCTCGTCGTCGGCTTGGTAACACGACACGGTCTTGGAATAATCCACACCCAAGCGCAGGCCCAAGCGAATGATCTCCACTTTCGACAGCGCGATTAAAGGCGTGCAAAACTCCAACGGCGCGCCCTCCACTCCCGCTTTGGTCGCAAGCGTTGCCATGGTCTTAAAGGCGTTGATGTACTCCGGTCGGCAATCCGGATAGCCCGAATAATCCACTGCGTTGACGCCGAGGTGAATCTCCGACGCCCCCACCACCTCCGCCCACGCCAAACACAGCGATAAAAACAGCGTGTTGCGCGCCGGCACGTACGTGATCGGAATGCCGCTCGTCGCCTGCTCCGGCACGCGTAGATTCATATCGGTCAAGGCCGAACCACCGATGCCCGCCAAGTCAACGCGCATCACGCGATGCTCGCGAACGCCCATGGAGTGCGCCAACCGTTCGGCCGCCTGCAGCTCGACGCGATGGCGTTGCCCGTAATCGATGCTCAAGGCATAACACGCCCGGCCCTCGTGCAGCGCTTTGGCCAATACGGTTGCCGAATCCAAGCCTCCGGAGACCAACACAATGGCTTTGGTGGGCGTCGGTGCCGACGCGTTCACAGCGCTCATCGACCCGGCTCCCCGCCCCACAACACTTTATGCAGCTGGAGTTGAAATCGAACCGGCAAGCGATCGCCAACCACCCACTCCGCCAAGTCCTTGGGCGCCAATCCGGGCGTGACGGGCGAAAACAACACCATCGCCCGTTCGTTTAAGCGCTCGCTCAACACGCGGGCTTTGGCGTACTCGTAGTCGCTGCGATCGCCAATCACAAACTTCAGTTGATCCCGTTGTGGCTTCAAGCGCTCCAGGTTCGCGCTTAAGTTGCGGTGGGCTTCTTGGGAGCTGGGGGTTTTGACATCCAACACCACGCGCACGCGCGGGTCCACCGCCTCGGTGGACAGCGCCCCGCTGGTTTCCAAACTCACCGACAGATTAAGCTCACACAATTTGGTTAACAAGGCGTGCACCCGCGGTTGCGCCAGCGGCTCCCCGCCGGTGACGCACACGTGGCCTAAACCGTGGTGCTGGACGGTGGTCACAATGTCCTCAACGTCCATCCACTCGCCGCCTGAAAACGCGTACGCGGTGTCGCAGTAGGTGCAGCGTAAGGGGCAGCCCGTGAGGCGCACAAACACCGATGGCCAACCCGAGGCGTCGGCCTCGCCTTGAATCGAGGCGAAAATCTCGGAGATTTTGAGCCGATCGGGCATCACGGGCGCTTAGTGCACAGAATCAAGCGTTTTTAAACGACTCTTGGCCTCCGCCACCACGGGCGAGTCCGGGTAGTCGTGGATCAAGCGCTTTAATAAATCTTTGGCGACTTTGGGTCGTTTTAAATCGACCTCCGCACGCGCCATCACCAACAAGGCGTCGGGGATTTTGCGCGAATCCGGATGGTCTTTTAACAGCTTGGTCAAGGTCGCGATCGACTCGCCCAATCGATTGTCCGAATAATCGCACGCCCCACTCCAATACAAGGCGTTGTCGATGAGCGTGCTGTTGGGATAGGCGTTTAAGAAACTCTCAAAAGCCGTCGAACATTGGGTGTAGTCTTTTTGCTTGACCCAATTGACCGCCCGTTGATAGGCGTCTTTATCGGAAAGCGCCTCCGCCTTCGCCGGCGTCTCGGCGGCGGCGGGCGCTTCGGGGGCTTTGGATTCGAGCGCTTTGAGTCGATCCTCCAGCGCCTTTAATCTGGCCTCCGCGTCGGCGCCGACCGTTTGTCGGGCTTTGGTTTCCGCCGCCTGCGCGTGCGCCAACTCTTCCAGCTGGCCATTTTGAACCCGCACTTGGGTTTTCAACTGATCGAGGTCCTGGTTCATGCTCACCAGGGCCTCGGCCTGATTTTCCACCTTAACCACGCGCTCTTCCACCGCCACGGCCTTGCGATAGGCCGGATGATCCTCGGGCTTTTCGGTCTCACAACCAGACAGCGCGCCCAGACTCAGCAGTCCCACGCCCAACAGCAGCCCACCAGCGCGTCGCGTCAACACGGTTTATCTCCTAACGGTTGGCGTCCACCAAATCCACGCGGCGATTTTTCGCCCACGCTTGCTCGTCGTGACCTTGCACCTGCGGGCGTTCGGCACCGTAGCTGACCGTCGACAGTTGGCTCTCGCCAACGCCACGCACCACTAAGGCGTGTTTGACCGCTTGCGCACGACGCTCGCCCAATCCAATGTTGTACTCCGCCGAGCCACGCTCGTCGGTGTTGCCTTCCAAACGCACTTTGGCGGCTTTATTCGCCAACAAGCGCTTGGCGGTCTGATCCAACAGCGCGTTGTAATCGCTGCTCACCTCATAGGAGTCGTAGGCGAAAAACACCGCAGGCCCCGTGGCCTCGGTGGCGCTGCCGACCATGCGCGCGTTGGCGCCGTTCTGGCCATCGCTGCGCGCATCGCCATCGCCACTCATGCGCGTGGCCGCGCCATTCACCGGAGCAGTGGTCGCCGTCGACGCGGTGGGTTTAACGGGTTTTTGGTGGTGGCAGGCGCTCACCGACGCCAACACGGAAACCGTCAACACCGCCAACAACACTTTGTTCAGAATTTTCATCGTCGACACTCCTTGCTTCATTGAGCCCATTATAGCGAGCTTAAGACTCATTTATGCGCCGGACACCACACCGGATCCTTTAAATCTCCGTCACGTCCTTTGATCGCGCTCATCACGCCGTCCACCGACACCAGATTGAGCCCCGAACGGGCGCCGCGCTTGGAGGCGTAGACAATCATCTGCCCATTGGGCGCAAAACTGGGGGAGGTGTCTTGAACGCCGTTGGTGAGGATTTTGAATTGCGAGGTGCTCAAATCCAATAACCCCACTCGAAAGCCGCCCGCGTCCAAACTGACCATGGTCAATAACTGACCATCCGGGCTGAATCGCGCGCGCGCGTTGTAGGGCCCTTCAAAACTCACGCGCGCGGCTTTGCCGCCCGCGCTCCAATCGAGCGCGTACACCTGCGCGCGCCCCGCGCGGTCGGAGGTGAACACCAGCCGCTGTCCCGTGGGGCTGAACGCCGCCTCGGTGTCGATGGCCGGATCGTCGGTCAGCCGCGTCCAACTTTGCGTTTGACGGTTCAACAAGTACACATCCAAATTGCCGTTGGATTGCGACAGGGTCAGCGCGAGGAATTTGCCATCCGGCGAAAACGCCGGCGCGCCGTTAATCCCGGCGTGATCCGAAACCAGCTGGCGCTCGCCGCTGGCCACTTTTTGAATCCACACTTGCGAGCGTTGGTTCTCAAAACTCACGTAAGCCAGTTCACTGCCATCGGCACTGAAGTTGGGGCTCATCAAGGGTTGCACGGAATCCAAAAGGACGGCGGCGTTTTCCCCGTCGTAATCGGCCATCACCAATCGCCAGTGCTTGCGCGCGTTGACCAGTTCCACCGACACGTAGGCGATTTTGGTGTCAAAGGCACCGGCAATGCCAGTGACTTTCTCAAACACCATGTTCGCGATTCGGTGCGCGTCGAGCCGCGGGTTTTGAGCGTTTTGCGGCAGCAGATAATGAAACAGCGTCTCCCCCGTCAACACGTTCACGGCGGCAAAATCGTATTCTTGATTGGCGTTCTGGAACCCGACTAAGAGGTAATCGGCCTTGGCCGCTCGCCAGGCGTTGAGATCCACCTCCGACAGTTGGTGCGGTTTTTGGGGAAAGCGCGCGCGCTCGACGCTCACAAAGCGCCCGCTGTGCTCCAAATCCGAGCTCACCACGTCCGCCACCGGTACCGTGGACGACCCAAAATCCACCACCGCCACCGACAGACGGGTGTTTAATCCTTGCGTGACTTGCACGGTGAGCGGATCCGCGTGCGCGACCCCCAGCACCCACGTCAACCACAGCCCCGCCCTAGTGATCCGGTGCAAACACAACCGTAAATTCGCGTTCAAAAACATTCATATCCTCCGGCGGTGGCAAGGGACTCGAACGATAGACCGCTTGAATCAGCGATTGTTCCACGGCACTGTCCCCGTTACAGTGCGCTATTTTAACCGCAGTCACGACTCCGCCGGGCACTTGGGAGACTTTTACTTCACAGCTGAGCCCTTTGCGCGCCGATGGCGGGCGCACCCAATTGTGTTCAAAGCGGGCCGCCAACAGCGCGGCGTAACGCGCTTGCGCGCCACTGGCAATCGCCCCACTGCGTTCCTCTTCGCGCGACAAGCTTTGGCTCAAATCGGCCTCACGCGCTTGTCGGGCGCGCAGTTGCTCGGCTTTGACTTGGGCATCGCGCCGCTTGGCGTCGTCGACGGTTTTGGAGTGCAGCGCTTCGTCGGCAATTTTAGCCAGCTCCTGTGCCCGCTCCTTGGAGGTGGGCACGTGCTCGGGTTTGCTTTCCTTAGCCGGCTTGTCTTGCTTGGCCGGCTTGCTCGGCGACGGTTTGGCGGTGTGCACCACGACGTCCGTCGGCTTGATCACCGCCGGCGGCGGTTGATCGCTGGCCTTCACCGCCGCTTTTACCGGCGCGGGTTTAGGAACCTCCACTGGCGTAGGCGGTGGCTCCGCCGGCGGTGTGGACGAGGGATTGGAACGCGCCGACGGCATGGGCGCTAAATACGCTTGCAGCGCGTGCGCCGCACTCGGCGGGGGCGACGGCGACACCCGCGACAACACCAGCACCAGCAGCAAAACCGTCAGATGCACGGCGACGGAGATCACCAAGGGTTTCGCTAAAGAGCCTTGCTCGGTCATCGGCTTAGCTCAACACCTCGGCATCCATTCCCACGCGCGCTTGCGGGTTGGCCGACCCCTGCGCGGGGGCGTTCCCATGACCCGACGGATCGGTCACAAACCCCACTTTGGACGCGCCGAGTTTTTGCAACAACACCATCACCGCCACCACGCGACCGTAGGGCACTTTTTCATCGGCTTTGATGAGGATCGGCGCGTCCGGCGTGCGTTGCAGCTGCGGTTTGACCAAGGCCTCCAGCTTTGCCGTCGATAAGGGCGCGTGCGGGTCGGCGGCTTTGTTCAAATACAATCGCCCGCCGTCATCGATGCTGATCAGAATCGGTTCTTTTTGCGCCTCCGGCAACGGCTCCGCCGAGGCTTTGGGCAATTGCACGTTGACGCCTTGCGTCAACAAGGGCGTGGTGACCATAAAAATGATCAACAACACCAACATCACGTCGATGTACGGAACGACGTTGATCTCCGCCATCATGCGCGAGCGCGCCCGACGCACGATCAGGTCCCCGGCTTGGCGTTGGCGTGACGCTGCAGAATGGTGGAAAATTCTTCAATGAAGGTGTCAAAGCGCAACTCCAGGCGCGCCACCTGATTGGAGAATCGGTTAAACGCAACCACCGCTGGAATCGCCGCCGCCAAACCAATGGCGGTGGCGATCAAGGCTTCCGAAATGCCCGGCGCCACCATTTGCAAGGTGGCGGTTTGCACGCCCGCCAGACCGTGAAAGACGTGCATGATGCCCCACACCGTTCCAAACAAGCCGATGTAGGGGCTGATCGATCCAATCGTTGCCAACAACTCCAAACGCAATTCCAATTGATCGAGCTCGCGCAACTGCGCCACCCGCATCGCGCGACGCGCGCCTTCCATCAACAGCGTGGGATCGCGATGCGGTTGCTTCGCCAAGCGCGCAAACTCTCTGAACCCAAACTCAAAGATGTTCTCAAGCCCACTCGCCTTGCCGCGATTGGCTTCCACCTTTTTGTACAACTCCTCTAAGCTGCCGCCCGACCAAAACAGTTGTTCAAACTGCTTGGCGTCCGCTCGCGCTCGATTCAACAGCCTGCCTTTTTGCCAGATGACGGCCCACGACACCAAGGACGCACTGATCAAGGTGGCGATCACCAACTGAACCACGATGCTGGCATCCAGCACGCTTTGTATATATAAATTATCCATACCGCTGAGTTTACCGTTGATTTTGCAAAAAATAACGCATTAACGCCATTTAATTCTAAGATCCACCCGCAAGGCCGCACACGGCCCCAGCCCAACTACCCATCAAGTCACACCTACGCACCCTGCTCCTCCCAAGTCACTTCGTGTCACTGCATGACGCCCCACGGGCACCACACTCCAATGGGGGGGGCCTTGGCTCAGGCGAAGTTCAATCCCGCCGGCAGGCGCTTGGGTCGAAAACTCGTGGCGTCCACGCAAGCCACCACAACCCGCGCGCTCAGCAAGCGCTCGGCGTCGCGCCACACCTCTTGCTTAAACGTCAGACTCGCGCCGCGGATGGATTCGAGGCTGGCGTTGATCAGCAATTGATCGTCGTAGCGCGCGGGCTTGTGAAAATCCACGCTCAGGCTCGCCACCACAAACTGCACCCCGTGTTGGTCGCGCAAATGCACTTGCGACCAGCCCAAGTGTCGCAACCACTCCGAGCGCGCGCGTTCTAAAAAAGCCACGTATTGGGCGTGATACACCACCCCCCCGGCGTCGGTGTCTTCCCAGTACACCCGCACCGGCCAATGGAAGGCGTTGACGGCGATCCCCTCCGGAGTGCGGTTATTCACGAGCGCTCCCCCTCGTCGACGGCTGCGGTTTTGGGGGTTAAACCCAAATGCGTGTAGGCCAAATGGGTGGCTACGCGCCCGCGAGCGGTGCGCGTCAGATAGCCTTGTTGAATTAAATAGGGCTCAACCACGTCCTCGAGCGTGCCGCGCTCCTCCCCGATGACGGCGGCGAGCGATTCGATGCCCACGGGGCCACCCTCAAACTTGTGCACCAAGGCGTGCAAAAACGCGCGGTCCAAATGATCAAACCCCTGACGATCGACTTGCAATAAATCCAAAGCCATCTCCGCCAAGCGCGTGGTAACCACGCCATCGCCTTTGACCTCGGCGTAGTCGCGCACCCGTCGCAGCAATCGATTGGCGATGCGCGGCGTGCCGCGCGAACGCTCGGCGATGTGGGCGGCGGCTTTGGGCTCAACCTCAATGTCCAGTACGGATGCCGAGCGCGCCACGATGTGGGCCAAATCGGCCGCGGTGTAAAACTCCAAGCGCTCGACGATGCCAAATCGATCGCGCAGCGGCGCGGTCAACAACCCCGCCCGGGTGGTGGCGCCGACGAGCGTAAACGGGGGCAAATCAATTTTGATCGATCGCGCCGAGGGACCCTCGCCGATCATCAAATCCAACTGATAGTCTTCCATGGCGGGGTACAAAATCTCTTCCACCACCGCCGGCAGCCGATGGATCTCATCGATGAACAACACGTCGTGGGGCGCCAAGTTGGTCAACAGCGCCGCCAAATCGCCCGCCCGTTCCAACACCGGACCGGAGGTCTGCCGACAATTCACCCCCAATTCGGCGGCGATGATGTTCGCCAGCGTGGTTTTGCCCAATCCCGGTGGGCCGAAAATCAACACGTGATCCAAAGCCGATTGGCGCTGCAAGGCCGCGGTGATGAAGATGTGCAGCTTGTCCACCACCTTGGGCTGGCCGGCGTAATCGCGCAACGCTTTGGGTCGAATGGCGCGGTCTTGGGCTTCTTCGGAGGGCTTGGCGCTGTGGCTCAACAGCCGTTCGGGCGGGGAATGCTCACTCATGCGCGCAGGGTTCCTTTGAGCGCTTGACGGATTTGCGCTTCGGCCGGCAAGTCGGCGTCAATGGTTTTTAATAAGCGCTGAATCTCAGGCTCTTTGTAGCCCAAGGCCAACAGCGCGCTGTGCGCTTCGGTGCGCGGCGAACTCAGGGGACTGCTGTTGAGCGCCGAGGGGGCGACCGCGCGATCGGCCAGTTCCATCACGATGCGTTCGGCGGTTTTTTTACCGATGCCCGGCAAGCGCGTGAGCAGCGCCACGTCCTTGGCTTCAATGACGCGCGTGAGTTCATCCAAACTCAACCCCGAGAGCACCGCGCAGGCCACTTTGGGACCGATGCCGGAGATTTTGATCAGCAAGCGAAAGGCGTGCCGCTCCGCGAGGCTCGCAAAGGCGTACAAAAAATGCCCATCGTCGCGGACGGTAAAATGCGTGTAGACGGTGACGGCTGCGCCCTCTTCCGGAAACACGTAAAAGCTCGACAACGGCGCCTCGCACTCATAGCCCACGCCCGCCACATCAATAAACAGATGCGGTGGTCGCTTGTGCACCAAAACCCCGTGTAAACGTCCGATCATGAAAGCCCCTTCAGGCGCTCGTTTCGGGGTATTGTCGCATTAAATGGCGAGATTTTCTAAGCGCATTGGGACCCGCAGAGTCCTTACGGCGATTCCACGGAAGGCCGGTGTTGGGCGCGGCTTGGACGGGGATCGACAAACCACGGGGATCGACGAGCGATGGGGATTACTCCCCCAAAAGCCGCACGCGATGCACGGCGTTGACGTGACACAAGGCCACGGCCAAGGCGTCCGCCTCGTCGGCTTGCAGCGTCTGGTCCAATTTTAAGATCAACCCGACCATGCGTTGAACCGCCACCTTCTGGGCACTGCCCAATCCCGTGACGCTCTGTTTCACCGTGCGTGGGGTGTATTCGTGGATGTGGGCATTCACGCTCAAGGCGGCCGACATCACCATTCCCCGCACCTGACCCAACTTAAGCGCGCTGTCGGAGTTTTTGCTCACGAAGGCTTTTTCAATCACCACCTCATCGGGTTGGTGAATCGCCATCAACGCAAACACTTCCCGATTTAAATAAGCGAGCCGTTCCAGATAATCCTCGCCCTGGGCTTTGAGCGTTCCGCTGTGCAGGTATTGAGCCTGGGCACCGCGGCGCTCCAACAACCCAAACCCCAACAACCGCGAACCGGGATCGATGCCCAGCACGGTGACGCGGGGCTTGGCGATCAGCGGCGCCGCGGCCGGCGTTTTGCGCGCTTTGGAAGAAGGCGTCGACAGCCGGGCTTTGAGCGCCGCTTCGCTCAGGCCGCGCCACCCCCCCCGACCTTTTCCGCGCGCTCGTGCCATCCCGCTCGTCCTCTGACCCCATCTCCGTGGCGCATCCTACCAACTAATGGCGAGCGTCGGGTTAAACCCCAGGATCGGCGCACAGAATGGGGCGGAAAATCGGCTATCCTGATGCCACCGTTTAGGTTTTTTTTGTGAGCCACCGTGGATCGCTTACCGCACGCCCAGCACGCTGAGATCGCCCGCCGCGTCAACGCGCTGGTAGAGCCGATCCTGGCCGCCAAGCCCGGCTGCGAGGAGGGTAAAGTCCGCCAAGCCACCGAGATGGCGCAGTGGTTGGCGCAATTTGATCTCGAGGCCGATGCGATTCAAGGCAGTGTGCTGTACAAGCTCACCTCCAAAAAAGAATGCGAGTCCGAGGAGTGGCCTGTGGCGTTTTTGGAGGCCAAGCGCTTTGCCTTGGCGCTGTTCGCCTTAGGTCAGTTGGAAGTCAAACCGAATCTCGAGCGCTGGTCGGGCTCGCAAGCGGAAACCGTGCGGCGCATGTTGTTGGCCGTGGTGTCCGATCCGCGTTTGGTGGTGGCGCGCGTGGCCGAACAATGGTGTCTGTTGAACGAGGCGCGCCACTGGGATGGGGCATCGCAAAGGGCGCTCGCCCAACAAACCCGCGAAGTCTTCGCGCCCTTGGCGTCGCGCCTGGGGCTGCAACACATCAAGTGGGAACTCGAGGATTGGGCCTTTCGGTATTTGGAGCCGGAGGAATATCACCGCATCGCCAAAGGCCTCAACGAGCGGCGCGTCGACCGCGAGCGGTATCTGAACGCCTTCACATCGCAATTGGGGCAGCAGCTAACGACGGCAGGGATTGCGCATCGCATCGACGCGCGCGCCAAGCACATCTTCAGCATTTGGCGCAAGATGATCAAAAAAAACTACCCGCTGGAGCGCATCTTCGACGTCCGAGCGGTTCGCGTGCTCGTCGACGACATCCCCAGCTGTTACGAAGCCCTGAGCGTGGTGCACGAGCATTATGAATTTTTAAGTGCCGAGTTCGACGATTACATCGCCACCCCCAAACCCAATGGCTATCGCTCGATTCACACCGCGGTGTTGGGCAGAGAAGACAAGATCATTGAAATCCAAATCCGCACCCCCGACATGCACGAGCAGGCGGAGATGGGGTTTGCAGCGCACTGGCGCTACAAAGAAAGCCTCAAAGCCTCGAGCATGGACGAGAAACTGGCGCGTCTGCGCGCCCTGCTCGCTCCCAATCAAAGCGCCGAAGACGCGCTGGAGCGCGTCAGTTCCACCTTGTTTCGAGATCGCGTGTACGTGTTCTCGCCCCACGGGGATGTGGTGGAACTGCCCCACGGCGCGACGGCCTTGGATTTTGCGTATCACGTCCACACCCAATTGGGTCACCGCGCCCGCGGCGCGCTCATCGATGGGCACATGAGCGCCTTAAGTCGCGTGCTGCAAAACGGTCAACGCGTTGAAATCATCACGCAAAAAAACGGCGAACCGAGCCGCGACTGGCTGTTGGATTCGAATGCGTTCATCACCACCAAAAGCGCCAAGACGAAGGTGCGGTCGTGGTTTAAAACCCACGACCACGAGCAACACGTCAAAGACGGCAAAGCGCTGTTTTTAGAACTCACCACGCGCAAAACGCCCCACTCCGCCGAGGCCTTGGCCACCCACACCAAGTTTGCGGACGTCGAATCCTTTTACGCCGCCATAGGCAGTGGCGCGCTCTCCAAAGAAAAACTCCAAGCCGCGCTCGCCCGCCTCTCTGAGCCAGCCAAAGCCGACCCCAGCGACGCTCCCACGCTCACGGCCTTAGAAACCACCAAAGCCTTAGGGCTCACGGTCATGGGGGTGGATGATTTATTGTGCCATCTGGCGCGCTGTTGCAAACCCGTCAAACCCGAACCCATTGTGGGCTACCTGACCGTCAGTCGGGGGGTGAGCTTGCATCGCACGCACTGCAAAAACCTGGCCGCGTTGTCAAAAAAATTCCCCGAACGCTTGGTCAGCGTGCACTGGGGCCAATCGAGTGAGCGCTACGCGGTGGACGTCAATGTGGTGGCGGTGGATCGCACCGGATTAATCCGGGATTTGACCGGCGTGTTGAGCGATCATCAATTGGCGATTGTGCGTTTAAACACCCGCACCGTCAAACACCTGGCGGAAGTCCATCTGACCGTGTCGGTGGCCGACGTCGGCGTGTTGGCCAGTGTGCTCGAGCGCTTACGCTTGGTGGCGGGCGTGGTGAGCGTGCGACGCCTGTAACGCGACCGCGTTGTGTGAAGCGGATGCGTAAGCGGTTGGCGTTCATCCCGCGCAGGACCATCCCACCCGCATCGATCTGAGCGCCCGGGCGACGGGTGGGATGGACACGGGTCAACCCCGTTCAAAGGCCTCAATGACGTTCGCGCGGGGGGGTGACCCTCGAGGCCAAACCGAGTCGCCGGTTTAACGCGCTTTGTTGGGAAAATCGATTGCCAACCCGTCCACCAACAACGCCGCTTCGTGCAAGGCTTCGGAGAGCGTCGGGTGCGCGTGCATGGTGCGTTGTAAATCCTCGGCACTGGCGGAATACTCCATCGCCAACACCGCCTCGGCAATCAATTCCCCCGCCATGGGGCCGATGATGTGAACCCCTAAGAGTTCGTCGTTGTCCTTGGCCGCGATGACTTTCACAAAGCCATCGGCCGATTCCATCGCGCGCGCGCGGCCGCTGGCCATGAACGGGAACACGCCCAGTTTGACCGCACGGCCTTGGGCGGCGGCGTCGGCTTCGCTCAAGCCCACCCAAGCGATTTCCGGATGGGTGTAGATGACGCTCGGGATCGCCTGATAGTTGACGTGCCCATGCAGACCCGCAATGCGATCGGCGACCATCACGCCCTCTTCTTTGCCTTTGTGCGCCAGCATCGCACCACGCACGCAGTCGCCCACCGCGTACACGCCCGGCACTGAGGTTTCGCAATGATCGTTGACCTCAATAAAGCCGCGCGCATTGACCGTAACACCCGAGTCGGCACTGAGCACGCCCTGGGTTTGGGGTTTGCGACCGACCGCAACGATGACGCGATCGACCTGCAGGGATTCGGTTTTGCCGTCCACGCTGGTGTAGGCCACGTCTAAGCCTGCGGCGGATTTCGTGACCGTCTGGACTTTGGCGCCCAGTCGAATATCGAGCCCTTGTTTTTTAAATTGCTTCAACGCTTCCGTGGCCACCTGACGATCGGCGGCGGGCAAGAAGTTTTCCATCGCCTCCACCAACGTAACCTTGGCGCCCAAACGCGACCACACGCTGCCCAACTCCAAGCCGATGACGCCCGCGCCGATCACGGCCAAACGCTCGGGCACCGCGGTCAAATCCAACGCGTCCCAGGAATCGAGAATGGTGTGGTGATCGAAGGGAATGTGCGGCAACTCGACGGGCGTGGATCCGACCGCCAAGACCACGGCTTTGTGCGCTTGAACGGTTTTAATCTCATTGGACGCGGTGGTGATTTCCACCACACGGTCTTTGAGCAAACGGCCGCGACCGTGAATCGTTTGCACTTTCGCGGCTTTCAACAGCCCCTGAATGCCCTGGGTCGAGGCCGAAACGATTTTGGCTTTGCGCTTTTGCATCGCGCTCAAATCAAACGCCGTTTTACCCACCTCGATGCCGTGCACCGCACTTTGGTGATTGACTTTATGCCACCACTCGGAGGACTCGAGCAAGGCTTTGGAGGGGATGCAGCCGGCGTTTAAACAGGTGCCGCCCAAACTCTCCTTGCCGTCGCGGTTTTTCCAATCGTCCACGCACAGCACGGCCAGACCGCGTTGAGCGGCGCGTAAGGCGGCGGGATACCCGGCGGGACCCGCACCGATCACAATGACGTCAACCTGTTCCATGATACCCGCTCCTCAACGTTCACCTGCCCAACGGCCTCACAATCCCCCCCGGAACTGGTTTTGCACCAGCTTTGGGGAAATAAACGGGATCGGGCCACGTTATCTCATCCGGCTCGTTTACACCTGTAGCAGTAAACGCGTCGGGTCTTCCAAGCCTTCTTTCATGGCCACCAAGAACTGCACCGCTTCTTTGCCATCAATGATGCGATGATCGTAGGTCAGCGCCAAATACATCATGGGGCGAATGACCACCTGACCGTTGACGGCCACGGGACGCTCTTGGATCTTATGCATCCCCAAAATGGCGCTTTGGGGGCTGTTGACGATCGGCGTCGACAACAGCGAGCCGAAGACGCCGCCGTTGGTGATCGAAAACGTGCCGCCACTGAGATCGTCCAAGGTAATCGTGCCTTCACGGCCTTTTTTGGCGTAGTTGGCGATTGAGCGCTCCACGTCGGCAAAGCTCATCTGATCGACGTCGCGCAACACCGGCACAATGAGTCCTCGGTCGGTGGACACGGCCACGCCGACGTCGTAATAGTCGTGATACAAAATGTCCCCGCCGTCCACGTAGGCGTTGATCACGGGGAACCGCTTCAGGGCTTCCACCGCTGCTTTGATGAAAAACGACATGAACCCCAAACGCACCTGATGTTGTTTTTCAAAGGCGTCTTTGTAAGTTGAGCGGGCCTGCATGAGCGCGTGCATGTCGACTTCGTTAAATGTGGTGAGCAAGGCTTGGGTGGATTGCGCGTCCACCAAACGCTGCGCGATGCGCGCGCGCAGACGGGTCATGGGCACGCGGCGCGCTTGGCGCTCGCCGACCGCAGTCAACGGCGCGGCAGGCGCCGCTTTGGGCGCGTCCAAGGCTTTTTCGAGTTGTTGTTTGCTGACCCGATCCGATCCGGCCGCCACACTGGCGGGGTCGACGTGACGCTCTTCGGCAACGCGCTTGGCGGCGGGGCCCAATTTGACCGACGAGGCGGCCGAGGCGGATACGGTAGCTGCAACGGGCGCAGCCATCGTTGGTTTGGCCACCGCCGGGGCGTCGCCCTCTTCTAAGAGTGCCAAAACGGTGCCGGAGGTCACGGTGGTGCCCGCCGCGATGAGTTGAGCGCCCATGATCCCGTTGACGGGGGCCGGCACTTCCAGCACCACTTTATCGGTTTCCAGATCCGCAAGATTCTCATCGCGGCGCACGGGATCACCGGGCTTTTTATGCCACGTGACCAAGGTCGCGTCTTGAACGGATTCGGGCAATGATGGAACTTTCACTTCCGTGCTCATGATTTTTTCCTAGCAGTGGTCGTCGATTGTTTTTTAGAGGACGTCGCCGCGGCGGTTGAACCGACTGGGACGGATGACGTTTCGGACTTCGAGGGCGTTAAACGCTTGGTCGAACTGGCGGTCGTCACCGTATTGGTGGCGTGCAAGGCCGCACTCACCAGCGCCTTTTGCTGCTGCACGTGTAAATCGTGCAACCCGGTCGCGGGGGCTGCCGCTCCAGCGCGTCCGGCGTAGAGCAGGGTTTGGTCGGGGCGACAATACTCTTGCAACCGATGACGAATCTGATACCAGGCGCCTTGGTTCTGCGGCTCTTCCTGACACCACACCACTTCTGTAGCCGACGTATAGCGTTGAATGATCGCCTGATACTCGTGGGCCGGGAACGGATACAACTGTTCTAAGCGCACCAAGGCCACGTCTTTGAGGTTGTCGGCACGGCGTTGTTCTAACAGATCGTAATAGACCTTGCCGGAGCAGAACACCACGCGGCGCACCTCCGTGGGGTTCAACTCGTCGGTTTCGGGAATGAGGGTTTGGAAGCGGCCTTTGGCCAAACTCTCCAGCTCCGACACCGCCCACTTGTGACGCAACAAACTCTTGGGCGTCATGACGATGAGCGGTTTGCGTAAATCGCGCAGCATCTGCCGGCGCAACATGTGAAACATCTGCGCCGGCGTCGACGGCACACACACTTGCATGTTGTTCTCCGCACACAGCTGTAAGAAGCGCTCCAAGCGCGCCGAACTGTGCTCAGGTCCCTGCCCTTCGTACCCGTGGGGCAACAACAAGGTCAATCCCGACACCCGACCCCATTTGGATTCGCCGGAGGAGATGAACTGGTCGATGATGACTTGAGCGCCGTTGGCAAAGTCCCCAAATTGACCTTCCCAAATCACCAGATGATCCGGAACGGTCGTCGAGTACCCGTATTCAAACCCCATCACCGCTTCTTCCGAGAGCACCGAGTCGGTGATCCGAATCATCGGGTTGCGCGTGACGCGCGCTAAGGGCAGATCCACCCGCTCGGAGTTCTGGTCGTGCAACACCGCGTGACGGTGGAAGAACGTGCCGCGACCGCAGTCTTGACCGGTGATGCGGATGCCAAAACCCTGATCCAATAAACTGGCGTAGGCCAACAACTCCGCCGCACCCCAATCCAACGCCTGCTCGCCTGCGTACATCTTGCGCCGATCGTCATAGATCTTCTGAACCCGGGGGTGCAAGGTGAAATCGGGAGCGACCGCCAGGACTTTTTGCGCTAAGGATTTTAAGGTGGGCAGATCCACGGCGGTTTTAACCGCCTCATCCGGATCGGCTTTGAGATACTTGCTCCAATCGACTGTGTAGCGATTGCCGATCAGCCCCAACGCCGCGCGGGCTTGGGGTTTGCCGGCGTCTAAACCGTCGCGGTAATCTTTGGCCATCTGTTCGGCATCGGCCGCGGTGCACACGCCTTGGCTGATCAAGGTGTTGGCGTACAACTCGCGAACGGTGGGCAGTTGCCGGATGGTTTTGTACATCAACGGCTGGGTGGCGGCCGGTTCGTCGGCCTCGTTGTGCCCGTGACGGCGGTAACACACCAAATCAATCACCACATCCTTTTGAAAGCGCATGCGGTACTCAAACGCAATCCGCGTCACGAAGGCACAGGCTTCGGGATCATCGCCGTTGACGTGAAAAATCGGCGCTTCGATCATCTTGGCCACGTCCGAGCAATACAAGGTCGAACGGGCGTCTTGCGGATCGGAGGTGGTGAACCCCACTTGGTTGTTGATCACAATGTGGACGGTGCCACCGGTGTAAAACCCGCGCGCCTGGGACAGTTGCAGGGTCTCCATGACCACCCCTTGTCCCGCGAAGGCCGCGTCGCCGTGAATGAGCACCGGCAACACCGACCGGCCTTTGGCGTCCTCGCGACGGTCTTGGCGCGCCCGGGCCGAACCTTCGACCACGGGGTTGACCACTTCCAAGTGGGAGGGGTTGAACGCCAAGACCACGTGCACATTGCCCGCATCGGTGCGCAAGTCCGCCGAGTAGCCTTTGTGGTACTTGACGTCCCCGGAGCCTTTTAAGCGCTCGAGATCGTAATGCCCTTCAAACTCGTGGAATAAATCCTGCGGGGATTTGCCGAGCAGGTTAACGAGCACGTTGAGACGGCCACGGTGTGCCATACCAATGATGCACTCCTCCACGCCCATGCTGCCGCCGATGTGCACCAGATGATCCATCATCGGCATCAACGCGTCGCCGCCTTCGAGCGAGAAGCGCTTTTGACCCACGTAGCGCGTGTGCAGATAGCGCTCTAAGCCCTCGGCCGCGGTCAGACTCCACAAGATGTCGCGTTTTTCTTTGGCGCTGAAACTCTGACGAAGGCGACCGGCCTGAAAAGTGTCTTGCAACCACAAGCGCTCATCGCTCGAGGAGACGTGCGCAAACTCCGCCCCAATCGTGCCGCAGTAGACGTGTTCGAGGGTGCTGATGATGTCTTTGAGTTTTTGCTTGGCGGGCACCGCGTCGTTGCGTGAGCCGGTGAAAAATTCGCGCTCCAAATCCGCACTGGTCAAACCAAAGTAATCCAAACCCAACACTTGGGGGCGCGGTCGATCCATGCGTTTTAAGGGGTCGATGTCGGCCACCAAATGCCCGCGATTGGCGTACACCTGAATCATGCGCGAGACCGCGCCCTGCTGTGCAATCGACGCACTGGCGGGATCGATCGTAGTCGTGACTCGTTTGGAGGATTTCGCCTGCTTTAACAACCCCGCCACAATCGGTCCGTGCGCCACGTCCGAGGCGTTGGTGGGTTTGATGGCGTTAAAATAGTCGCGCCAATCGGCGCTCACGGATAGGGGATCGTCTAAAAAGCGCTCGTACAGCTCTTCAACAAACGCGGCATTGCCGCCGCTTAAGGGCGAAACGGTCAAATCGGATGTGGCCATAGACGTATCCATACTCCCAGACGAGGACGCAGTGTACCGAATTGATTCAAAAAACAATAGAGGTTTTTAGCACGATTGTTTTATTTATTTACAGCGATCTGTCCTGATATTTAAAACGATCGTTCTATTTTAGAATTTGGAGGCCGTGAAATTGGCGCCCCGAACAGGAGTTGAACCTGTGACCTCGCCCTTAGGAGGGGCGCGCTCTATCCAGCTGAGCTACCGGGGCAAGAGCCCACACTCTATCAAGCAACCAAGACGAGCGTCAATGATGAGGGATTGAGGAGAGGCACCGGCGAAACCCTTTATTAAACCCACGACCTCTTAAGCGATTCACAGTATTGTTGATACACGGGATCGTTGAGCAAATGCCGCTCCTCCGTTTTTGCTCGGGCGTAGTAGATGCCATTGAGCATTAACAGCATGAGGCAATGAGCGATGGTTTGGAAGCAATTCTCGTGAACGATGAACGGAATCGAAATCAACCACCAAGACAGATTTTTAGAAAAATACGCTGGATGTTTGAGATAACGATACGGTCCTGAGGTAATGATGCCGCGATGGGTGAGATTGGAAAATCGCGCCCCAAACGCAATGGTTGACCAGACATACACGAATACCAGGACTAATATCGCCGAACCCCATAAGACGTAAAGAATGGGATACGGACTGAGCCATTGACCCCAGTAATAATTGGAATCGTAAACAATATAATGTTGGGCAATGAATGGCCAAATCGGTGGGTAACAAACAATGGCGGCCACCCATCCCGACACCGTGGGTTCAGCCGATCGAAAATGAGTGTCGGTGATGCGAAGCGCAAATAAATAGCCGACCGACACGAGGCCCACGTCGATTAAATAAAGAAAGTCATAGCTAAAGTCAAAGAAGTCTTTGAAACTGTTGAACGGATGAAACTCATTAGCGTACAGATGCACGACGTCTTGCCTAAAAAACGTCAACATCAATGGCAAGAAAAACCCTTTGATGAGCCACCCCAACAGATACTGTTTTAAAATCCCTTTATCGACCTCATCAAACTCCAGCATGACCGCCTGACCCATGTGCCAGTAACCGTCATAGGGATCGGTCATTTTCCCATCGACGACGTAAAAATACGGCACCGCTAGGATCAACCAAACGGGGATTACCCTGAGCATGAGCTCATAAAAGGGAAAATAACTCTCGGCGTGGTATTCCGGCAGCACCGCATACACGATGCCCAATAAGACCAAGGTTGCGATCAAACCGATGAACTTCGTC
>Ga0164296_1000431_pt1 | contig 50499 bp, 40 predicted proteins | sample GEODES057metaG_FD_113533 | JGI IMG/M metagenome (GOLD analysis project Ga0164296, IMG submission 113533) | Dystrophic lake water microbial communities from Trout Bog Lake, Wisconsin, USA - GEODES057 metaG | ecosystem: Environmental > Aquatic > Freshwater > Lake | place: USA: Trout Bog Lake...
GCGTGCTGGCGGGGGAAGATGTAGGCGAGGAGGTTGCCGACGATCAGCGCGCAGGCGTCGGCGAAGGCCGAATATGCTTCGGCTGTGGCCGTTGCCGCTGGCAGGGTAATGGGGGGCGTCGGGGAGGGCATGGAGAGTTAGTTAATTCAAATGCCGGATGGTGGCAAGGGAATTCTTTCTCGTTGGGGGAGGTTTTTTGGGGGAGAGAGGGGTGCGGTTGTGGAGGGGAGCGCTTTCGCGGTTGCAAGGGCAACCGCTGTCGCTTTCGTCGCCGCGCGAAGACGCGCGTCTGGGCTGGTGGAGGGGGGCGCTATCGCGGTTTGAACGGTGCGGTTGTGGAGCAGAGCGCTATCGCGGTTCTAAGCAGAACCGCTGTCGCTCTCGTCGCCACTCCGCTTCGCTTCGTGTCTGGCTTAGTCGAAGAAACCCTTGTCCGCCTCGGCGAGATAGGCCTGCGCCTTGCCGATGTTGAAGTCGACGCCGAGGCCGGGGCGGTTCCAGACTTGGATGAAGCCATCCTTCACGAGAGGATCAGGGAAGCCGTCGAGGAGGTCGATCCACCATGCCGGACGGATCGCGGGCAACTCGAAGGCGATGTAGTTGTCGGGGAGGGCGGCGCAGACCTGGACGAGGGCGGCGATGCCGAGGGCGCCGTCGGCGATGCCGTGGGGGGCCATGTGGATGCCGTGGAGGTCGGCGTATTCGGCGATCCATTTCAATTCCGCGAGGCCGCCGACGTCGCAGGGGTCGGGGCCGACGACGCTGACGGCCTTGCGCTCGATGAGGTCCTTGAAGTTCTGGCGCAGATAGATCTGCTCGCCGGTGTGAATCGGCGTCGAGGTGGCGCGGGAGACCTCGCGGTAGACGTCGGCGTTGACGTAGGGGATGTAGTCGCCAGTAATCATGTCCTCGAGCCACATGATGTTATAGGGCTCCAACGCGCGGCCGAGGCGGATGGCGTCCGACACCGCCATTCCGGGTCCGCAATCGAGCGCCAGGCCGATGTCGTCGCCCAGAACCGACTTCATGGCCACCACACACTCAACCAGATGCTTGAAGCTGCGCTCGGTCAGCAGCCCACGATCCAACGCGCCATGAAAGGGGCTCGGGCGCGTTTCGCCAAGGTGAAACCCCTCCTGCCGTTTCATCCCCGAATGGAAACCAATGCCCTGCTTGACGATGGTAAAGCCGTGCGGCGCCTCCTTCATGCGGCGCACCGAGTTCGCGAAATCCTCAGGCTGGAAGCTCGTCATCTGCGTGCGCACGCCGCCATTATACACCCGCACCCGATCACGCACCTTGCCGCCCAGCAGCTTGTAGATCGGCACCCCCGCGGCCCGCCCGGCAATGTCCCACAAGGCAATCTCAACCGCACTCACCGCGGCGCCATACGGCTTGAAGGCGCCACGCTGACGGATCTTCAACATGCACAACTCAACGTCCGTCGGGTCCATGCCAATCAAGGCATCGGCGAGATGCATGACATGCGGCTTGATGTACGGCTTGGTGAACTCGACCGGCCCATACCCACTGATCCCCGCATCGGTGAGGACACGGACAATGGGATTCTCGCCAATGGTGGCAACGCGGAGTTCGGTGATCTTCATGGACTGGGCCTTCGTGATCATTGGGGAAGGAAGGGTAGGTCTTCTTTTTCTGAAGAAAAAGAAGCAAAAAGACTTTTTTCCGTTTGGGTTTGTGCGATGGGGGGTAGAGGGAGGCGCGAAGCTATATAATATTGGCTTCGCCGCTCATCCTGTTGATGGGCTCGACTCAGCCAATGGATAAAAGTTTTTTCGTTCTTTTTTTCAAAAAAGAACCGCTTCCTTTTCTTCAATGGCTTACTCCCGCGAGTACCCGATCGATGAATGATTGCGTCGCGCCTAGGTACGCCGAGGGATCGGTGAGGCGATCGATGGCGGTGCGGTCGAGTTTGGTGGTGACGGTGGGTTCGAGGGCGAGGGTGTTGGCGAGGGTGTTGCCGGTGGCGAGGGCGGTGTCGCAGGCGTGTTTGACGACGTGGTGGGCTTCTTCGCGGCCGAGGTAGGGGGCGAGGCCCATCATGACGGCTTCGGCGACGATGAGGCCGCCGGTGAGGTCGAGGTTGCGGCGCATGCGGGGGGCGTCGACGACCATCCCCTCGGCGATGGTGAGGGTGTGATCGAGGGCGCCGTGGGTGAGGACGAAGGCTTGGGGGAGGGCGAGGAGTTCGGCCTGCCAGGGGCCGGTGGCGCGTTCGTGGTCCTGGGCCATGGCGCCTTGCATGACGGGGACGAGGGCCTGGACCATGCGGGCGGAGGCGAGGATGTATTCGGAGGCGATGGGGTTGCGTTTTTGCGGCATGGTCGAGGACTGGCCGCGACCGGGGACGTAGGGTTCGGCGACTTCGGCGACCTCGTTCTGGCAGAGCAGGATGATGTCGGTGGCGATCTTGGCGAGGCTGCCGCAGACCAGGCCGAGGAAGGCGACGGCTTCGGCGAAGGCGTCGCGGGCGACGTGCCAGGGGGCGGGGGCGGTGGCGAGGCCGAGCTCGTCGGCGAGGCCGAGGAGGACGGGCATGGCCTGGTCGCCGAGGGAGGCGAGGGTGCCGGCGGCGCCGCCGAACTGGACGACTTCGAGGCGGGGGCGGAGCTGGTCGAGGCGTTCGCGGTGGGCGAGGAGGGGTTGCAGCCAGATGGCGCATTTGAGGCCGAAGGTGACGGGCAGGGCGTGCTGGAGGTGGGTGCGGCCGGCCATGACGGTGTGGCGGTGGGTGTCGGCCTGGCGGGCGAGGGCGGCGATGATTTTTTCCAATGTGGCGCGGATGATTGTCAGGCCGTCTCTTGCTTGGAGGACTGTCGCAGAATCCATGATGTCTTGGGTGGTGGCGCCCCAGTGGGTCCAGGCGCCGGCGGGGCCGGCGGCGCGGGAGAGGCCGCGGACGACGCCGACGACGGGGTAGCCGACGTTGCGGACGGAGGCGGCGAGTTCTGAGGTGTCGAGGTTGTCGACGTGGGCGGCGGCGGTGATGGCGGCGGCGGCGTCGGCGGGGATGATGCCAAGGCGGGCCTGGACGCGGGCGAGGGCGGCTTCGACATCGAGCATGCGCTGGAACCAGGTGCGTTCGTCGAAGATGGCGCGCATGGCGTCGGAGCCATAGAGGGTGCCGAGGACGGGGCTGTCGGAGGGATTGAGGGGCATGGGGTGACTCGCCGTGTTTTGCCGGGGAGGGGATCACAGGGCGGGGGCGGGTGGCAAATCGGTGCGGTGGGGGTAGGGTGTCGGGAAAGCAACGGGAGGAGTTGGGCGATGGATTTCACGGGCAAGGTGGCGGTGGTCACGGGCGGGGCGAACGGCATCGGGCGGGCGGTGTGCCGCGGGTTCGTGCGGCTGGGGGCGCGGGTGGTGATCGTCGATCGGGATGCGCAGGCGGGGGCGGAGCTGGCGCTGGAGCTGGGGAAGCCGGCGATTTTCCGGGCGGCGGATGTGACGAAGGCGGGGGATGTGCAGGCCTATGTGAAGGCGGCGCTGGATGCGTTCGGGCGGATCGATTGTTTCCACAACAATGCGGGCATCGAGGGGAAGGTGGCGCCGACGGCGGAGTATGACGAGGCGGTGTTCGATGCGGTGATGGGCGTGAATGTGAAGGGGGTGTTTCTCGGGCTGCGCCATGTGCTGCCGGTGATGATCGGGCAGGGGGGCGGGGCGGTGGTGAATACCGCGTCGGTGGCGGGGATTTCGGCCTCGATCGGGATGCCGGCTTATGTGGCCTCGAAGCATGCGGTGATCGGGCTGACGAAGGTGGCCGCCGGCGAGGTGGGGCGGAATGGCATTCGGGTGAATGCGGTGTGCCCGGGGCCGATCGATACGCGGATGGTGCGGGATATCGCCAAGCAGGTGTCGCCGAATAATCCGGATGCAGTGGCGGAGCGCTATGCGGGGACGATTCCGCTGGGGCGGTATGGGACGGCGGAGGAGGTGGCGAACGTGGTGCTGTTCCTGTGCTCGGATCTGGCGAGCAACATTACGGGGGCGCAGTATGTGGTGGATGGCGGGCGGTTGGCCTCGCCGGCGGGTGTGTCGACGTCGGGGGAGCGGTGATGGACGGGTTGCTGGCGGGGCGGCTGGCGCTGGTGACCGGGGCGGGCTCGGGCATCGGGGCGGGGATCGCGGTGGCGATGGCGGCGGCGGGGGCGCGGGTGATTGTCGCCGACGTGAACGCGGCGGGGGCGGCGGAGGTGGCGGGGCGGATCGGGGGGGAGGCGGTGACGCTCGATGTGACCGATCGCGCTGCCGTCGATGCGCTGGCGGGGCGGGTGTTGGCGGAGTGGGGCGCCATTTCGGTGTTGGTGAACAATGCCGGGATCATTCGACGCGGGAAGGTGGAGGATGCGGGGGCGCGGGGGGACTGGGACGCGACGATGGCGGTGAACCTGGATGGGCCGTATGTCGTTACGACGGCGTTTCTGGAGCAGCTGAAGGCGACGAAGGGGAGCGTGATCAATATCGGCTCGATCCAGTCGTTCGTGGCGTTGCCGAATTCGGCGGCTTACACCACGAGCAAGGCGGGGATACGGGGGCTGACGAAGGCGCTGGCGATCGAGTTGTCGCCACATGGGGTGAGGGTGAACGCGATCGGGCCGGGGCTGATCGCGACGCCGCTGAATGAGCGGGCGCGGCAGAATCCAGATTATATGGCGAATTTTTCGAGCCGGATTCCGCTGGGGCGGATTGGGACGCCGGAGGATATCGCGGCGCCGGCGGTGTTCCTGGCGTCGGATATGGCGCGGTATATCACCGGGGTGACGCTGCCGGTGGATGGCGGGTTCCTGTCGTACTGAAGCGGTGGTGAAGGGTGAGGACATGTCCGACGTCGTGACGCCATTGGTTGCCGACCTCGTGGCCTGGATCGCGCGCGAACCACGCGCCTATGCCGACGTGCTGGACGCCTGGCGAACCTCGTGCCCGCGATTGCCAGTGTGGGAAGAGGCGGTCGAACGCGGATACGTGCGGGCGGTGAACGCGGGGGATCGGACGCGGATCGTGGTGGTGACGGACGCGGGGCGGGCGTTTATTGCGCGAAGGCAGTGAAGGGTCGCTCCGCGGGCCAAGGGCATCGAGCGGCTTACGCGGCCTTCGGCCACGGTCCGCTCGATCCCTTGGATCCCAATTATTTACGCGGCTGGATTGTCGTTCTGCAGTTGATAACTGCTTTCTTTGCGCCGCAGGCAATCGGACCATGCGACTGCGCTGCGGTTGCTGCGGTCGCATGGAGTTTTTGGGCTTCGCCGGTCTCCGCAGTCATAAATTGCAGTTATTGAGTGGAACGCTATCGCGGTTTGAAGGCAAACCGCTGTCGCTTTCTTCGCCGCGCGAAGACGTGCGTCAGAGATCGTGGGATTGCGACTGAAGGTTGTCGATCCAGCCAAGAGAGTTTGTGGGTTCTTAGGGCCTCTCTGCCCTAAGCCGGCGGAGCCTCTTCTTCTTTACTTCGCTTTCCATTCCTCGATCCATGCCGGACCGGTGCCGATGAATTGGGTGGGGTCGGGGTGGACGACGCCGGTGAGCCATTTCGGCAGGATGAAGGCGGTGGAGGCGAAGAAGAGGTTGATTTCGGGGAGGTCTTCGGCGGCGGTGTCGAGGATGGTTTTCCAGATGGCTTTGCGTTTGGCGGGATCGAGTTCGGTTTGGGCGGCGGCGATGGCGTCGTCCATGGGTTTGCTGCGGTAGTTCATGTAGTTGGTGCCGGACCAGTTGTTGTCGGCGGTGGGGATCCAGGTGCTGGCGAAGGTGTAGTCGGGGACCCAGTCGAGCGGCGGGTCGGACTGGAATTCGACGAGGCCTTTGAAGGTTCGCTTGCGCAGGGTTTCGCCGAACATGACGCGGGCGGGTTCGTTCTTGATGAGGAGTTCGATGCCGACGGCTTTGAGCTGGGTTTGCAGGACTTGCTGGACGAGTTCGCGGGTGCGGTTGCCGGCGGTGGTGGTGTAGTCGAGCGAGAAGCGGTCGCCGGAGGGGGCGAGGAGGATGCCGTCGGGTCCGGGTTTGAAGCCGGCGTCGGCGAGGAGGGCGCGGGCGGCCTTGGGGTCGTAGGGCCAGGTTTTGACTTTGGGGTCCCAGCCGAACTGGCTCGGGTGTTTGAAGCTGTCGGCGACTTCCTGTTTGCCTTCGAAGAGTTTGGCGGTGAGGGTTTTGCGGTCGATGGCCATTTGCATGGCCTGGCGGACGCGCTTGTCGGCGAGGAGGGGATTGTCGAGGTTGGGGGTGAGGTGTTCGTAGCTGGTGACGGCGGGCTGGAAGGCGAAGTCGAAGCGGGTGGCTTGGGATTTCGCCAGCGCGATGATCTGGTCGAGCGTGAGGCCGAGATTTCCTGAGGCGACCATGTCGACGTCGCCGGAGAGCAGGTTGGCCTGGAGCGCGGAGGTGTTTTCGATCAGGCGCATGGTGACGTGTTGGAACTGCGGCTTGGGGCCGGTCCAGTGCGGGTTGGGGACGAGGGTGACGCTTTCGTTGGGGCGGAATTCGGCGATGCGGTAGGGGCCCATCCAGAGGCCGGGTTCTTCGGGGCGGCGGTTGAGGGCGGATTTCTGGCCGTAGTCGAGCGGGTCCTTGGCGTCGCGGAAGATGGGGCCTTCGATGTGTTCGCTGAGGGGGGAATAGCCGTAGCGGTTGTAGTCGTAGCGGACGGATTTGAGGTCAACGCGCAGGGTGCGTTCATCGAGTGCGGTGACGGCATCGTATTGCGGGGGGGCGGCGAAGGATTTGAGGACCTGGAAGGCGAAGGCAAAGTCGGCCGCGGTGACGGGTTGGCCGTCGGCCCAGAAATTGCCGGGCTTGAGCGTGTAGAGGACCTGCATGCCCTTGGTGCCGTCGGGGCGGTCGATGATCTTGGCTTTGCCGTTGGCCAGCGTCGGGAGGTCGTCGCAGAGGCGGCAGACGACTTCGCCGGCGCGGGTGAAGGTGGTCATGGACCGCAGGGCGGTGACCAGGATGTAGTCCTTGATCGAGGTGTTGGTGATGAAGGGGTGCATGTCCGGCGGGAACTGCACCATCCCGATGGTGAGGCTGTCGCGCGGCTGGGCGGCGGCGGGGAGGGAGAGCGTTGCGCTGGCGGCGAGCGCGGCGCAGAGAAGGGCGCGGAAATTCATCGTCGGAGCACCTCGAAGCGTGGGGTGTGAATTTGGACCGGAGAGCGGGCTTGGACAACCTGGAGACGACAGCGCCGGCGCAGTTGGCGTTCGGCCGCGCGGCCGAGGCGTGGCTCGATGCGGATATGGGGCGGACGCGGGCGGCGCGAGGGCGGGCGGCGGTGGCGTGCGCTAATCCGCTGGCGTCGTGGGCGGCGCTCAGGATGATCCGCGATGGTGGCAGCGCGGTGGATGCGGCGGTGGCGGCGCAGGCGGTGTTGACGCTGGTGGAGCCCAATGCGTCGGGCATTGGCGGGGGGGCGATGATCCTGGTGCACGGGGGGGCCGGGACGATCGCGATCGATGGGATTTCGGCGGCGCCGGCGCGGGTGCCGGAGCGGCTGGAGACGGATTACGACGGGCGCACGGTACCGTCGGACCGGGCGGTGTATGGCGGGCGGACGGTGGGGGTGCCGGGGGCGTTGCGGGCGCTGGAGATGGCGCATCGGCGGTTCGGGCGGCTGGCCTGGGGGGCGCTGTTCGTGCCGGCGATCGAGCTGGCGGAAGAGGGGTTCGCGCTGTCGCCCTATGTGGTCAGGACGCTGCAGGAAATTCCGACGATGCGCGACGAGCCGTTCGCGCGGATGCTGTATTACGGGGGCGGGGATGCGCCGCTGCCGGCGGGGACGATGCTGCGCAATCCGCCGCTGGGAGCGACGCTGAGGGCGATCGCGCAGGGGGGGGCGGATGCGTTCTACTGCGGGGAGACGGCGCATCGGATCGCCGCGGCGGTGGCGGCCGATCCGTTCGCGGGGGCGATCACGGCGGCGGATATGGCGGGGTATCGGGCGATCGAGCGGCCGGCGCCGGGGTTCCGGCTGGGGGCGATGACGGTGGCGACGGCGCCGTTGCCGGCCTATGGCGGGATTGCGGCGGGGCAGCTGGTGGGGATCGCCGAGCGGCTGGGCGTGGGGTCGATCGGGACGTCGCTGTCGGAGGAGGAGATCCATATTCTCGCCGAGGCCGGGCGGGTCGCGTTTGCCGATCGGGAGCCCTATGCGGACCCGGATCACGCCGGGCTCGATATCGCGCGGCTGCTGTCGTCGGAGTATCTGGCGCGGCGGGCGCGGTATATCGACCGTAGCCGGCGCAATGACCGGATTCCCGCGGGGCATACGGACGGGCTCGGGGGGAGCATGACGAGCCATCTGTCGATCGCCGATGGGGCGGGACAAGTGGTGTCGATGACGACGACGGTGAACCAGAATTTCGGCGCGCGGATTGCGGTCGGCGGGTTCTACCTCAACAACGCGCTGACGAATTTCGCGCTGGATCCGATCCGGCATGGCAAGCGGGTGCCGAATGCGATGGGGCCGGGCAAGCGGCCGCGGACGTCGATCGGGCCGATGATCGCGATGGATGCGGCGGGTGTGCCGGTGGCGGCGGTGGGGGCCGGGGGCGGGTTTCGCATCATCGGCTATGTCGCCAATGCGCTGCTGCGGCTGGCCGGCGGGATGGGCGATCCGCAGGCGATCGTGGCGGCGGCGCATGCGCTGAGCTGGAGCGGGACGACGGAGATCGAGCCGGCGTTTGCGCGGCATGCCAAGGGCCTGACGGCGCGGGGGCATTTTGTGGCGGTCCGGCGTTTCGATGGGGGAACGCAGTGTGTTCTGCGCGCGGGCGACGCCTGGCTGGCCGGAGGCGATCCGCGGCGGGACGGGATGGGGATGGCATTGCGGTAGCAGAGCCGCGCTCTTGTGCAGTGCCGCATTCGTCCGCAGATTGCAGGCATGCGTGGTTTGCGGAGCATCATCTGGCGAGGGGGCGTGGGCGCGGTGTTCGGCATCGTGCTGGTGCCGATGCTCGCGGTGATGTGGCTGAGTTTTTTCAGCCAGGAGGTCATCTCGTTTCCGCCGGAGGGCTATACGGTCCGCTGGTATGTGAACGCCATCGAGCAGCGGCAGTTCGCGCGGGGGTTCGTGAACTCGTTGCAACTGGCGCTGGTGGCGACCGCGGTCGGGGTGTCGATCGGGACGGCGGCGGCCTATGCGCTGGTGCGGGCGGAGTTTCCGGGCAAGGCGGCGATCGCCGGGCTGTTGCTGGGGCCGCTGGCGGTGCCGGGGGTGGTGCTGGGGACGGCGCTGTATGTGCTGTTCGTCGAGATCGACAATGCGTTCGACTTCCAGATCGTGGCGACGCTGCCCGGGCTGATCGCGGCGCATGCGCTCCTGACGGTGCCGTGGACGGTGCGGCTGGTGATGGCGAGCCTGGCGGGGCTGGATCGGGCGGCGGAGGAGGCGGCGGCCAATCTGGGGGCGCGGCCGTGGACGGTGTTCCGGCGGGTGACGCTGCCGATGATGCGTTCGGGCGTGGTGGCGGGCGCGCTGTTCAGTTTCATCCAGAGTTTCGAGAACCTGGAGCTCAGCCTGTTGTTGGTGGGGCCGGGGAAATCGACGCTGCCGGTGGAGATGCTGAACTATCTCGAGTTTCGCGTCGATCCGACGCTGGCGGCGGTGGCGACGGTGCAGATCGTTTTGATCGGGGTTCTGATGCTGGTGACGGATCGGTTTGTCAGTCTCTCCAGGGTGGTGTCATGACGCGGCTGGTGCTGGAGGGGCTGCGGCGGACCTATGGGGCGACGGTGGCGGTCGACCGGGTCGATCTGGAAGTGCAACAGGGAGAGCTGGTGGCGCTGCTTGGTCCGTCCGGCTGCGGCAAGACGACGACGCTGCGGATGGTGGCGGGGTTCGTGCAGCCGAGCGCGGGGCGGGTGCTGATCGGGGGCGCGGACGTGACGCGCGAGCCGCCGTTCGCGCGCGATACCGGCATGGTGTTCCAGGGTTACGCGCTGTTTCCGCACATGACGGTGGCGGAGAATGTCGGCTTCGGGCTTGAGATGCGGCGCGTGGCGAAGGGGGAGCGGGCGAGCCGGGTGGCGGAGGCGCTGCGGCTCGTGCGGCTCGACGGGTATGGCGAGCGGCGGCCGGCGCAGCTGTCCGGCGGGCAGCAGCAGCGGGTGGCGCTGGCGCGCGCGCTGGTGGTCAATCCCGGAGTGTTCCTGCTCGACGAGCCGCTGTCGAACCTCGATGCGCGGCTGCGGGCCGAGGTGCGGGTGGAGATCCGCGCGCTGCAGCAGCGGCTGGGGCTGACGACGTTGTTCGTTACGCACGACCAGGAGGAGGCGCTGACGATGTCGGACCGGCTGGTGGTGATGGATCGCGGGCGGGTGCGGCAGATCGGCTCGCCGGAGGCGCTGTATGAGCGGCCGGCGGATCTGTTCGTGGCGGGTTTTCTCGGGCGCTGTAACATCCTGCGCGGCGCGGTCGAGGCGCCGGGTCGGTTCAGGGCCGGGGGGGCGGCGTTGGCCTGCGAAAGCGGGGTGCCGGGCGTGCGCAAGGCGCTGGTGGTGCGGCCGGAGCGGGTGGCGATTGGGCCCATGGGCGGGTCGGCGGGGGCGCTGCCGGGGCGGATCGCGATGGTGACCTATCTCGGCGGGCTGACGGATTGGCATGTGGAGACGGACGCCGGCGTGGTGCTGGTGACGCGACCGACGCCGCAGGAGGGCGACCCGCTGCGGCGACTTGCGGCCGGCGATGCGGTGACGCTCGACTGGGTGCCCGCGGCCGGGCTTCTGCTGGACGACGAACAACAGGGAGACAACTCATGAATGCAACGATTGGGCGGCGCGCGCTGCTCGGCACGGCGGCGGCCGCGGCGATCGCGCCGAAGGCCCGCGCGGCCGGCCAGGTGGTGGTCGGCACCTGGGGCGGCGACTACGCCGCGCTGCTGGCGTCGAACATCGACAAGCCGATCCTGGCGCCGGCGGGCATCGAGGTGGTGCAGGATGTCGGCAACCAGGATGCGCGGCGGGCGAAGATCACCGCCGAGCGGGCGGCGCGGCGCGGCAGCATGGACGTGGCCTGCCTGTCGGACATCGATCTCTACACGATGAGCCTGCTGAACGTGTGGGAGCCGATCACCGAGGAGAACGTTCCGAACCTCAAGTTCGTTCCCAAGGCATATCGGGCGGCCTATGCGATTCCGCACATCATTTCGGGCAAGGTGATGGTCTATAATCCCGCGAAGATGCAGGCCCCCAAGGGGTTCATCGACATGTGGGACCCGAAGAACGAGGGCAAGCTCGGGCTGATCGACATTCAGTATCTCTACGTCATCATGCTCGCCAACATGGCCCATGGCGGGCCGATGAACGATTTCTCGCGCGGCAAGAAGGCCCTGATGGAGCTGAAGAAGCTCAAGCCGCGGGTGTATCCGTCGAACGAGGCCTTCGCGGTGGGCATGAAGGGCGAGGAGGTGCTGTACGGGCCGATGTGGCTGGCGCGTGGCGTGTTCTGGAAGAAGGGCGGCATCAACATGGCGACCGCGGTGCCGTCGGAAGGGGCGATCGCCTATGTGTCGGGCGCGGCGGTAACGAAGAACGCGCAGAACAAGGCGAACGGGCTGGCCTATCTCAACGCCATGCTCGATCCGCGGGCGCAGGTCGGCTTCGCGCAGTCGATGTCCTATGCGCCGACGGTGGATAACGCGCCGGTGCCGGCGGACCTGATGAAGGAGATCGGCTTCACGGCAGCGGAAACGGCGGCGCTGAAGTATCCCGATTTCGAGTATCTCGCGAAGGAGACATCGGGCCTGCTCGACTGGTGGAACAAGGAGTTCAAAGCCTGATGCGGTTCGGGGACGGGCAGGGCTGACCGATGGCGGCTCTGCTCGTTCCCGCCGTGCTGCTGGTGCTGGCCATGATGGTGGCGCCAATGGCGCTGCTGTTCCGATATTCGCTGAACCTCTACAGCCCGACCGAGCTGATGATCGAGGCGGTGACGGGGGCGAATTACCTCAACGCGGTGGCTGACCCCTATTACCGCGAGGTGATGGCGGTGACGCTGCGGACGGCCGGCTTGTGCACACTGATCGCGCTCGCGGCGGGGTTTCCGGCGGCTTATGCGCTGGCGCGGATGGGCGGACGGTGGAAGTCGACGGTGACGCTGATTACCGTGTTTCCGTTAATGGTCGGCAACGTTGTGCGGGCGGCGGGGTGGATGGCGCTGCTGGGCAATGCCGGGGTGATCAACGCGGGGTTCAAGCTGGTGGGGCTGGGGCCGGTGACGCTGATGTACACGCCGGCGGCGGTGGTGATTGGCATCGTGACCGTCGTGCTGCCCTACATGATCCTGACGCTGGCGGCGGTGATCGAGGGGATTCCGCGGGCGGTGGAGGAGGCGGCGGCGAACATGGGGGCGCGGCCGTTCACGGTGTTTCGCCGGGTGGTGCTGCCGCTGGCGCTGCCGGGGGTGATCGCGGGGTCGGCGCTGGTGTTCATCCTGTGTATGAACGCCTATGCGACGCCGGTGCTGCTGGGCGGGGCGCGGTTCAAGATGATGGCGCCGGCGGTCTATGACCAGTTCGTGCGGACGACGAACTGGCCGTTCGGGGCGGCTCTGGCGTTCATTCTGCTGATCGTGACGCTCGGGCTCACGATGGCCGGAAGCGCGCTGCTGCAGCGGCGATATCGGCGCTGAGGACGGCGAGCGGGGTGGCCCAGTCGCCACGTGTGGGCTGGCGGTAGAGCGTCAGGGTCGGATACCACGGGCTTTCGGTGCGATTTCGTAACCAACGGAAATCGGCGGCGTGCTGCACCAGGAGCAGGACCTTGCGACCCATGGCGGCGGCGAGATGGGCGGGGGCGGTGTCGACGCTGACGACGAGGTCGAGATTGGCGAGGAGGGCGGCGGTCTCGGCGAAGTCGGTGAGCGCGTCGGCGTGGATGCGGATCGCGGGATGGGCGGCGAGGGTGGCGGCGTCGGCGGGGCGGATATCCTTCTGGACGAGGTGCAACTCGGCGTCGCAGGGCAGCAGGGCGGCCAGGAGCGTGGTGGCGGGGATGGAGCGGAGGATGTCGTCGGGGTGGTCGGGATTGCCCGACATGGCGACGCCGACGCGCAGGCGGGCGGGCGGGCCGAGGCGTTCGCGCCAGGCGGCGGCGCGGGCGGGGTCGGCGTGGATGTAGGGGATCGCGGCCGGGATAGTGGCGAGGCGCGTGCCGAAGGCGCGGGGCAGGCTCATCAGTGGGCAGCGCAGGTCATGCGGGGGGATCGGGTTGTCGCGCGCCTCGCCGTGCTGGGCGACGACCTCGTCGGCGAGATGGGCGACGAGGGGGGCCAGGACATCCTGCACCTGCAGCACCACGCGGGCGCCGCGCTGGCGCACCAATGGCGCGTAGCGGACGAAGTGCAGGGTGTCGCCGAGGCCCTGTTCGCAATGCAGCAGCATGGTCTGGCCGCGCGGAAAATTGCCGCCGTCCCAGCGTGGGGTGGGGTAGTCGGGCACGTCCTCGGTGAAGCGCGGGTCGTCCCAGCGCGCCTCGTAGTCGCGCCAGCCGGCGCGGTATTCGCCCTCGGCGAGCAGGGCGCAGGCGGCGCCGAAGCGGCCGGTGGGCTGGCCGGGATCGAGCGCGCTGGCGCGGCGGAACCAGGTGAGGGCTTCGGCGTTGCGGCCGAGGGCGAGGAGGGCACCGCCGAGATTGTCGGCGGCCTCGGCGTAGTCGGGCTTGGCGGCCAGCGCCTGGCGCAGGATCGGTTCGGCTTCATCCGGGCGGTGCAGGGCAAGCAGGGCGGAGCCGATGTTGTTCAGCGTGCCGAAATAGTTCGGGCGATAGAGGAGGGCATCGAAATAGCTGGCGATCGCCTCTTCCAGGCGGCCTTGCTGGCGCAGCGCGTTGCCGCGGTTGTTCAGGGCGCCGGCATGGCCGGGATTGGCGCGGATGGCGGCGTCGTAGGCGGCCTCGGCGGCGATCGGGTCGTTGTCGGCCATCAGGGCGTTGCCGCGGCGGTATTCGGCCTCGGCATCGACGGGCAGGGGAATGGCGGTGAGGCTGGCGGCGACACGGGCGAGCACGTCGGGCCAGCCCTCGCCTTCGGCCTGCCGGTAGAGGGTGGCGGTGGGATACCACGGCGAGTCGGCGCGATCCTCGAGCCAGCGGAAATCGGCGTGCCGGGCCAGCAGGAGCCAGAGCGGCTTGCCGATTGCGCCGGCGAGATGGGCGGGGGCGGTGTCGACGGCGATGACGAGATCCATCTGGGCGATCAGGCCGGCCGTCTCGGAGAAATCGGTGAGGGCGTCGGTATGAACGGCGATGCCGGCGGGGAGGGCGTCCGTTCCGTGGTTCTGGATGGCGTGGACCTCGATGCCGGGGACGGACAACAGGAGCGCCAGCAGGTCGGTGGGAATGGAGCGCTCGGCATCCATCAGATGCGCGGGATTGCCGGACCAGGCGAGGCCGACGCGCAGGCCGCGCCGGGGGCCGAGGCGCGCGGCCCAGCGCGCGGCGATGGCGGGGTCGGCGGCGAGGTAGGGGATGTCGGCGGGGATCGTTTCGAGCGTTGTGCCGAACACGTAGGGGAGGCTCAGCATCGGGCAGAGCGCATCCCAATGGGCGGGGTGCATCTCCTTGGGCAGGACCTCATCGGCGATGCCGCGGAAGAGTTCGATCAGGTTGGGCGGCGCGAGGATGACCACGCGGGCGCCCTTCGTCTGGAGGCGCCTGGCGTAGCGCACGAACTGTATGGAATCGCCATAGCCCTGCTCGCAGAGGAGCACGATGGTCTTGCCGGCGACGTCCTCGCCCGGGGTGAGGTGTCGGCCGGGGATGAGCGGCACGCTCATCAGGACCTCCGGCAGAAGCAGGCGCGCCTCGAAGGCTTGCCAGCCGGCCAGGTAGTCGCCGGCGGCAAGCAGGCAGACGGCCTCGCCCATGCGCGATGCGTGATCGTCGGGGCGCACCGCGAGCGCCTGACGGAACCAGGTGAGCGCCGCGCCGCGATCACCGAGCCGGAGGGCCGTCTCGCCGGCGGTGGCGAGGGCGGGGAGGTGAGGGGGCTCGGCGGCAAGCGCCTGGAGCAGGAAGGGCATGGCTTCGCGCGGGCGGGCGAGGTCGAGCAGGGCGGTGGCGATGTTGTAGCGCGCGCCGCCGTCCTGGGGCGCGAGATACATGGCGCGGCGATAGTGCTCGAGGGCCTCCTTGGCGCGGCCGGCGCGGCGCAGATGGGTGCCGAGGGCGGTGTGGGCACGGGCGTCCTGCGGTGCGTGCGCGACGGCCGCGCGCAGCATCGCTTCCTCGGCGCTTGCCTGCGTGCCGTCCGTCGCGCTCACGGCGGTGGGATCAATGGGCGAGGAAACCGTCATCGGCGGCCATGATGCTGCCGTTGATGAAGCGCCCGGCGTGACCGGAGCAGAGCAGGAGGAGCAGGGCGTCGAGATCCGCGGCCTCGCCCATGCGCTTGCGTGGCAGCGCGTTCACCCAGCGGGCGCCGGCCTCGGTGGTGAGGTAGTCGGCACTGATTTCGGTGGCGATGTAGCCGGGGCAGATGGCGTTGATGTTGATGCCGTGGCGGCCCCACTCGCGCGCCATCTGGCGGGTCATCTGGATCATGCCGGCCTTGGACATGCCGTAGGTGGAGAGCTGGGCGATCGCGCGCTCGCCGGCGACCGAGGCGATGTTGACGATGCGGCCCTCGATCTTGTGGGCGATCATCTGGCGGGCCGCCGATTGGGCCATGAAGAAGGCGCCCTTGAGGTTGGTGTCGAGGACGCCGTCGTAGTCCTCCTCCTCGATGGTCTCGAGGCGGGCCTGGCGGGAGATGCCGGCGTTGTTCACCAGGATGCCGATCGGGCCGAGGCGCTGCTCGATCTCCGCCGCGGCGGCGCGGATGGAGGGGACGGAGGCGATGTCGAGCGCGACGGAGATCACTTCGGCGCCTTCCGCGCGGAGTTCGCCGGCGAGGGCTTCCAGCCGGTCGGTGCGCCGGGCGGCGATCGCCACGCGCGCGCCGTGGCTGGCCAGCACGCGGGCAAAACGGGCGCCCAGGCCGGAGGACGCGCCGGTCACGAGGGCGACACGGCCGGCGATGTCGCTCGCTGCCGGCGGGTGGGCGGTGGTCATGCGGGTCGTGGCCTCGGGCTGTGGAAACACGACAGTGGCGGCTGCCCTGCCCGCGCGTCAACGCCGTCGGCGTTGTTCATGGCAGGCGGGCGGGGTATGGAGGACCATGCTTGAACTCCGCCCTTGCTGCGAATGCTGCGGCCGCGACCTGCCCCCGGCGAGCCTGGAGGCACGCATCTGCTCCTACGAGTGCACCTTCTGCGCCGCCTGCGCCGAGGCGACGCTGCAGGGCATCTGTCCGAACTGCGGCGGCGAACTCGTCCGCCGCCCCGTGCGCCCCGCGGCCAAGCTGGTGAGCCACCCCGCCAGCACGGTCCGCAAGGTCAAGCCGCAGGGCTGCGCCGGCGGCTGAGCGTCAGACGGCGAGCCGGGCGCGGGCGGCGGCGTATTCCGCACCGAGGCGGGCGACCAGATCGGCTGCCGGCACCACCGCCTTCACCGCGCCGATGCCCTGGCCTGAGCCCCAGATTTCCTTCCATGCCTTCGGCTTGTCGGAGCCGAAGTTCATCGCCGATTTGTCTGACGTTGGGAGGTTCTCGGGGTCGAGGCCGGAGTTGACCAGGCTGCCCTTGAGGTAGTTGCCGTGCACGCCGGTGATGAGGTTGGTGTAGACGATGTCGTCGGCGCCGGACTCGACGATCATCTGCTTGTAGGCTTCGGCGGCATTGGCCTCCTTGGTGGCGATGAAGGCGGAGCCGATATAGGCGAGGTCGGCGCCCATCGCCTGGGCTGCCAGCACCGCGCCGCCATTGGCGATCGAGCCGGACAGCGCCAGCGGGCCGTCGAACCAGCCGCGGATTTCCTGGATCAGGGCGAGAGGCGAGAGCGTGCCGGCATGACCGCCGGCACCGGCGGCGACCGCGATCAGGCCGTCCGCGCCCTTCTCGATCGCCTTGTGGGCGAAGGCGTTGTTGATGATGTCGTGCAGGACGATGCCGCCGTAGGAGTGGATCGCCTGATTCACTTCCGGCCGCGCGCCGAGCGAGGTGATGATGACGGGGACGCGGTATTTCACGCACATCTCGACGTCGTGCTCGAGGCGGGGGTTGGAGCGGTGGACGATCTGGTTGACGGCGAAGGGGGCGGCGGGCGCTTCGGGGTGCTTGGCGTCGTGTTCGGCGAGTTCGGAGGTGATGCGCTTCAGCCACTCCTCCAGCATTTGGGCCGGGCGGGCGTTCAGCGCCGGGAAGGCGCCGACGATGCCGGCCTTGCACTGCGCGATCACCAGGTCCGGGTTCGAGATGATGAACAACGGCGAGCCGATGATCGGCAGGCGGAGGCGCTGGAGGACGGGGGGCAGGGACATGGGGGTTTCCTCGCGGGTTTTGTCCGGATTGGCCCGGAATCGCCCGCGAGGCAAGGGGCGGGCGGTCAGGCGGGGACGAGGGCCTCCGCCGCGGTCAGGGTGATGTCGGCGACGTCGGTGACCCCCGAGGGCAGGGCGAATCTGAAGCCGCCGGTCTGTCCGAGGCCGGCATGGTCGAGGTCGGCGCGGTAGGCGTTGGCGAGGACCGCTCCGAGGTGGTCCCCCTTGTGGCTGACGGCGATGCGCAGCGGCACCAGCGGGTTGGCGGTGTCGATCATCCAGCCGACGAGCATGCCGGCCTCGATGCGCTCGGCGTGGCCACGCGGGCGGACCGCGGCGGCCGCGCGGGGCCCGCCGAGACGGCGGCGGGCCTGTTCGACGCGGGGGCCGTCCTCGTGGCGCGGGTAGCCCGGGGTGGCGGGAGTGCGGGCGCCGTAGAGGTCGTAGAACTCCTCTGCGTTGTCGAAGGCCTGGCGGCTGCCGGCGTCGATGAAGGTCTCGCAGGCCGCGCCTTCGGCGAGGACGCAGGCGGCGTCGGCCAGCTCGATGTGGACGTAGGCGAGCGGGCCCGGCGTGTCGTCGCGGGTGATGGTGGTGCCATTGACCAGGGAAGCCGCGGGGATCAGCACGTCGTCGATGAGGACGGCGTGGCAGGCGGAGAGGCGGAGATCCTGCGTCGGCAGGCCATTGCCGAGGGCGCCGGCGCGGATGACGACCGGACGGAGCTGGCGGTGGGCTGCGACCTCGGCGACGGTGTAGGCGCGCCTGCCGAGCCAGAGGATGGGGCGAAGGTCGCCGTCGGCCGTGATGACGTGCTGGCCGATGGACAGATGCTCGACCGGGCGTGGGCCGGCGTCGGTGGCGATCATGGTGCCGTGGGCGAAGCAGGCGATCATGTAGTCGGTCAGGCCGGTTCCGGCGTTGAGCTCGGCATGGGCGGAGAGGTTGCGGGTGCCGGCGGCGAGCTGGAAGGTGTAGCTCTGGGCGCCGCCGCTGACGGTGAGGATGCCGGTGCCGCTGTCGTAGCTGTAACTGCCGGCGCCATAACCGCAGATGTCGATCACGTCCCCGGCGCCGAAGCCCACCAGCGTATTGGCGAGGCTCGCGGTGCCGTCGAGCATCAGCGTGCCATTGGCATTGGTGAAGTCGATCGTCCCGCTGCCGGCCGTGCTGGCGGAGGCAAGTTCGATGGTGCCGTCGGCGTCGAAGACAATGCCGCCGGTGAACGTATTGGTGGCGTTGAGCTCGACGAGCCCGGTGCCGGTGATGTCGAGCGTCACGGCGCCGGTGTAGCTGGCGTTGCTGCCGTGCATGTCGGCGATCGCGCTGGCGAAGACGCTGATTTCGCCGCTGCCGGGGTTGACGGTGAGGATCAGATTGTCCTGCCCGAACACGCCGGCGCCATAGGCGCCGCCCGCCGCATTGCCGCTGCCGCCGGTGACGCTCGCGGTATCGATGATGCCGGCGCCGATGCTGAGCGAGCCGCCGGACTGCACGAAGATCGCGCCGCCGGCGCCGAGGCCGCCACCGCCGGAACCGCCGGCGAAGCCATTCGAACCGCCGCCACTCCCCCCGCCGAATCCGCCGAGCCCGCCGCTGCCGGAGGAGCCGCCGCACGAGTAGCCGCCGCCGCCGCCGCCACCACCGAAGCCGCCCGCGCCGCCGGAACCAGCGGAGCCATAGTTCGAGCCGCCGCCGCCGCCGCCGCCACTGCCAAATCCACCAGCGCCGCCAGAGCCCGCGGCCCCGTAGCAGCTGTACGTGTATGTGCCGCCGGCGCCACCGTGCGCGCCCCCGCCCGCACCACCGGGTGACGCACCACCATTGGAGTTTCCGCCAATGCCGCCGGTGGCATTATTGCCGGTGAAGTGCACCGTGGAGAGGCTCACCGTGCCGGCGCTGCCGACGAACAGACCGCCGCCGAGCCCCGCCGCCCCGCCGCCGCCGCCCGATCCGCTGTTGCCGTTGGCGCCCTTGCTGCGGGTGTCGGCGATGGTCAGCGCATCGATCGCCACCGCGCCGGTGGTGACGATGAGTCCGCCATAGGCGCTGGCGCCGTCGATCGTGTGGCCGTTGCCGTGGATGATCAGACTGCCGCCGGAGGCCAGCGCGATGGCGGCGATATCGGCGCTCAGCGTGATGTCGCCGGTCAGGTCGAGCGTATAGGCCGCGGCCACGCCGGCATTGATCGCCGCGATATCGGTGGCCAGGTCGGATTCACTGCCAACGCTGTAGGATGTGGTGAAGCTCACGCGCGCATTCTCCCAGCGCGGACAGGATCGGCCGCGCGACAAGGTATGGTGTCGGAATTGTTTGAATGTCGCGCAATGAAGGCGGTTCAGTCAAAGGTTGTTATTTGGATTTATGTCAATGAGAAGATTTTATATAGCATAAATGTGATTCATAATTCGATGTATTGTAAATCATTTATTAGTAGTTTGGCCGAGGGCATCCGGGGCAGGGCCGCCGGCTTTTGACGGCGGGAGGCGCTTCAAGCCCCTGGGATTTCAATGAAACTGCCGGAACCGATGAATGCGATGCCGTGCAGTGTGATCGAGGTACCGTCGCTGAGGGTAATATGCTCGGAGCCGGCGGAGATGGAGGCGCCCGTGAACGCCGTGATCAGTTCGGTGTCGGGGAAGCCCTGGAGGGCGATGAGATCCTGGCCGATATGGAAATTGTCGAGCTCGACGGTGGGATGCCTGCCGCAGGGGAAGGCGATCAGATCGGTGCCCGGGCCGCCTGAGATGGTCGCGGCGCCGGTTCCGGCCATCACCAGGGTTGCCACGTCGCCGGTGGCGATGATGTCGTTGCCCGCGCCGGCGTAGATCTGGTTGACGCCGGTGGAGCCCTGGGCGGTCAGCGTCTCGGCGCCGGCCCCGGCGACGAGGAAATCGCCGGCGGCGGCGCCGGCGGTCAGGACGTCGCCGGTGGCGGTGCCGAAGAGGGTGGACCGGCCGAGTCCGTCGCCGGTGCTCGTGATGCGATAGGCGCCATCGCCCAGCAGGACGGTGTTATGCCCCGCGCCCGCGCTGATCGTGGCCGCGCCGCCGAGCGCGACCACGGTGTCATCGCCGATGCCGAGATCGATGACCTGCGCGCCGGCGCCGGGATACTGGCTGACATAGGCAGTGCCGCCACCGCCGAACACGCTGCCCGACCCGGCTCCGGCGTTGAAGGCGAAGCCATCGTCGGCAATCACCAGCTGGCCGTCCGCCATGCCGCCCGACAGGGTGGTGGCGCCCCCGCTCATCAGCGCGGTGCGATAGCCGGATGGCATTGCATAGGCCCCGGCGGCGCTGGCGATGAGTTCGCCCGTGCCGGCCACCAGCTGCGCGGGGATGCCGCCGGTCGGATTCACGGCGCGCGTCACCGTGCCCGCGAGGATGCCGGCGTTGACGCCATCGAGGAGCGCCTGGACCTCAGCGGTCGGGGTCAGGCCGGCAGCGGCCGCGGGCCGGTAGTAGGCAAGGCCACCGGCGCCATCGGCGGCGGCGACGTAGTCCTGCGGATCGGGGATGGCGGCGCGGGTAATCCGGGTGCCGCCGCCGCCGTCGGGCATGAGCACGAAGGTGGCGTTGCCATCGCTGAAGATGTTGGGATCGACCTGGAAGGCGACGCCTTGGGCGCCCCAGGGCACCCGGACCACGCAGTCGCTCCCGGGGGTGGCGTAGGTTGTGCCGGTCGCGCCGGTGCCGGGGAGGTCGATGCCGTTCGGATCGAAGGCGAGGGTGACATCGGCGAAGGACAGGCGGGTGATGTTGCGCAGCGTGTCCGGCGTGGCCCAGCCCTGGGCGAGCACGGCGGCGCCGCGCGGGCCGAAGGTGGCATAGGCGGGGCGATCGGAGCGGGCGAAGGGGATGGTGAGCGTGTAGCTCGCTATCGGGGCGCTGTAGACGATCTGGTTGCTGCCTGGCCCGCCGTCGAAGGTGCTGCCGGTGCCCTGCAGGATGGCGGTGTCGTCGCCGGCGAACAGGGCGGCGCTGAACTGAGCGGGGCGATAGACGAACTGGGTGAAGGTGAGCGCGGTCATCCAAAAATTCGCGAGGTCGTAGACCGGGCCGGTCTCGAGGTAGCCGACCGTAAAACGCGTCTGCCAGAGGGAAATGTCCCAGCCGCTGCCGAGGATGCTGGTGTACGCCTGCAGGTATGGGGTTACGACCGCGCGGCCATAGAGCGGGTCGGCGGGACGTGTGGTGTCATAGACCGGGTTGGCGATGGCGGGTTCGACGTACAGCGCGGGCGAGGCACCCACCGCGGTCATGAGCGTGCCGGAATAATAGTCGCCGAGCCAAAGCTGCGTGTAGTCGACTTTGACGCGCGGCTCGTACTGCAGCACCAAGGTCATAATGGTGGTCTGCTACACGCATCGCCCGCGGCTCGCATTGACCTGCCGCAAGGTGGACAAGGGCGGGCAAGCGCGCCAGGGTCGGCTCAACATCCAAGAACGCGGAGGATCGATCGGCCATGGTGATGTCGCGCCCCTATCCCTGGGAGGCTTCCTATCCCGACGGTGTGCAGTGGGATGCGCCGGTGCGACGCTCGACGCTGCCGGAATTGCTCGACGGCGCGGCGGCGGCATTCGGAGAGGCGGCGGCAATCGAGTTCCGCGAGCGCGACATCTCTTTCAACGACCTGGCGGCCCGCGCGGCCCGCGCCGCGGCCGGATTCCACCGGCTCGGACTGCCGCGCGGATCGGCGGTGGCGCTGTATCTGCACAACACCCCCTATCATCCCATCGCCTTCTTCGGCGCCTTCCAGGCCGGACTGCGCGTCGTCCTGCTGAGCCCGCTCGATGCGCCGCGCGTGCTCGCCCACAAGCTGAAGGACTCCGGCGCCCGCACGCTGGTCTCGACCAATATTCCCGGCCTGCTGCAGGTGGCCGAGCGGCTGCTGGCCGAAGGGCATTGCGACCGCCTGATCATCGGCGACGACGCGGCCTGGGGGACGCCCTCGCCCGGGCTGCCGCTGCCGGCGGGGCCGGCGATCATGGCGTGGGCGGAGTTCGAGGGCGGGCCGCTGCCGCCGCCGCATGGGCTGACGCCGGACGACGTCGCCTGCCTGCAATACACCGGCGGCACCACCGGCCTGCCGCGGGCGGCGATGCTGACGCATGGCAACCTGACCTCGGTGCTGTCGATGCTCGATGCCTGGGGGGCCTCGCGCAGCGCGGCATTCAACGTGGGGCCGGGGGACAAGGTGATCGGCGTGCTGCCGCTGTTCCATATCTATGCGCTGACGGGGGTGCTGCTGCGGGCGCTCTCGGCGGGGGCGACGATCCTGCTGCGGCCGCGCTTCGACGTGGCGACGACGCTCGAGGATATCGAGGTCAAGCGGGCGACGGTGTTTCCGGGCGTGCCGACGATGTGGATCGCGCTGGCGGGGCTGCCGGATCTGGAGAGCCGGGATTTCTCCTCGCTGCGCTTCGCGGGGTCGGGCGGCGCGCCGCTGCCGGGCGAGATCGCGACGCGCATCGAGGCTGCCACTGGCTGCCGCCTCGGCGGCGGCTGGGGCATGACGGAGACGTCGCCGATCGGGGCGCTGATCCCGAGCGGGGTGACCTACACCTCGGGGCTGATCGGCCTGCCGGTGCCGGGCCTGGTGATGCGCATCGTCTCGCTCGACGATCCCACGCGGGAACTCGGCCCCAACGAACGCGGCGAGATCTGCATCCGCGGGCCGAACGTGACGCCGGGCTATTTCAACCGGCCGGATGAGAACGCCAAGGCGTTCGTCGATGGCTGGTTCCTCACCGGCGATGTCGGCCACATGGACGAGCGCGGGTTTTTCTATCTGGTCGACCGCAAGAAGGACATGATCATCTCCGGCGGGTTCAACGTGTATCCGGCGATGATCGAGGACGCGATCTACGAGCATCCCGATGTGGCGGAATGCGCGGTGATCGGCGTGGCCGATCCCTATCGCGGGCAGGCGGCCAAGGCGTTTGTGACGCTGAAGCCCGGCGCGTCGGCGCTGACGCTGGATGCGCTGAAGGATTTCCTCAAGGACCGCGTGGGCCGCCATGAAATGCCGGCGGCGCTGGAGATCCGCGAGACGTTGCCGCGCACGCCGGTCGGCAAGCTGTCGCGCAAGGAACTGGCCGACGAGGAAAAGGCGCGCACCCCCTGACCCCCAGATGGCCCTTTACCATCCCAGGATGGCGCGATGCGCCGGGCCGGGCTAGTTTGCTCCGAAATATTGCCGCGAGGAGACCACCATGGATCTGAGCTTCACCCCCGAGGAAGTTGCCTTCCGCCAGGAATTGCGGACTTTCTTCACCACCGCGATACCGCAGTCCATCCGCACCAAGGTGCTGGAAGGCCAGCACCTGACCAAGGAGGAGATCATCACCTCCCAGCGCATCCTCAACGCCAACGGGCTCGCCGTGCCGAACTGGCCGGTCGAGTGGGGCGGCAAGGACTGGACGCCGGTGCAGGTCTATATCTACCAGGACGAAATGCAGCTGAACGGCGTGCCCTCGCCGCTGGCTTTCAACACCTCGATGGTCGGCCCGGTGATCGCCCAGTTCGGCACCGACGCGCAGAAGAAGCGTTACCTCGCCGAGGCCGCCAATCTCGACGTGTGGTGGTGCCAGGGGTTCTCGGAGCCCGGCGCCGGCTCCGACCTCGCCTCGCTGCGCACCAAGGCCGAGCGCGTGGGCGACACCTGGGTGATCAACGGGCAGAAGACATGGACGACGCTGGCCCAGCACGCCGACTGGATCTTCGTGCTTTGCCGCACGGATCCCACGGCGAAGAAGCAGGAGGGCATCTCTTTCATCCTCGCCGATATGAAGACCCCCGGCATCACGCGGCGGCCGATCCAGACGATCGATGGCGGGCATGAGGTCAACGAGATCTTCTTCGACAACGTTGTCGTGCCGGCCGAGAATCTTGTCGGCCAGCTGCATCGCGGCTGGGACTGCGCCAAGTTCCTGCTGGGCAATGAGCGCACAGGCATTGCCCGCGTGGGCACATCGAAAGCGCGGCTGAAGCGGATTCGCGAGCTCGCCGCGCTGGAGTTCTCCGGTGGTCAGCCGCTGATCAATGACAGAAAATTCCGTGAGAAACTCTCGGCCTGCGAGATCGAGCTGAAGGCGCTGGAGATGACGCAGCTGCGCATCGTCGCCGACGAGCGCAAGCTGGAGAAGGGCAAGCAGAACCCGGCCTCGTCCATCCTCAAGCTCAAGGGCTCGACCATCCAGCAGATGACGACCGAGCTGATGATGGAAGTCGTCGGCCCCTACGTCATGCCGTTCGCGGCGTCTGATGAGGGCGATGGGCGCAACGAGACCGGCTATGGGCCGGACTACGCCGCGGGCACCGGGCCGACCTATTTCAACTGGCGCAAGATCTCGATCTACGGCGGCTCCAACGAGATCCAGCGCAACATCGTCGCCAAGGCGATTCTCGGCTTCTAATCTAGAGCAGGACGTACGAACATGGACTTCGATTTCAGCGACGACCAGCGCCTGCTCAAGGACAGCGTCGACCGTCTCATCGCCGACCGTTACACCTTCGAGCTGCGGCGCGGCTACATGAAGGAAGCGACCGGCTGGAGCGCTGAGGTGTGGGCGCAATATGCCGAACTCGGTCTGCTCGGCCTGCCGTTCTCCGAGGACCTCGGCGGCTTCGGCGGCGGCGCCATCGAGACCGCTTTGGTGATGGAAGCCTTCGGCCGTGGCCTGGCGCTTGAGCCCTATCTCGCCACCGTCGTGCTCGGCGGCGGCATGCTGCGGCATGGCGCGAGCGAGGAGCAGCAGGCCGAGCTGGTGCCGCAAATCGTCAGCGGCGATCTGCGTCTTGCCTTCGCGCATGTCGAGCGGCATTCGCGCTGGAACCTCGGCGACGTCGCGGTGACCGCGAAGAAGGATGGCTCCGGCTATGTGCTGAACGGCGAGAAGAGCGTGGTGATCCACGGCGACAGCGCCGGGCAGTTGCTGGTGACGGCGCGCACCGCCGGCGGGCAGCGCGATCGCGACGGCATCGGCCTGTTCCTGGTCGACGCCGTCGATGCCGGCGTGTCGCGCAAAGGGTATCCGACCCAGGACGGGCTGCGGGCCGCCGAGATCTCGTTCGCCAATGCGCGTGGTGTGGCGATTGGCAATCCCGATGGCGCGCTGCCGGTGGTTGAGCGCGTGGTCGACGAGGCGATCGCGGCGGTGTGTTCCGAGGCGGTCGGTGGCATGGGTGAAATGCTCGCCATCACCACCGACTACATGAAGCAGCGCAAACAGTTCGGCCGCGCCATCGGCGAGTTCCAGGTGTTGCAGCATCGCGCGGTCGATATGTTCGTGGCGCTGGAGCAGGCCAAGTCGATGGCGATGTATGCCACGATGATGTCGGCTTCCGACAACGCTGCCGAGCGCCGCCAGGCGATCTCGGCGGCGAAGGTGCAGATCGGCAAGTCCGGCAAGCAGATCGGCGAGGAGGCGGTGCAGCTGCATGGCGGCATCGCGATGACGATGGAGTACAAGGTCGGGCATTACTTCAAGCGCATGACCATGATCGAGCAGCTGTTCGGCTCCACCGAGCATCATCTCGCTTATGTCGCGGACAGCGGCGGGTTGTTCTGACGCCGCCGGCGCGCGGGAGGAAACCATGAGCGAGACATTATCGGGCTCCGACTGGCTCGCGCGCGCCATCGCCGCGAGCGGGTCCTCGCATGTGTTCTTCATCGACGCGGTCCTGCGCCGCACGCTCGTCGCCCTCGAGGGCCTCGGCGTGCGGCGCGAACTGGCCCACACCGAGAAGGGCGTGGTCTATATGGCCGATGGCTATGCGCGCATCGCGGGCAAGCCGACGTTCTGTTTCGCGCAGTCGGTCGGGGCGGCGAATATGGCGGCGGCGTTGCAGGACGCCTATCTCGCCCGCGCGCCGATCGTGGCGCTGACCGGCCACAAGCCGCCGGCGCATCAGAATCGCAACGCCTACCAGGAGATTCCGCACGCGCCGCTGTTCGCGCCGGTGACGAAATTCTCCACCGACGTGAATGCGGCGGCCGATCTGCCGCGCGCTTTGCGCCAGGCGCTGCGGGCGTCCATCGCGGGCACGCCGCGGCCTGTGCATCTCGATCTCAATGGTATCTCGGCGGAGATCATCGAACTCGGCACCGTATCCGAGCCGCCGACGATCGATCCGGTTCTGATGGGCATGCCGCCGCATCGGCCGACGCCCGGGGACGATGAGATCAGCCGGGCCGCCGCTGCTATCTGTGCGGCGCGGCGGGTGGTGATCGTTGCGGGGGCTGGGGCGCTGCAATCCGGTTGTGGCGCCGAACTGCTTGCTCTTGGCGCGGCGCTGGCGGCGCCGATTGGCACGTCGCTTGGGGCGCGGGGGATCATTCCGACGCGGCATCCGCTGGCGATCGGCGTTGTCGGCAACTACGCGGCGCCGCCGGCGAACCAGATTGTGCATGGCGCCGATCTCGTCGTGTTCATCGGCTGCCATACCGGGGATCAGGTGACGCATACCTGGCGCATTCCGGCGCCGGAGACGCCGGTGGTGCAGATCGATATCGATCCGTTGGAATTGGGGCGCAGCTACAGCAATACCCTGGGACTGTGCGGGGATCCGCGGGAGACGCTGCGCAAGTTGCTGGCGGCGATTGGCAAGCCGATGCGCGATGGCGGGTTTGCCGAGCAGGCGGCGGGGTTGATGGCGGCGTGGCGGGCGGAGATGGCGTCGGCGTTTGCCTCGACGCGGTCGCCGGTGCAGGTTGAGCGGTTGTGCGCGGAGATCGAGCGGGCGTTGCCGGAGGATGGGATTCTGGTGGCGGATACCGGATATTCGGGGATCTGGACCGGGACCTGCATCGAGTTGAATGGGGCCGGGCAGAGCTATCTGCGGGCGGCGGGGTCGCTGGGCTGGTCGTTCCCGGCGGCGCTGGGGGCGAAGCTGGCGGCGCCCGATCGCAAGGTGATCTGCTTCTCTGGCGATGGGGCGTTCTACTACCATCTCGCCGAGCTTGAGACGGCGCGGCGGCGGGGGATCGCGACGGTGACCGTCATCAACAACAACTCGGGCTTTGGGCAGGGGTGGCCGAACCTGGTGCGGATGCAGGGCAATACGCCTGGCCGTCCCGAGGAGATGCTGCGGTTCGGGCCGACGGATTTCGCCAAGGTGGCCGAGAGCTTTGGCGTCGCCGGCATTCGGGTGACCGACCCCGCCGATCTTGCGCCGGCGCTGGCGCGGGCGGTGGCGATGGATGAGCCTGTCGTGGTCGACGTCGTCACCGAAATCAACGATCGGGCGCCGGCGCCCTGGCAGCCCGCCTGACATACACCGCCTGGATCATAACGGAGGCCCCATGACCAATCTGACCGCCGCGAACAAGGTTCGCTATGACCTCAGCGGCAAGGCCGCCATCGTGACCGGGGCGGCGTCCGGCATCGGGCTGGCGACGGCGACGATGCTGGCGCGCAATGGCTGCACGGTGGCGATCAACTATCTCGCGGGCGACGCGCGCGGGCCCGAGGCGGTGGCCAATCTTCGGCAGGAGGGCTGCAACGTCATCGAGGCGCCGGGGTCGGTGAGCGATCCCAAGGGCGGGCCGAAGATGATCGAGGATACGATCCGCAAGCTCGGGCGGCTCGATCTGTTGGTGAATAATGCGGGGACACCGGGGGTGACCGAAGTGGTGCCGCCGAGCCGGCTTGACCTCATCACCGACGAGATGTGGGAGACGATCATGCAGACGAACCTGATCGGGCTGTTCCGTCTGTCGAAGGCGGCGGCGCCGACGTTGAAGGAATATCACGGGTCGATCGTCTCGGTGGCGTCCATTGCCGGGCTGCATAATGCGGGGTCGTCGCTGGCCTATGGGGCGTCGAAGGCGGGGGTGGTGAATCTGACCAAGAACCTTGCGCGCGGGCTGGGGCCGGAGGTACGGGTGAATGCCATCGCGCCGGGGGCGGTGGATAGTTCGTGGCAGATCCAGTGGACGGATGATGCGCGGAAGGGCTCGATCGAGAAGGCGGCGCTGAAGCGGCGGTGTCAGCCGGAGGATCTGGCGGAGGTGATCGTGTTTCTGGCGTTTGGGGCGAGCATGGTGACGGGGCAGACGGTGGTGGTTGATGGGGGGCTGACCCTTTAGCGCCGGTTACATTGGGCAAGGGTCAGGTGGCGAAGGAAGAAGGGTCAGGAAGAGCGGGCGCCCGTCCCGCATTAACCGGCGCGACGCCCGGCGGAACTGACCCCGTCGTCGTCATCGCCGCCGCGCGGGCGCGGGAGGCATTGCGCGACCTGGCTTGCGCCCTCGCACGCCGCGCGGCCCGCCAGGATTTCGCGGCGGCTCAGGCGTCGCTTCGACCGATGAGCTCGCCAATGCGCTCGGGTGACCCGGACGATCTCCCGGAAGACCTGCCGCCGGTCCTGACGGTCGTCGAGACAGCGGGGCGGCGACGGGGAAGGAAGTAGGGTCACAAGGAGACAGTGAGGCAGCGAGGGGGTGGGGGACGTGGGCGGCAATGTGCGGGGCGCGGTATCCTGGATTGCCGCGTCGCTGCGCTCCTCGCAATGACGGAATGTTTTGAAATCGTAACAATTAAGGCGTGAGTCGGCGTTTGGGGTTAGCCCCAGAATTTTTGAGTCTTGCTTTTGATGATGCGCCAGGGGGTTGGGCTGGTGGTTGGGTAGGGGGCGAGGTAGGGGGTGCGCCAGCGGGGTTTTTGGGCGCGGGGTTTGCGTGGTTTTTTGGGGCGGGGTTTGCGTTCGCGTGGGGGGAGGCGGAGGCATTCCGGGGGGGCGATGCCGAACATGCGGCACATCGGGCGCAGGTTGCGGCCGAGGGATTTGAGGGCCTCTGGCGGGAGGTCGGCGAGGAGGGCCTGGGTTTCCGGCCTGGTGAGGGCGTGGTCGAGTTGGGCGAAGTAGCCGCGGATGTACCAGCCGTAGGCTTGGCCGATCCAGCCTTTGGATTGGGAGATGTAGGGGGTTTTGGGGCGTGGGAGCGCTATCGCGGTTTGAAGGCAAACCGCTGTCGCTTTCGTCGCCACTTCGCTACGCGAAGTGTCTGGGGGCCGGGGTTTGGGCGCGCGCCAGGTGCCGGCGGCGAGGCGGGCCAGGAGGGACTGGATGCGGGTGAGGGGGCGGGAGATGCGGTTGAGGACGAGGACGGCGTTGGGGCGGAGGCCGTTGGGGCGGTGGAAGAGGTAGGTGACGATGCTGACGACGACCTGCGCCAGCGCTTCGGCGAAGGCCGAGGCCGCTGGATAGGCGCGGGGGTGGGTCGTCGGCGGAGGGGTCATGGGGTCCTGTGTGGGTGTTCGGGGGTATAAATAACTAATTTTGGTTGGGTTGGCAAGGGGTGTGAGGGCGTAAAGTCCGATTTATCGGAAAATAATCTTAATTAACGATGGGTCGGAGCCGGATGCGATTGGGCATGCCGGCGCAAGGGTGCGGCAAATCCTTTGCCTCGCCGCTCCCCATCGATCAGTCCCGCAGGCTCAAGCGTGCAAAAGTTTTTGGTTCTTTTTTCAAAAAGAACAACGCTTTATTGCCCTAACGTGACGCTCTAAGCGGCAGCCCCGGCGCGGAGGCGGCGGCGGCCGTTGGCCAGCGCGAGGACGACTGTGGCGACCATGAAGACGGCGGAGCCGGCGAAGACGAGGCGGGGGTCCTGGTGGTCCATGACCCAGCCGAACAGGAGCGGGCCGACGACGCCGCCGATGTTGAAGCCGGTGGAGACGATGCCGAAGACGCGGCCTTCGGCGCCGGGGGGGGCGGCGGCGCGGACCAGCATGTCGCGCGAGGGCATGATCATGCCGGAGAGGAAGCCGGCGAGGCCCATGAGGGGCACGAGGATCAAAGCGGGCATGGCGACGAAGCCGATGAGGAGGATGAGGATGCCGGTGAGGCCGAAGCCGATGGCGGCGACGTCGCCGTGGCGGCGGGTGCGGTCGGCGATGGCGCCGCCGGCGAGGACGCCGAGGGCGGAAAAGAGGAGCATGCTGGTCAGCGCGGTGTTCCCCACGCCAAGTGGCACGCCGTGGGCGGCGGCGAGGGCGACGACGGAGTAGGACTGGACGCCGCCGAGGGAGAGGCCGAGGACGGTGAAGAAGGCCATCAGCGAGATCACCGCGGGGGTGAGGAGGGCGCGGTTGTCGACGGCCTCGGTGCGTTTGGCGGCGCTGGCGGCGGGGGCGCCGACCTTGACGAGCACGAGGGGGAGGGCGGCGAGGGGGCCCATCAGTCCGGCGGCGAGGAGTGCGGCCTGGAGTCCGCCGAGTTCGGCGGCGAGCAGCATGGTCGCGGGGGCGATGGCGCCGCCGAGGTAGCCGGCGAAGGTGTGGATGGAGAAGGCGCGGCCCATGCGGGATTCGCCGATGCCGCGGGAGAGGATGGCGTAGTCGCAGGGGTGGTAGACGGCGTTGGCGACGCCGGTGAAGGCGGAGGCGACGAGCAGGACGGGGTAGTAGGGGAAGATCCCGACGAGGGCGAAGGAGGCGCCGCCGAGGAGCAGGCCGGCGAGGAGGACGTGGCGGGCGCCGAAGCGGTCGACCGCGTAGCCCATCGGTGCCTGCACGAGGGCGGAGACGACGTTGTAGACGGTGAGGGCGAGGCCGAGCTCGATGTAGCCGACGCCGAGGGTGGCTTTCAGCAGGGGGAAGAGCGGCGGCAGCACGAGCATGTGGACGTGGCTGACGAGGTGCGCCGCGCAGATCGTCGAGAGGGTGCGCAGCTCCTGCCGGTTCATGCTTTGGCGCGCCGGGTTGCCGCCATGCGCTCGGCGTAGTCGATGGCCTCGATCAGGCTGTCCTCGTTGGCGATGCCGCGGCCGGCGATGTCGAAGGCGGTGCCGTGGTCGACGGAGGTGCGGATGACCGGGAGGCCGAGGGTGATGTTGACGCCGCTGAGGGCTTCGAACTTGCCGGTGGCGGGGTCGATGTTGAAGCCGAGCAGTTTGACGGGGATGTGGCCCTGGTCGTGGTACATGGCGACGACGGCGTCGTATTGGCCGGCGCGGAGTTTGACGAAGACGGTGTCGCCGGGGACGGGGCCGGAGAGGTGCATGCCCTCGGCGTTGCACTGGGCGATGACGGGGGTGGAGATTTCGGTGTCCTGGGTGCCGAAGAGGCCGCCTTCGCCGGCATGGGGGTTGAGGGCGGCGATGGCGATGTGGGGGCGGGCGATGCCGAGGTCGAGCAGGGCCTGCTGGGTGAGGTCGATGGTGCGGCGCAGGCGTTCGGGGGTGATGAGGGAGGGCACTTTTTCGAGCGCGACATGGGTGGTGACGTGGCTGACGCGCATATTGCCGTGGGCGAGGAGCATGACGGAGGATTTCTTGCCGGTGAGGGCGGCGAGCATGTCGGTATGGCCGGCGTAGTGGTAGCCGGCGAGGTTGAGGGCTTCCTTGTTGAGGGGGGCGGTGACGATGGCGTCGATGCGGTCGGCTTCGGCGAGGCGGACGGCGGCCTCGATGGCGAGATAGGAGAAGCGGCCGGCCTCGGCGCTCATCTGGCCGAGGGCGATGGGGGCGCGTTCGTCGCTGGCGGGGAGCAAAGCGAGGGCGGGGAAGGGGTCCTGGGCGGTGACGACGGGAATGGGGGTGTGGTCGCCGAGCTGGGCCTGGGCTGTTTCGAGGGCGGTGCGGTGGCCGATGACCAGGAGGCGGAGGTTGCCGGCGTCGAACCGGGGGGCGAGGCGACGGGCGGCCTTGACGATGATTTCGGCGCCGATCCCGGCGGGGTCGCCCATGGTGATGGCGAGATGCGGCACGCGGTCGCGCATGATGGGGCCCCTCGGTTACGCGGCAAGCAGACGTGCCAGGAAATCCGGCCGGCCGAAAGCGCCCGATTTGGAGACCACGGTCAACCCGTGCCAGTGCCCGCCTTCCATGCGCGAGACGGGGACGCCGGGTTCGAGCTCGCCGGTGACGGTGAGGTGGTCGGTGCCGAGCGTGTCGCAGAGGCCGCGGAGGGTCTCGCCGCCGGTGACGAACAGCGTGCCCGGCCGCGCCACCGCGCGCGCCAGTGCCCCAAACGTGTCGGCGATTTGGCGGGCGGCGGCGGCGCGGTCGTCGGTGGGGCTGACGAGGGCGCGGATGGCGCCGGATTCGCCGGAGATCAGCCGGGCGATGGCGCGTGCGCCCTTGGCGCCGATGACGGTGGAGCGCACGGGGCTGGCCTCGAACTGCGCGGCGGCGGTGGGGTGGTCGGAGCCGATGAAAGCGAGGATGGGGGGCTTGAGCACGGGCGGGTCCTGCGCGACGCGGCCGCCGAGGGAGGCGGCGAGGCCGCCGGTGCCGCACCACAGGACTTCGCCGGGCAGGCCGCGGCAGGCGGTGACGACGAGATCGAGGTCGGCGTCGTCGACGGCGTCCCACAGGCTGACGCCGGGGGAGGGGGGATCGCCGGGCTTGCAGTGGCTGACGGGAATGCCGAGGCGGGCGAAGTCGAGATCGAGGTCGACGCCGACATCGACGCCGTGGGCGAATTGCCGGCCGCCGCGGGTGATGCGGCCCTGGAAGGGGAAGGCGGGGGCGATGACGGCGTGCTGGAAGCGGCCGAGGCGGAGGCAGAGGGCGATTTCGCCGGCGACCTGGCCGCGGAGGAGGGAGTCGAGTTTCTTGAAGGCGAGGCCGGTGTCGCGGAGGTGCGGGGCCCAGCGGAGCATGGCGGGTTCGGGGTCGTCGGACTCGCGGGTGGCGCTGTCATAGGCCGCCGCCTCGGACCCGCTCGGCGCGCGCCAGTGGACTGGGATTTCGCCGAATCGCGCAACAAAGCGGGCGGCGCTGTCGAGCGCGCCGGTGAGGTCATCGGCGAGGAGGCGGAAGCGGTTCACGCCACGCGGTGGAGCAGGGGCTCGCCGGCGGCGAGGCGGCGGCAGTTTTCGGCGGCCAGCGCAAAGCTACGGTCGAAGGTGCCGGTGGTGACCCAGGCGACGTGGGGGGCGACGACGACGTTGGGGAGGTGGAAGAGCGGGTCGGCGGGGTCGGCGGGTTCGTGGGCGAAGACGTCGAGGCCGGCGCCGCCGAGGTGGCCCGCGGCGAGGGCGGCGGTGAGGGCGGGCTGGTCGACGAGGCCGCCACGGGCGGTGTTCACCAGGATGGCGCCTGGTTTCATCTGCGCGATGGCGGCGGCGTCGATCAGATGGCTGGTTTCGGGGGTCAGAGGGACGTGGAGCGAGATCACGTCGGAATGGGCGAGCAGGGTCGGCGGGTCGACGAAATCGCCGATGGCGCCGGGCTTGGGGGAGCGGGCGGTGTAGAGCACCCGGCAGCCGAGGGCGGCGAGGACCGGGGCGAGGCGCTTGGGGATGTCGCCGTAGCCGACGAGGCCGACGGTGCGGCCGTGGAGTTCGCCGAGGTGGTCCTGCACTTCGGGGGAGGCGGCCCAGCCGCCGGCGCGCAGGCTGGCGTCGAATTGCGGCAGGCGGCGGAGGGTGGCGAGCATCAGGAGGAGCGCCATTTCGGCGACGGCCTGGGCGTTGGTGCCGGGGAGGTTGCAGACGGCGATGCCGCGGGCCTGGGCGGCGGCGATGTCGATCGTGTTGACGCCGACGCCGATCTTCTGGATCAGGCGGAGCTTGGGCGCGGCGGCGATGACGGCGGCGGTGCAGGGTTTCAGGACGTGCCAGAGCACCTCGGCCTCAGCCATGGCGGCGAGGAAGCCGGCGTCGTCGTCCTCCGGGCAGACGTCGACTTCGAGGCCGGGTGCGGCATGGAGCTGGGCCGCCAGGGCCGGGCCGGCGGCGTAGTGGAAGACGACCTTCATGCCGGCGACTTGCCGAAGGCGGTGGCGCCGGCGAAGCGGGCCATGGGGCCGAGGGCTTCCTCGATGCGGATGGCCTCGTTCCATTTCGCCATGCGCTCGGAACGGGCGAAGCTGCCGACCTTGAGCTGGCCGACGGACCAGCCGATGGCGAGATGGACGATGGTGACGTCCTCGGTTTCGCCGGAGCGGGCGGAGACGATGCCGGCGTAGCCTTCCTGTTTCGCGGCGGTCCAGGCGGCCAGCGTCTCGGTGAGCGTGCCGCGCTGGTTGGGCTTGATGAGGACGGTGTTGGCGGCGCCGATCTTGGCGGCGTCGTGGATGCGGGCGGCTTCGGTGACGAGGAAATCGTCGCCGACGACCTGGATGCGGGTGCCGACGGCCTTGGTGAAGGCGGCGAAACCGGCGGCGTCGTCTTCGGCCAGGGGGTCTTCGATGGAGATGATGGGGTAGCGGCCGATCCAGCCGGTGAGCATGTCGATCATCCCCCCGCTGTCGAGCTTCTTGCCTTCCAGGCCGAGGGTGTAGACGCCGTTCTTGCCGAATTCGGAGGCGGCGATGTCGAGCACGATGGCGACCTGCTCGAGCGGGCGGAAGCCGGCGCGCTCGATGGCGCGGACGAGCATGCCGAGCGCCTCCTCGTTGGTGGAGAAGGCGGGCCACCAGCCGCCTTCGTCGGCGACGCCCTGGAGGGTGCCGGCTTCCTTCATGAGGATGCCGGCGTGGCGATAGACTTCGGCGGTCCAGTCGAGCGCCTGGGCGAAGTTTTCGGCGCCGGGGCAGGCGATCATGAAATCCTGGATGTCGACGCGGCGGCCGGCATGGGCGCCGCCGCCGAAGATCTGGATCTGCGGTATGGGCAGCAGGGTGGCGTTGTCGGAGCCGAGATGGCGATAGAGCGGCTTGCCGGCGGCGGCGGCGGCGGCGTGGGCGGTGGCCATGGAGATGGCGAGGATGGCGTTGCCGCCCATGCGGGTTTTCGCGGGGGTGGCGTCGAGGGCGATCATGGCGGTGTCGACCGCGGCCTGGTCGCTGCCGTCGAGGCCGATGACGGCGTCGGCGAGGGCCTCGTTGACGTTCTCGACGGCGTAGGTGACGTCGTAGCCGCCGAAATCGGGGCCGCCGTCGCGCAGGTCGAGCGCTTCGCCGGAGCCGGTGGAGGCGCCGGCGGGGGCGATGGCGCGGCCGACGGCGCCGCCTTCGAGCATGACCTCGGCTTCGACCGTGGGGCGGCCGCGGCTGTCCCATACGCGGCGGCCATGGACGTAGACGATTTCGGTTTCGCTCATCGGTTCAGTTCCTCGTTCCATGCCGCCCGCACCGCGGCCAGGCGCTCGACCGGCGCCGCCAGCAAGGCGCGGGCGACGGCGCGGACATGGGCGCGTTGGGCGTCGCTGGTGATGTACTCCGCGGGGGACTTGCCGTCGACGCGCGCCAGCAGCAGCCCTGGCAGGAGATGGGCCACGCGCGCCTCGATCGCGTCGGCGGGCTCCCAGGTGACGCCGGCGCGGTAGGCGGCGACCATGGCGTCGAAGCAGGCGAGGAAGCCGGCGGTGGCCTGGGGGATCCAGAGGCATTTGAGCAGCAGGTGGTTGAGGCAGAAGGCGAGATCGAAGGCCGGGTCGCCCCACCAGGCGCATTCGGCGTCGAGGAAGACCGGGCCGTCGGGGCCGATGAGGATGTTCTTCGGGCTGACGTCGCCATGGACGAGGGCGCGCTTGTTGGCCTGGGTTGTCGCCACCAGGGCGTGGAGGGCGTCGGCGCGATCGGGGTGGGCCGCGGCCGTCGCGACCAGATAGGGCTCGAGGCGGATGTCGTAGAAGATCGCGTCGGTGGGGAACTCGGCGGCTACGGCGGGGTCGGCCGCGGTGGCCGCGTGGATCAGCGCCAGGCGGCGGGCCACCGACGACGCGAAGGCGGGATCGGCGTCGCCGTCGCGCAGGGCCGCTTTCCACAGGCGATATTGGCCGGGGGGCAGGAATTCCATTGCCAGGGAGCCGCTGGCCTTGTCCTGCCCCAGGAGACGCGGCACCGAGCCCGGGGCCGCGGCGGCCGCCCGCTGCATCCAGCGCGCTTCGTAGCGATTGCGGCCGACTGGGGCTCGCCAATCGGCGGCCACACGCAGTTTTGCCAGCGCCCGCTTTACGCAGATCGGGCCGGCCGGGAGGTCGATGCGCCAGATGTCGGACGACACGCCGCCCGTGAGCGGTTCGCCCGTCGCGTCGTCCGCGCCGAGCAGCCCGATGCGGCGCAATCCGTCGAGGATCTCGGGAGGTGGCAATGTCGCGTTCATCGTTGCATCCTGTCCGCCAAGCACGCGGCGGGCAACCGCTCGGGGAGGAGAGGCGGCATGATCTACGAGACACTCGGCGTTCCCACCATCATCAACGCCGCAGGCACGGTTACCCGCCTGTCCGGCGGCACCATGGCCCCCGAGGTCGCCGAGGCGATGCGCCAGGCGTCGCTGGCCTGCGTCGATATGGTGAGCCTGCAGGCCGCCGCCTGCCGCGCCATCCGCGCCGCCACCGGCGCCGAGGCGGGGATCGTTACCTCTGGCGCGTCGGCGGCCGTTCTGCTCGGTGCCGGGGCGTGCCTTGCCGGCCTCGATCCCGGGAAGATGAACCGCCTGCCCGAGGTCGCCGACGGGCGGCGCGAGTTCATCGTAGTGCGCAGCCAGCGCAACATGTACGACCGCGCCCTCGTCGTCGCCGGCGGCCGGCTCGTCGAGGTCGGCATTCCCGACCGCTACTCGGGTCCCGGGGTGCGCGATGCCTCCGCCTGGGAGATCGAGGAGGCGATTGGGCCGAATACCGCTGGGATCTATTACTTGGCCCAGTCGCAATCGAAGCCGGCGCTGCATGAGGTCGCGGCCGTCGCGCGCGGCCACGGGCTGCCCGTGCTCGTCGACGCGGCCGGGCAGCTGCCGCCGGCGAGCAATCTTAAGTCCTACCTCGCCGAGGGGGCGGACCTGGTGTGCTTCAGCGGCGGTAAGGCGATTGGCGGCCCGCAATCCTCCGGCATTCTCGCCGGCCGCGCCGATCTCGTTGCCTCCGCACTGCTGCAGATGCTCGATCTCGACGTCGATCCCGATACCTGGGCCCCGCCGGCGGAATTTTCGGCGCTCTCTCAGTTGCGTGGGCTGCCGCATCACGGCATCGGCCGCTCCTGCAAGACTGGCAAGGAGGAGATCGCGGGCCTGATCGTTGCCCTCCAGCGTTTTTCGGCGGCCGATCCTGGTGAGCGGTTGGCGAAGCTGCGGGCGCGCGTTCAGGCGATGATCTCGGCGGCGGGACCTGACGGCCTTTCGATTACCGACACGCCCGTGCCGATGCTGGCCTGGTCCGTTGGCGAGAGCGCGCGCCGTGTGGCGGCCCGGCTGTGGGCTGGCGCGCCGCCGATCGGGTGCAACATGGGACGGGCGGACGAGGGCGTTCTGCTGTTCAATCCGATGGCGATTACTGATGAACAGGCCGGCGAGATTGGTCGTCGCATAGCTTCGTTGCGGTAGGCCGTGGGACAGGAAGACAGGAAGTCTTCTTTTTCTGGAGAAAAAGAAGCAAAAAGACTTTTATCCGATTGGGCTCGTGCGAGCGTCGTCAGTGATGCGCGCGATACTATCATTTCTTGGCTGCGACGCTCCTTAATGTTCGGTCCCGTTTCGCTAAGCGGACAAAAGTTTTTTGGTTCTTTTTTTCAAAAAAGAACATCCTTCCAACTCTCGCCGCCCTCCAGCTTCCTCCGGAGCATCCCATGAACCTCGACGCCATCAACTCCAGTCTCCTCGATCACCGTACCAAGGGCATTCCCGGCGGCACCGCGCCCTTCCGCCTCGACGCCATTTGCGGCAAGGGCTGGAACGTCCTGCGCGAGGACATGAACATGCCGCTGGCCGTGCTGAAGGACAGCGCGCTCACGCATAACAGCCACTGGATGCGCGATTTCCTGTTGCGCTCGCAGGCGATCATCGCGCCGCATGGCAAGACGTCGATGGCGCCGCAGCTTTTCAGCCGCCAGCTCGATGACGGTGCCTGGGCGATCACGCTGGCGACGCCGCAGCAGATCCAGGTGGCCCGCGATTTCGGGTTTTCGCGCATCGTCATGGCCAATCAGCTGATCGGGCGGCAGGCCATTCGCTATGTGCTCGATGAGATGAAGCGTGATCCCGGCTTCGATTTTTACTGCCTGGTGGATTCGCTGGAGGGCGTGACGGCGCTGGCGGATGCTGCACGGGCGGCGGGTGTCGGGCGGCCGTTGCAGGTGTTTCTTGAGGGTGGGTCGCTGGGTGGCCGCACGGGGGTGCGCGACCGCGCGACTGGCATGGCGGTGGCGCGTGCGGTCAAGGCAGCCGAGCCGTTTCTTGCGCTGCGCGGTGTTGAGGGTTTTGAGGGGCTGTTTGGCGGGGCCACTCGCGCGGACATCGAAGCCAAGGTGCGCGCGTTCCTCGACCTGCTCGTCGACCTCGCGCGGGACTGCGAGGCGGAGGACCTCTATGCCCCTGGCGAGGTCATTCTCACCGCTGGCGGCTCGGCCTTTTACGATATGGTGATGGCGCGGTTTCGCCATGCCGGGCTCAAGCGGCCGACCAAGGTGCTGATTCGCAGTGGCTGCTATCTCAGTCATGATTCGGCGCGGTATCGAAATGCGTTTGCCGACATTGTTGATCGTACGCCGGATGCCGCGCAGGGCGGCGGGCTGATTCCGGCCATCGAAGTCTGGGCCTACGTCCAGTCGCGGCCCGAGCCCGGAAAAGCCCTGCTCACCATGGGCGCGCGGGACACTCAGTCCGACACCATGCCGATCCCGCAGACCTACTACCGCGCTGGCATGACCGCTCCCGCGCCCATCGGCCCTGGCCATGTCTGCACGGGGATGAACGACCAGCATACCCACATGACCGTTCCCACCGACAGTCCGCTCGCCGTCGGCGACCTCGTTTCCTGCGGCGTCTCGCACCCCTGCCTCACCTTCGACAAGTGGCCGGTCCTCTACGTCGTCGACGATGCCTACACCGTCATCTCCGCCGTCCGCACCTTCTTCTGAGTGAGCACGCCGCCATGCGCATTTTCGCCTGCACCCTCGCGACCGAAACGAACACGTTTTCTCCATTGCCCACCTCGATCGATGCCTACAAGGAGGGCGTTTTTCTTCGTCCCGGCGAACATCCAGACGACACGCCGCTGATGTGCACAGCGCCGTTGTGGGTGGCGCGGCGGAGGGCCAAGGCCGACGGCTTCACCCTCATCGAAGGCAGTTGCTTCGCTGCCGCTCCTGCCGGCACGACCAATCGCACTGATTATGAAACGATGCGTGACGAAATCCTCGATCAGGTCAAGGCCGCCATGCCGCTCGATGGCGTCCTCCTCGGCCTGCATGGCGCCATGGTCGCGCACGGCTACGACGATGTCGAAGGCGACATCGCCGAACGCGTCCGCGCCATCGTCGGGCCGAACAGCGTCATCGGCATGGAACTCGACCCGCACTGCCACCTGACGCTGAAGCGCGTCAGCCTGTGCGATGTCGTCATCCTCTACAAGGAATTCCCCCACACCGATGTCGTCGATCGCGCCGAGGAACTTCTGACTCTTGTGCTGGCTACGATCCGCAAGCAGATCAAGCCGGTGATGTCGATGTACGACTGCCGCCAGATCGGGTCCTACCCGACGACGCTGCCCCTCATGCGTGCCTTCGTCGATCGGATGATGGCCATGGAGGGGAAGGACGGCATTTTGTCCATTTCTATTGGGCATTGTTTTCCCTACGCCGATGTCGCGGAGCTGGGCGGCCGCATTCTCGTTGTCGTAGATGGCGACAAGGCAAAAGCCGATCGCCTCGCCACCGAAATCGGCGAGGAGTTCGTCTCCATGCGCGGCCGCACCGCCCCCGACTACTTTGACGTCGCCGACGGCATCAGCACCGCCATCGCCGCTAACGTCTCCCCCGTCGTCATGGCGGACCCCGCCGATAACGCCGGCGGCGGCGCTCCCTCCGACAACACCACCATTCTGCGGCAGCTCATCGAGCGCGACGCGCAGGAAGCCGCCGTCGGCCCGATCTGGGACCCCATCGCCGTGCGACTCTGTTTCGATGCCGGCATCGGTGCCAGCTTCCCGCTCCGCTTCGGCGGCAAGATCGGCCCGGCCTCAGGCACGCCTGTCGACGCCATGGTCACCGTCACCGGCCTCGCCCGCGACTGCCAGCAAAGCTTCGGCCCCACCACCGTCGCCCTCGGCGACTGCGCCGCGATCAAGATCGGCGGCGTCGAAGTCGTCCTCATCACCAACCGCACCCAGGCCCTCGGCCTCGAGCTTTTTCGCAACGTCGGCATCGAGCCCACCGAGCGGAAAATGGTCGTGGTGAAATCCACCAACCATTTCATGGCCGCCTACGGTCCGATCGCCAAGAAGGTCATCTACATCGACGCCGACGGCCCCATCCCACGCGACTATCGCAAGATCCCCTATAGCAAGCTTACCCGCCCGATCTGGCCGCTCGATTCCGAAACCAAGCCTGGCCTGATTTTCTGAGGACCATGTCATGATCAGCAATCCCGTTCGCCAGAAACTCCTCGCCGGTGGCACCTCGCTCGGCGTCATGGCTTTCGAATTCTTCACGCCGGGTCTCGCGAAAGTCCTCGCTGCCGGTGGCGCCGAATTCGTCATCCTCGACACCGAACACAGCGGCGCCGGCATGGACACGCTGAAGTCCGCCATCGCCTACGCCCGCGGCGCCGGCATCGTCCCCATGGTCCGCGTGCCTGGACTCGCTCGCCACCTCGTCTCCCCCGTGCTCGACGCCGGCGCGCTTGGCATCATGGTGCCCATGCTCGAGACCGCTCAGCAAGCGCGCGACCTCGTCTCCTGGTGCCGCTATCGCCCCGAAGGCACCCGCGGCCTGGCCTTCGGCATGGCCCACGACGACTACCGCGCCGGCTCCGTCACCGAAGCCATCCGCGCCGCCAACGACTCCATCCTCACCATCGCGCTGATCGAAACCGCCACCGGCCTGCACAACGCCGCCGAAATTCTCTCAGTCCCCGGCATCGATCTCGGCTGGCTCGGCCATTTCGACATGACCGACAGCCTCGGCATCACCGGCCAGCTCGACCATCCCCGCTATCACGAAGCCGAAGCCCAGCTCCTCGCCGCCGCGAAGGCGGCCGGCAAACCTTTCGGCTGGCTGGCCGGCAACGGTGCGGAAGCCAAGGCGGCCCTGGCTCGCGGTTATCGTTGCCTGTGCATCAACACGGATATTGGGTTGCTGCGGGGGGCGGTAACTACCGAGTTCAACACAGCTAAGTTATAGGAAGAATCTTCTTTTTCTGTAGAAAAAGAAGCAAAAAGACATTTGCACACTGGTGCCGAGCGCGGGCATCAGTGTGCAAAAGTTTTTTGGTTCTTTTTTTCAAAAAAGAACCCCTTTCTTCACTTCCAACCCGCTGTAACCTCAGCAATCTCAGCGTTCACCGGCCGCCCCGGTACCTCGGCCGCCGCCGCTCCGAATCGGGGCGCCGGCGCCGACTGGGTCACTCCATCCCGCGTGACGAAGCTGCCCCGTGCCTTCAGGTGCGCATTCTCCATTGCCTCCGTCATCGTCAGCACGGGCGCCGCGCAAGCGTCGGAGTGTTGCAGGAGCGCCTCCCATTCATCGCGCGTTTTGGTGCGAATAATCTCCGCCAGGCGCGCCTTCTGCGCCGGCCATAGTTTGGGATCGCGCTGCTCGTCGAACAGGGCTTCGTCCAGCCCCGCCCGCTTGCGCAGCTCGGCGTAGAATTGTGGCTCCAGCGAGCCGATGGCCAGGAACTTCCCATCCGCGCACGCATAGGTTCCGTAGTAGGGCGCCCCGCCGTCGAGCATGTTGGCCTCCCGCTCCGTGCTCCAGGTACCGGACGCGAGCATCCCATGGAACATCGACAGCAGGTTGACCACGCAATCGCTGATCGCGCAGTCCACGACCTGGCCTTTGCCGCTCTGCCGCGCCTCCAGCACCGCGGCCAGAATCCCCATCACCAGATACAACGACCCCCCACCAAAATCGCCGACAAGATTGAGCGGCGGCACCGGCTTCGCCGCCGGCCCGATCGCCGCCAGCGCTCCGGTGATGGCGATATAGTCGATGTCGTGGCCTGCGAACTCCGCCAACGGCCCGCTCTGCCCCCAACCCGTCATCCGCCCATAGACCAGCCGCGGATTGCGCGCCTGCACCACCTCCGGCCCCAGTCCCAGCCGCTCCATCACCCCCGGGCGAAACCCCTCGATCAGTGCCTCCGCCTTGTCGAGCAGCGCCAGGGCGGCCGCGATATCCTCGGGCTTCTTGAGATCGAGCGTCACCACCCGCCGGCCCCGCAGTGTCACGTCATTGGCCCGCGTCCGCGCCCCCGGCCGATCGATGCGGACCACGTCGGCTCCCATGTCGGCCAGCAGCATCGCCGCGAACGGCCCTGGTCCGATCCCGGCGAATTCCACCACGCGCAAGCCCTTGAGCGGACCGTTTGCCATCGCATGCCTCCCTGTTTGCTGTGGCCACGACACCACATTCCCCTTCCCACCGCAAAGCGTTGCCGTTCCGCCGCATCCCGGCTAGCGTTCCCGCAGCGATGCCGCATGCGGCGCTCAATGCCGCCGAGGCGTCCTCGATAACAGGGGGTTTTGCGATGCGGTGGACACGACGTGACATGCTCGCTTCCGGCGCGGCAGCCAGTTTCCTGGCCGGCGGCGGCGGGGCTCAGGCGCAAACCCCGAAGCGCGGCGGCACGCTGCGCAGCATCGTCAATCCCGAGCCGCCGGGCCTGGTCCTTGGCCTCAACCAGCTTCTGCCGACCATGCTGGTTGCCGGCAAGATCTATCAGGGCCTCCTGCGCTACGACTTCGACCTCAAGCCGCTGCCGAGCCTGGCGAAGTCCTGGACCATCTCGCCCGATGGCAAGGTCTACACCTTCACCCTGCAGTCCGACGTCAAATGGCATGACGGGCAGCCCTTCACCTCGGCCGACGTTGTTTATTCGACTTCGAAATATCTCCCGGAAACCCACGCCCGCTGGCGCGCCATGTTCGACCGCTGTGCCTCGATCAAGGCGCTTGATGCCAGCACCGTCGAATTCACCCTCAAGGAGGCCTTCGGCGCCTTCATCTCCGCCTTCCTCGCCTCCGGCTGCCCGATGATGCCGGCCGATATCTACGACGGCAAAGGCGATGTGAAGACCAACCCCGCCAACAACACCCCCATCGGCACTGGCCCCTTCATGCTGAAGGAATGGCGCAAGGGCAGCTTCATCCATCTGGTGCGCAACCCCAACTACTGGAAACCCGGCCAGCCCTATCTCGACGAGATCTTCTACACCGTCGTCCCCGACGGCGCCCAGCGCGTCGCCGCCATCGAGAGCGGCAAAGTGGACATGGCGCAGAACAACGACATCGAAAATTTCGAAGTCCCGCGCTTGAAAGCCCTCAAGCACCTCGATTTCACCACCAAGGGCAACGAAGCCGTCTCGCCGATCTCCTGGCTCGATATCAACCATCGCCTGCCGAAGTTCCAGGACAAGCGCTTCCGCAAGGCGATGATGCACGCGGTCGACCGCAAGTTCATCGTCGACAGCCTCTTCTTCGGCCTCGGCCGCGTCGCCCACGGCCCTATCGCCAGCACCACCAAATACCGCGACGAAGCAGCCCTCACGAAATACGACTACAACCCCGCCCGCGCGATCGCCCTGCTCGACGAAATGGGCCTCAAGCCCGACGCCCGCGGCGTCCGCCAGAAAGTCAGCATCCTCGCTCTCCCCTACGGCGAGGTCTGGACCCGTCAGGCGGAATTCATCAAGCAACAATTCGGCAAGGTCGGCATCGAAGCCACCATCGAAACAACCGACACCCCCGGCTTCCTCCAGCGCAACTCCAACTGGGAGTTCGAGCTCTGCTTCAACTTCCTCAGCCAGTTCATGGACCCCGCCGTCGGCGTCGCCCGCACCTATGTCAGCTCCAACATCCGCAAAGGCGTCATCTCGACCAACGTCGAAGGCTACTCCAACCCCGCCGTCGATGACCTCTTCGCCAAGGCCGCCGTCGCCCCCAATCCCACGGACGCCCAGAAATACTACAGCGACGTCCAACGCATCCTCAGCGACGACGTCCCCGTGCTCTACCTCACCGAGCTCGAATTCCCGACTTTCATAGGCAAGAACTTCAAGAACGTCGTCGTCGACGCCTCCGGCAGCCTCGCCGAATTCGACCAGGCGTACAAGGAGTCCTGATCTCCCGCATGGGCCGCCTCGGCTTCATCCTGCGCCGCCTGGCGAAGGCCATCCTCGTGGTCTTCGCCATCGTCGTCCTGAACTTCCTGCTCATCCGCCTCACCCCGGGCGACCCGGCGATGGTCATCGCCGGCGAGTCCGGCGCGGCCGACGAGAAATTCCTCGCCGACCTCCGCCACGAATTCGGCCTCGACCGCCCCCTCCTCGTCCAACTCGCCGTCTACGTCGGCCACGTCGCCCAGGGAGACCTCGGCTTCTCCTACCGCCAACGCCAACCCGTCGTCAGCCTCATCGCCGAACGCCTGCCCCCAACCCTCCTCCTCACCGGCACCGCCATGGCCCTGGCCCTCGCCCTCGGCGTCACCCTCGGCGCACTCGCCGCCATGCGCGCCGGCTCCTGGTCCGACAGCGCCATCACCACGTCCGCATTGATCGTGTTCGCAACACCATCCTTCTGGATCGGCCTCATGGCCGTCCTCCTCTTCTCCGTCCAGCTCGACTGGCTCCCCCCCTACGGCATGACCTCCGTCGGCGAAAACCTCTCCGGCCTCGCCCTCATCGCCGACATCGCCCAACACCTCCTCCTCCCCGCCACCACCCTCGGCCTCTTCTTCGTCGCCATCTACGCCCGCCTCACCCGCAGCGCGATGCTCGAAGTCGCCGACCTCGACTACATCCGAACCGCCCGCGCCAAAGGCCTCACCGAATCCCGCGTCACCCGCAAACATATCCTCCGCAACGCCCTCCTCCCCGTCGTCTCCTACGCCGGCCTGCAAGCCGGATACCTCGTCGGCGGCTCCGTCCTCATCGAAACCGTCTTCGCCTGGCCCGGCATCGGCCGCCTCGCCTTCGAAGCCGTCATCGGCCGCGACTACACCGTCCTGCTCGGGGTCTTCATCGTCACCTCCATCATGGTCATCTCATTCAACCTGCTGACCGACTTCATCTACACCCTGGTCGATCCACGGATCGAACCGGCAACATCGTGAAGGCGAAGAAAGGGCAGGGCGCTGCCCTGCACCCGCCAAGGGCCTTGCCCTTGGAACCCCTGACGGCTCGCGGCTGCGGCGACGACCTTCAGTCGTGCCCCACCGATCTCGCCGGGCTCGCTGGCGAAGCCCAGAAATCCATTCGACCGCACCGGCCTTCGTGCAGTGCCTACGATCAATTGCCTGCGGCGCTAAGAAAGCAGTTTTCAACTGAAGAACGATCGATCCGCCGCGTGTCGTCATGGGATCCAAGGGCAACGCCCTTGGCGGGTCCAGGGCAGCGCCCTGGTGCTTGACTTCCTAACCCGCTTCGCCCGCAACCGAGGCGCCGTCGTCGGCGCGCTTCTCCTCGCTGTCGTCCTCGCGATGGCCATTCTCGCCCCCGTCTTCTACCCCGACTCTCCGTGGGACATGGCCGGCGCCCCCTTCCGTCCACCGGGATCCCCCGGCTTCGTCCTAGGCAGTGACATGCTCGGCCGCGACATCGCGTCCGGCATACTCCACGGCGCGCGGGTCTCGATCCTGATCGGCCTGGTTTCCGCTCTTGTCGCCGTGTTCATCGGTGTGACGTTCGGTGCGCTTGCGGGATATTATGGCGGCTGGGTCGACGACGTCATCATGCGGGTGACGGAGTTCTTCCAGACGATCCCGAACTTCGTCCTGCTGATTGTTCTGGTGGCGTTGTTTTCGCCCAACGTCGTCTCCATCGTCATTGCGATTGGCGTCGTCAGCTGGCCGCCGGTGGCCCGCATTGTCCGCGGCGAGTTCCTCGCGGTGCGTGTCCGCGAGTTCGTCCAGGCCGCGGTCCTGATGGGCGAGTCCGACCTCCGCATCATCCTCACCCAGATCCTTCCCAACGTCCTCTCTCCCGTCATCGTCGCCGGCTCCCTCCTGGTGGCCACGGCGATCCTGCTGGAAAGCGCGCTCTCCTTCCTCGGCCTCGGCGACCCCAACCTGATGAGCTGGGGCTACATGATCGGCGCCGCCCGCACCGTCATCCGCCGCGCCTGGTGGATGAGCGTCTTCCCCGGCCTCGCCATCGTGCTGACCGTGCTCGCCCTCAACCTCCTCGGCGACGGCCTCAACGACGCCCTGAACCCCCGCCTTGCGCGGAAAGGCCGCGCGTGAGCGCGACCGTTCTATCACTAGGGTCCCGCGCGTGACCGCGCCCGTCCTCTCCATCGAGGGCCTCACCGTCGACCTCCCCGAGGGCGCCGACCGCCGCCACGCCGTCGAAGGGCTCGACCTCGCCATCGGCCGCCACGAAATCGTCTGCGTCGTCGGCGAATCCGGCTCCGGCAAGTCCGTCACCGCCCAGGCCATCCTCGGCCTCCTCCCCAAATCCATGCTCCGCATCAGTGCCGGCGCCATCCGCTACGCCAACCAGAACCTGGCCACCCTCGACCCGCCGGCCATGCGCCGCATCCGCGGTGCCCGCATTTCCATGATCTTCCAGGAGCCCATGGCGGCCCTGAACCCCGTCCTCACCGTCGGCGACCAGATCGCCGAGGCCATCCGCGCCCACGAAACCGTCGCCACCCCGGCGCTCCATGCCCGCATCGAGGGCCTCCTCGCCTCCGTCGGCCTCCCCGACCCGCCCCTCCTTCGCCGCGCCTACCCCCACCACCTCTCCGGCGGCCAGCGCCAGCGCGTCATGATCGCCATGGCCCTCGCCCTCGAGCCCGACCTCCTCATCGCCGACGAGCCCACCACCGCGCTCGACGTCACCACCCAGATGCAGATCCTCCGCCTGCTCAAGGAGATCCAGGCCCGCCGCGCCATGGGCATCCTCTTCATCACCCACGACTTCGGCGTCGTCGCCGAAATCGCCGACCGCGTCGCCGTCATGCGCCATGGCCGCAAGGTCGAGGAAGGCACCACCGCCGAAGTCTTCGGCGCCCCCGCACACCCCTACACCCGCGCCCTCATCGCCGCCGTCCCCCGCCTCGAAGCCGCTCGCCCCCCTTACGATGCCGCCGCCCCCGCCATCCTCCGCCTCACCGCGCTGGAGAAATCCTACGGCACCAGCCGCGCCCTCTTCCGCCGCCGCCGCGTCGTCCGCGCGGTCGCCAACGTCGACCTGGTCCTCCGCCAGGGCGAGACCCTCGGCATCGTCGGCGAATCCGGCTCCGGCAAATCCACCCTCGCCCGCCTCGTCGTCCGCCTCATCCGCCCCGATTCCGGCCGCATCGATTTCGCCGGCACCGACCTCGCCCCCCTCGGCCGCGCCGCGCTCCGCCCCTTCCGCCGCCGCGTCCAGATGGTCTTCCAGGACCCCTTCGGCTCGCTCAACCCGCGCTGGACCGTGGGCGACATCGTCGCCGCCGGCCCCGTCGCCCAGGGCGTCGCCAAATCCGCAGCCCTCGCCAAGGCCGCCGACCTCCTCTCCCTCGTCGGCCTCGACCCCGCCGCACTCCGCCGCTACCCCCACGAATTCTCCGGCGGCCAGCGCCAGCGCATCGGCATCGCCCGCGCCTTGGCCATGGACCCCGAGCTCCTCATCGCCGACGAACCGGTCTCCGCGCTGGACGTCTCCGTCCAGGCCCAGGTCCTTGCCCTTCTCGCCGACATCAAGGCGCGCCTCGGCCTCTCCATGCTGCTGATCACCCACGACCTCCGCGTCGCCGCCCAGGTCTGCGACACCGTCGCCGTCATGCGCCGCGGCGAAATCGTCGAATACGCCCCCGCTGCCATGTTGTTCGCCGCGCCTGCTCATCCCTATACGCGGGAACTCATCGCCTCCATTCCAGGCCGGGATTGGAGCGCGAACCAGACCGGGATGGCGTGAGAGTCGCGTGATGTCAGTGATAAGCGTGGCTCCGCCGGCCAGGGGATCGAGCGGACCGTGGCCGAAGGCCGCGTAAGCCGCTCGATGCCCCTGGACCCCGATTGACTCGTTCTTCGGGGGGAGAGGGGCGAAGCCCATAAAAACTCTGAAACCCGGCACGATCCTGCGGGCCAACGGTATGAATGCCTGCGGCGCTAAGAAAGGCGCTATCAACTGACGGCTCGTGCCACAAACGCTCAAACAATCGGGGTCCAGGGGCATCGAGCGGCTTACGCGGCCTTCGGCCACGGTCCGCTCGATCCCCTGGCCGGCGGAGCCACGCTTCTCTCTAATACCCAGCGTCCAGTGACCGGCCACCAGGCCAAGTGCAACAGGTGATCACCATGTCCATGCCCGACCTCACCCAGGGCCTTTTCGGCCGCCTTCGCCGCGATGCCGGCGTCCATTGGGACGCCTATGTCCGCCACCCCTTCGTCCGCCAGCTCGGCGCCGGCATGTTAAAAAAACCCGCCTTCCAGCACTTCCTCAAGCAGGACTACCTCTTCCTCATCCACTTCGCCCGCGCCTTCGCCCTGGCCGCCGTCAAGAGCGACACCCTGGCCGACCTCCGCGAAGCCGCCGCCGCCGTCACCACTTTGGTCGACGTCGAAATGCCCCTGCATGTCTCTTATTGTACGGAGTGGGGCCTCACCGAAGCCCAGATGGCCGCCGAGCCCGAGGCCATGGAATGCGTCGCCTACACCCGCTTCGTCCTCGATCGCGGCCTCACCGGCGACCGCCTCGACCTCGAAGCCGCGCTGGCCCCCTGCATCGTCGGCTATGCCGAGGCCGTCGACCTGCTGCTGGCTGACCCCACGACGGTCCGCGCCGGCAACCCCTACGACGCCTGGATGGCCGCCTATTCCGGCGACGAGTACCACGCCGCCGTGGCCTCCGGCATCGCCCGTCTTGAGCGCATTGGTGCAGCCCGCGGCGCCGATGCCCGCTACCCCCAGTTGCTCGACACCTTCATCGCCGCCACCCGCCTCGAAGCTGCATTCTGGGACATGGGTCTGGCCGCCGGCGATCGCCAGTGAGGCGTTGGTTATCTACTAATTGGCATAGGAAATTGAAAATGTCGTAAAAATTTACACATGCATGACCTATCGGTAGTCTACCCTCGCTAAGTGACTGGAAAATTTGAGGTGCCAAAATTGGCATAAACATTGCTTCACAATCCGTTGAACAGGTCGTCCGTCGGTAGCCGGTCGGACTCGGTCAGCGTCGCTGCCGCAGAGTATGTGAAGGGGTTGTGTCAATGAGGTTTGCTAAATTCCTGGTCGCGGGTGCCTTGGTCGCCATCGCCGGCTTGTCTGCGGCGCCGGCCCAGGCGCTGTCGTACACCGGTGTCTGCCCCAGCACATCCGGTCATGTTGCGGTCGGCGGTGGTCAGACGGGCGTTGCGACCGACTGCAACCTCCTTATCATCTTCAATGCCGATGGTTCGGTGACCAGCCAGGCGGGGCCGCAGGTGAACTACGATGGCAGCGACGATGCGCTGATCGGCGTCATCAACCTGTCCAGCGCGACGATCGTGGGCTTCACCATCACCGGCAGCGGCATTTTCGGCTTCGAAGGGTCGGGCGGCACCAGCGACGGTATCGATGGCTATGTCACACCCGCCGTCGCGATCAACTCGGAGGATGCGGCGCATCCCGTCAACTCCTGGACCGGCTATGGCGGTCCGAAAGGCTATTTCACCAACGTCTCCAGCACCGGCACCGGCACCGCCAGCGGCGTGGTGAACTTCATCGGCGGCATCGCGTCCTATATCGGCGGCGCCATCACCGCCGGTGTCACCGCCGGCACCACCTACTTCTCGCTCGAGCAGTCGATCACCACCGCCTCCCTGCCGCAGATCTCCGGCGTCGTGAACTCGCCAGAGCCGGCCTCCATGACCCTGTTCGGCTCCGCCCTCGCCGGCCTTGCGGCCATCCGCCGCCGCAAGCGGACCTAAGCCGTCCTCTCACTCCGCAGCAAAACGGCGCCCTCGCGGCGCCGTCTTCATGTGAGCAATCAGACGCGCAGCGCAGACACGTAGCGAAGCGGAGTGGCGACGAAAGCGACAGCGCTGACGCGCAGCGCAGCGAAGCGGCGACGGGAGCGACAGCGGATCGCCTTCGATCCGCGATAGCGCTCTGCTTCACAACCACAGACGCGCGCCTTCGCGCGGCGACGAAAGCGACAGCGGTTCTGCTTAGAACCGCGATAGCGCTCTGCTTCACAACCACAGACGCGCGCCTTCGCGCGGCGACGAAAGCGACAGCGCTGACGCGCAGCGCAGCGAAGCGGCGACGGGAGCGACAGCGGATCGCCTTCGATCCGCGATAGCGCTCTGCTTCACAACCACAGACGCGCGCC
>Ga0164296_1000432_pt1 | contig 50478 bp, 67 predicted proteins | sample GEODES057metaG_FD_113533 | JGI IMG/M metagenome (GOLD analysis project Ga0164296, IMG submission 113533) | Dystrophic lake water microbial communities from Trout Bog Lake, Wisconsin, USA - GEODES057 metaG | ecosystem: Environmental > Aquatic > Freshwater > Lake | place: USA: Trout Bog Lake...
ATATGTACCAGGGGCGCCTCCCCAAACACCGCCAGTGTCTGTGATAGTTATAGTAACAGGAGCACCTTGTATAGATACAGAATCACCAGTTAAACTTCCAGGTAGTGTTAGGGTACCATCTGTGTTAAATTGCCAAACTTGTTGAGGAGTTCCTGCTTCGATATAAACACCAGCTAGACTGTTTATTAATCCTAGTGCTTGGTAGTTTGTGTTTGGTATAAAGATATTACTGCTTGTTGTACCAATGTTGATAGCACCACCAATTTTAGTTCCAGGATACGCTGTTGTCTGAACTGAACTGTCTGGGAATGTTAGACTACCATCTGCGCCAAAGGTCCAAGCCTTAGTTCCTACATCAGTGGCAGCATTTGATCTGATAACCACCTGTCCATGCGATCCTACTTTTAGATTAGTATCTGTGGTTTCTAAATAGCTATCATATGGCAATGCTAGGACACCACTAGTTCTAAATATCCAATTATTGCCGTTATTGCTTCTTAAAGTATAACCATTACTATCAGTATAAAAACCACGACCGCTTGCATCACGCAGGTCAATGTATTGCGTTACGCTGTTGTCAGTAGCAAATTTGTAAGGTGTTCCAACATCCAACTTACTACCGTTAGGGAATGTTGTGCTACCATCTAAGCCAAATGTCCATGTATGGAAAACTGTTCCGCTGTTGTTCGCACTAGTTTGAACATAGGCACCATCATCTTGTACAAACACTACCTGGTATCCGGAATTATTAGCTATCGATACTCCTTGTCCGGGATAACCAGCTACAAGTTCTAATCCATAACTACCTGTATTGGTATTTGAAATATATGAGGGGATATATAAGTTTCCAGAACTATCTAGTGAAACTGCATAACTGTTGTTGACCAGTGTTGATGTAGTAGCAGAACCACCACTGCCTGAGACTTGTGAACCGTTAACTAATAATGTGTTTGTAGCTGTGTCAACTGTTAATGGAACATTGCCAACATAGATTGTGTTTGTACTTACATACAAGCTCTTCCATTGATGGCTTGGACTGCCTAGATCGTAAGTTGAATCTAAGTTGGGAATGATGTCGCGATCAATCGCAGATAGGTCTATAGAGTTTGTACCTGTTTGACCTTCATACGCGGTATGCTGTATAGTTCCGTCTGGAAAATGTATTGAGCCATCGCCATCAACGTTAAAGTTAAAGAAGTTTGTACCAACTGAATCTCCAGGTAACGTTGTTCGTCCGCCAACATGTAATGTTACAGCCTGACCATCATTAGTTAACGATGCAACCGTTCCTGTCCATGCTGTAGTTTGTAAGCTACCATCGGCAAATGTAATACTTGCTGTTGAGTTTGCTAGAACAAGTGTGCCTGCTTTAATCGTAGCATATTGTGTTCCGTGGAATTGACTTTGTGAACCATCAAATCCGCCGTTACTATAAAATTCAAACCACTGTGTATCGTGTGCTAATATGATAGTAGCTGTAGCATTTGAATTAACTGTGTTGTTGTAATAATCGAACTGGATGCCGATATCTTTAGCATCATCAAAAGTCCAATGTCCGCCAGTTGGCTGATGTAGCTCTAATATATTAGTTGTAGTTGTAGCGTTGGCCGCATAGTTGTTAGTTACGGTGCTGTTAAATGTAACTTGTCCGTAGAATACAGTATGTCTGTAGGGATTAAATGCTGTTGGTTGTACAGTACTATCAGGGAATACTATTGTGCCGTCATTATTAAAAGTCCAGAAGTTACCCTGGCTGTTAATTCTTATTGGGTTTGTACTTTGGATCAGTGCTCCTTGACCATCTAATCCGTTAGGAAGGTTTAGATATCCGTCTGGTCCAATTGAAATTGAGTAAACACCGTTATTGATGCTAGCAGTTGATACAGCGGCTAGATCTGGAATACCTGTGATGTTGCTCCATGCAACAGTTCCTGTGAACGCTGTGAATTGCTCAGTATAGTCTGGGAATCTTATAGCACCATACTTATGGAATGTAAATGTCTGTATAGGACCCTGTGTTCCTAATGCAATATTAGGATTACCATTGACTTCATAGTCAACTTCATTTACTACTGTTATTGTTTGTACAGGAGAATTTGGAAAATTAGTACGATCAACAAACGCATATTGCGGATTGATCATCGGTAACGACAACACCGTGCCTGCTACCTGTTGTTGCTGACTTACTGGAAATAATGTAGGTACTGTGATGGTCGATGCTGCGGGAGTGTAAATTGCATTTTGAACGATTCTTATAGCACTTAGTTGACCAAAGAATAGCGAATTATAAGTCTTACCTATTAGAGAAGTTACTCCGCTATAGTTGAACGAATCAACTTGTACTCCGCTAGTCGATGGATTGCCATCCAACCATGCCATTTCATTTCCACTGTTATCACGGGCCACAGCAAAATGATGCCATCCGCCGCTGGTCGCTGCGCCTATAGTAAATGATTTCTGTCCTACACCTGCACAGTCAACAACTATGGTATCGTTGTTTGCAAATACCAAGCTCAGTCCGCCGCTACTGGTTGTGGTTCCAAGTGCTGGTTGTGGTGCTAAGAAGTTGTCAAAATAAACCCAACCTTCGATTGTAAATGCTCCTGTGCCGAATGTAACACCAGGACTCATTGTAACATAGTTTGTAGTCGTAGTTCCTGTAGGAAAATTATATGAACCTGCGGTACCAGTTACTTCTAAAATCATTCCTGTACCAAATGCTTGGATCTTTGGACCAAAAGCAGGAGGTGTGGGTAATGTTAAATTACCCGAAGTATCAAAAGTCCATGCCGCATAACTACCGCCTGCATCGAGTGTTATAGGACTCGCTGATTGTAATAGTGAGTTATTGGTATAACTGGTTGGAAGGCTAATATTACCGTTATTAGCTAGGTTAAGCGAGTATGATCCATTTACTAAAGTATTAGTATCAGACCATGTCAGTATACCTGCGCCGTTGTCTACCAATACTTGTCCTAGCTGACCGTGTGTAGCAGGAAATCTGTATTGCGGAAATGACACAACCCCATCAGCTGATAGATTTACGACTGCTGTGCCGCTTGTTAATTCCCAACCATTGGCTGCGCTTCCACCGCCAGTTGCTGTGTTGTTTGCACTGATCACACCTGTAGTTGAGTTAATGGTGATAGTGGTTCCGTCAACTTTGACTCCGCCTAATTCAGTTGTGCTGGCGATAGGAATAGAGAGGTTGGCCGGATTTGTATCGACCCATACACCTTCAAAATATGTATAAGTGCGTCCGCCTACTGTATCATACCATAAGGTTGTAGTGCTTGCAGGAATTGGAGCAGTTGCACTTTGGATAATGTTTCCGTTTCCTGATCCTGACCCAGTCGCTGATATAATAACATTGCCAGTTGATGTGCTAATGTGGATCCCTGACCCAGCGATAATAGTGTTAACACCACCGCTTGATGTGCTCAGAAACCCAAAGTTTGCATTAATTTTGGTAAATGCTGTGCGTAGGGTATCGCCGTCACCTTTGTTTGGGCTAGAGCCTGTGTTGATGTATAAAATGGTCATTATCTAATTCCTGCTAATCTTTTGATGTCAGTTAAAGTGTCTTGTTGAGCGTTAACCGTTATAGGTTCCTCTATTTCAATAATAGGGTCTTTAGGCTCTAACTTGCGAGCTTCTGCTTCTAGTTGTGCTTCTAACATCTGTTCAATATTCATTCCTTGTTGAACAGGTGCGATTAAACTTTTTAAAAATCCAGACGGTTTATTAAGATTTTCTTGTTGGATAGGTTCGGATCTGGCCTGTTTCAGCGCAGATGCACTTGATGCAACTTCCTGTAGAGATCGTTTAGTCGGGTTCATACTGCTATTTAGTTTGCCGTTTTATACTCCGAATGTAAATACCCGATGCTATTACAAATATTTCAAATAACACAAGAGCATTCACGGCCTAGCAAAAACGGAAAGCTACATTCCTATGTTAGAAGCCACAATGTAGCATTACTGAAGTGTGATTGTTGCGGTAGGGAATTTGAAAGGAGAGTCAGTCAGATGGATCCAAGACGACTAACTAACGAGCATGTACATGTATGCCCTAGTTGTCCTAGCAAACGGTTCGCACAAACTAAAGGAATTGAGAGTAGAAGATTCTGGAATACTACTGTCGACCTTGATCAAGGGCTAGATTCTCTTTGATCCAATCTAGCAGTTGATATTCTGGTGTCCAGTTAATAAATTTTCGAGTATTGTATGCGTTAGCTCTTGTTGACGATGCATATCCAGGTAGCTCAGGTTCTGTCGTATATTCGCAATTAAATGCTTTGACAATATCTATTAGTTTTACATTTACTCCTGTGCCAATATCTAATACTCGATTCAAGGGCTTTTCTAAACAACAGGCTAGTATAGCACGGCAAGTATCTTTAACATGGATAAAATCTCTGCTTTGATTTCCCGTGCCTCTTAACAATAACGGTTCGCCTTTTTTGTACTGATCTAGCCAACGACTGATAACCAGTCCGCTAGGATCATCTTCTCCGTAGTTTGTAAAGATACGCAGGATAGTGTATTCTAGATTACGGCTACGACTGTACATCTGTATGCTTTGCTCGCCAGCATACTTTGTCCAACTGTAGGGATTTAGGGGGCCGTCACCGTTGCCATATACTGAACTAGAGCTAGCAAAAATTAAGTGTTTATGTTGTTCTGCACAAATACGAGCGATTTGATCTGTAACACCTATGTTATTATCTCTGTAGTGATCTGCATTTGCCCAGCTTGCGGGTATTCTAGGAGTGGCGGCTAAGTGTACTACAATATCACAATCCGCTAATTTCTCTTGAAACGGAGTTATATCTTTGAGCAGATCCTCGCCGTCTAAACGATCAATTCCGACCCAAAACATTCCAAGACTGTCTAATAATTTGGTAAAATTGCTACCAATCCAACCGCGGTGTCCTGTAATTAAAACCTTGTTCATTTAGCGTCCTTGTGTTATAATTATCACTGTTATCCACGCACTTATAAATATGTGATTATGTCAGACGTTCTACTTTTAAATTCAGACGCAAGTCCAGTTTCATATTTGCCATTGAGTGTTATCGATTGGCAAGAAGCTATTCGTTACATGGTCCTTGACAAGGTTTCCGTGTTAGAGTGGCACGATGATTGGATTGTGCGTTCCGCAAAATGGGAAACTCGTGTTCCTGCTATTATCATGTTGAAAGAATTTACCAAAAAGAAAGGGTATATTCGTTACAGTAAGATGAATGTGTTCTTGCGAGATGATTTTAAATGTCAGTACTGTGGTTGCGAAGTAAATCGCCGCACAGCTACACTTGACCACGTACACCCTGTAAGCCATGGTGGTAAGTCAACTTGGGAAAACAGCTCTTGCGCTTGCTCTAAATGTAATAGTGCCAAGGGCAACAACAAAAAGATTAAGCCTAAGCGTATGCCTTATAAGCCTACATATTGGGAATTAGTTGAAAAGCGTAAGAGAATGAAGTTTGACCTACGCCACCCTAGCTGGGCTATGTACTTGTAATCATTTATATCTATAAGTGACTCGACCTCTGGTCAAATCGTAAGTACTAACTTCTAATTTTACTTTGTCGCCAAGCAGGATTTGAATCCTGTTTTGGCGCATTCTGCCTGATATCACACATAGTGGTGAATAGTTTTCGTTAACTCGAACACGGAACATCGCATTGGGTAGAACCTCTTCTACCTCGCCGTCAAATTCAAGTAGATCATCTTTTGCCATTTTTTACTTTACATCTCCTTTCAAAGTTCTTAAGACAATATCTTTAGCTCGTCTATCAAGATCTGCTTCTTCTGCTTCTATCATTTTATAACCTATAATGGTCATATACTCTGCTAGGGCCTTTTGCCCTTCTTCAGTCCAATGACAGTATTGTGCACCTACTGTGCTACGATAAAAATAGTGGCTGTTACGCATTAACTCCGCGATGCCGCCGTACATTAATTCTTTAACAGCCCGTCTATCCATTTTATATTTTTTCACCTTGTCTAAACCCGCGGAACCGTAAAAAGCGAGGGAACCGTAGCGAGTAGATGTCTTCACTATCTTGGCTCCTAGTAGCCGCATCCGCTCTGACTTCGACCACCTGGCCCACCACTGCTTCCTTATCTGTCCAAAACTCATCGCGATCAGCGTCACTAAAGCCGGAACCAACATTAACAACAATTCGTTTGCCGTCATCTACACCCTCGCATACTAATGCACCTAGTTTACCCTCATTACGGCCTGTACCTTCTTCTACGGCTGTAACAGTTAGTGATACTTCAATAAATGGTTTTTGTTTGAGCCAGCTGGTGCTACGCTTACATTCATAAGGAGCATCTGGCACTTTGATCATGATACCTTCGTAGCCGGCGTCAATAGCGTCTTTGTTAAATTGCTTAAACTCAAGCTCGCCTACATAACCGTCTAGGTCGATTTCTTTTTGTGGAATAATATCAATATGGCCGCACTTGTCAAATATGGGCTTAAGAGTTCTTAGCAAAGTACTACGGCGCTTTTGGCCCATAACACTTTTGCCTTTCTTGAATTCGCTTAGTGGAAGGATGTCAAACAGCATCAAGCGAGCATCGCCTGCTTGTACATCATCTTTGCGATGTACCTGTTTCATTAGATCTTGGAATGATTTGGAAACTACTTCTCCGTCAAGAACATACGATCTGCCCAAGTCATCGATATTAGCCAAAAGGCTATCTGATATGTGGCTAAAGTTTTCCAATACTTTGCCATTTCTTGTGTACTGTACAACGGTACGAGCTTCAAAGTCAACGACGGTGATGCATCGTACTCCGTCCAACTTTGGCTCAAGGAGTCGTACACCGTTAATTTTCTTTTCATGATTGGCTCCATCGTGTGCCAACATACATTCAAATACAGGCACAGCGTTCTTCTTAACCTTATTTACGGTCTTTTCGCTAACACCGCAACGTAAGTCTTTGATTAGAATACGGCGATACCAGTCATTCCACTGTACTTGTGTGCTTGCAGAAAGTGCTAGTTCAATCGCATTTTTAGCATCATCGCCCGTAAGTTTGCGAGTGCTTAACAAGTGGCACAATTCTTTAAATGCCGCCCAGGGCAGTCCCTGTCCATCAGGCCCCCCATGCTTAGGAACCTTCTTAACTCCGAATGTGATATAGGGGCTAAGGGATAATTCAAAACCTTCAAATAATTCTACGTTGTCTTTTTCACGCTCAATAATTGCTTCTTTGGCGAGACGTGAATTATCTGCTTCAAGTTCTTGGATAATGCTGTACATTAAGGATGTCCTTTTCTAACTGTGTTTATATAGTATAACAGGTAATACCACAGTTGTCAAGAGATTTGGATAACATGTATTGTTGCGGGTTTATCTAAACCGTTGATTAAGCGTACTTTTCCTGTAATTTGGGTATCAAATGTCATAGTAAAAGTATTACGAAGTTGGCCCTTGTCGTTAAGCCAATGTATAAAGATTTTGGATTCTGTAGGAGGAACTAGAATTACACCATCGCCTGCGTCAAATTCTACTTTGGCTTTGGGCTCTAGTTGTATGTTGTGATGTTTAAGAGATTTGTATAGCATTATACTGAAAACGATGAACCGCAACCACATGTAGTTTGGGCGTTTGGATTTTGGATAGTAAAGCTACTGCCCATTAGTTCTTCTTTATAGTCTATTGTAGCGCCTACAAGATATTGATAGCTCATAGAATCTACCAAAAGTTTAAATCCAGGCTTGCTTATTTCAAAATCATCATCTGCCTGTTCTTCATCTAAGGTAAAGCCATAACTAAAACCTGAACAACCGCCACCTTGCACAAACACACGCAGGGAAACAGCAGGATTGTTTTCTTCTGCTAGTATATCAACTATTTTGGCAGTAGCTGACTCAGTTATTGTTATTGGTTCCATGTTTTTCTCTATAGTTTTTTATGGCTTCTCTGATAGCATCTTCAGCTAAGATTGAACAGTGGATCTTAACCGGAGGCAAAGCAAGTTCTTCCGCGATGTCACTGTTCTTAATTTTTTGAGCATCATCAAGCGAGCGGCCCTTAACCCATTCTGTAACGAGACTGCTACTGGCGATTGCACTTCCGCATCCGTATGTTTTAAACTTTGCATCAGTAATCACTCCGTCATGTACTTCAATCTGAAGTTTCATTACATCACCGCAGGCAGGAGCACCAACCATACCCGTACCTACATCTGGACTGTTTTTGTCCAAACTGCCCACATTACGTGGATTTTCATAGTGATCTATTACTTTGTCCGAATATGCCATATAAATTCTCAATACATCAAAAAAGCATTCTACGAGCTATTTATAGTGTAAATAGTAGCACAGAACAAAATAAAGAGCAATCAGCCTTTTTAAAAACGTAATAAATATAGGTTAATGGAGATCACGAATGGCTAGTACAGGAACAATTATCTACGGTGCAGACTATAACACCGTACAAACTAAGGTTAATCAAGTATTAGGAGATGGCTATCCTTACGGGCCAAAATACGTAGTGTATACTCCTACTCAGTACAGCCTGTTGCCTCCACAATATAATTGGGCAGAAGATCAAAACACTTTACAAACCACTATTACATACAATCCATACGGAACTGTATTTTTCGCAGGCATCGGCACTACTACGACCTATTATGATTCTGTAAGCAAAAACACATATTATAGAGGTGCGTTTGAAACTACTCAATCAGGTGCAACAACAGTTAATCAATATGCTGTCGGACTTATCACATACTATCCAGACTTTGGTTATAATCAGATCACTAGCTCTACTTCTGTTGCTTCATCTGCTACGATTACACACGCACATTGGCAAAATTTAGCTAATGATACTAACAAAGTTTGGATCCATCAAACTGGTAATACATACACAGGTTACGCACAGCTAGTAGGTAAAATTACCTACGCAAACTTGGCCACGATTGACAGTTACATGACTACAGCTATCGCAAATCGTACAACTGTAGCTGCTAGTCAATTAGTACAAACATTAATTGGTTCTAGCACAAACAGCGGTTCATGGGGTGGTCCTAACGGAAGCTCGAACAGTGGTACACAAAGTACAACTAATATTTCGTTTAGTTCAACAAACGCAACTACCTACTTCTTTAATCAGGGCGGTAACGTATCGTTCCAAGGTATTTTCCCAACAGCTTCTGGATCTGCACAAGATCAAAACTGGCTAACATTCATGAACAGCTTTACCTATGTTCTAAATGCACCACAATATGATATCTTGTTTACAGCAACATCATCAACTTTATTGCTACAATTATCAGATCCGCTAGCTACTAGTGCGTACTCAAAAAACAAAGTAGAAGTTTGGGGATTACCTGCATTGAATACTACAACAGTTTCAATTAATGTTAGATACATTGACTATCACACAGCAACAGGAAGCCCAACACTAGGTCCAGATTCAGTTAGTGGCGGTATTGGTTTTGCCATTTATCAAAACGTAGCGGCTGGTGCGTTCGGAGGAATAGTTCCGTCAAGCATCACAACTACTACATGGACAGTCGCATCAACTTAATCTAGTCTTTACAATCCCTATGGTAAGATAGTATAATTACAATACTATATCATAGGGATTTTTTATGGACGAAAGGTTACAAAAGGCACTTGATTTTTCCAATTTTAGACATACTCAGCATTTAGAAAAACAACGTCTAAGAGAAAAAGTTAAAGTAGATCTTACGCTTGCATACAATGGTGGGCGGTTCTTTCTTGATAAAAATTTCCTAGCATTTATTAATACGCTTATTCCAGATGATGGTACTGACACTCTTGTTGTGTTAGATGACAAACTTGATCCTATCCTTATCCAGGATATTGTAGAGTTTAGACGAGTATGCTGGGATAGATACTTCCGTACTGTTAATCAATACTACATCGATATCGAAGCACTAAAAAAGAAACGATCAGTAGGAGCCGTAGTCGATCTATGACTAAGGGCTGTTTGATATTTGCTCACAACGGTACTATCGACTACGGTAGTCAGGCTGTGCTTGCGGCCGGCCTAGCCTCTAAACATCTAGGAGTTCCTGTAAGTTTAGTCAGTGATATAGCGACAGTAGATGACATAAAGTCTAAATTTGATTCTCTGCCGTTTGATCAGATTATTATTATTAATAAGCCCTCTGTAACAAACTACAGATATCTAACAGATGGGGTTACAAGCCAAAAGCATCTAATTGAATTTAATAACAGCAATAGAAATAGTGCATACGATCTAACACCATATGATCGGACGTTGGTTATTGACAGCGACTTTTTAATCTTTAGTGATGTGCTAAATCAATACTGGGAAGATACAAATGATTTCTTAATCACTCCTGGTATGTACAATCCTTTTGAAGAACAATATCGTCCTACAGAATATATCCTAAACCCCTCAAGCATTAATATGTTATGGGCTACTAACATAATGTTTAGTAAGACTCCAGAAGTTAAACTAGTATTTGATTTAGTAGAACACATCAGAGAAGAATATGTTTACTATGCTGGACTGTATGAATTTTCACCAGACAAGTATAGAAACGACTTTGCGTTTAGCGTAGCTTGCCACATCATGAGTGGGCACGGAACAAATCAATGGCACGGCGAATTACCCGTTCCTGTGCTTTACGATGACAATAGCGAACTTGCAAATATTAGATCCGATCAATTAACCTTTGTATCAAAGGATCAGCACAGCCCAAACAACTATTTCTTGTCTCGCTGTAAAAATCAAGACGTTCATGTATTAAACAAATTTAGTATCCTTGCTAACATACAATCGCTAATGGAGTTAGTATGAGCCGAGGTTACTTGCTATTCGCATTAAACACAGATTCTACAGATTATGTTAAGTTAGCTCATGCTTGTGCGTTAAGTATAAAAATTACACAGCCAGATGGATATAACAAGGTAGCACTTGTTACAAATACTCCTGTAGACGAGTCTGCATTTGATATTGTAATTCCGTATATAGGTCCGCTAGGCATGGATGCTAGAAGTAGAGCCTATGATTATACTCCGTTTGACGAAACTATATTATTAGATGCAGACATGCTATTCCTTAAGGACATGTCGCACTACTGGAGTTTGGTAGACAGCAAAGATCTGTTTGTAACTACAGCACCACAAACTTACAAGAGTAAACTAATAACAAACTACGGACACTATAGAAAGTTGTTTGCTGAAAACAAATGGCCTAATGTGTATAATGCGTGGACTTACTTCCGTAAAGCTGATATTAGCAATCAATTCTTTAGTCTGGTTAAAACTATAACTGATAATCCTGCAGAGTTTATTGACGCTATCATTCCCGGATGTGGGCTGAATACTATTCCTACAGATGAAGCGTTTGCACTAGCACTAATCATATTAGATATTGTAGATGACGCAACAAATCCAGATTGGCAATTTCCAAGAATCACACACATGAAGCCTGCTGTACAACTTTGGGACAGTTACATATCAGACTGGAACGAAAAATTAAGATTTAGTTTAGATACTAAAGGGCAGATTAAAATTGGTGTATGGCAACAAACAGAACTCCTGCACTATGTAAAGAAAGAATTAATTACAGATGAAATAATTGATACATTAAAGGACGCACTATGAGTCATATCTTTTATGCACTTTATGAAATCAAAACATTGAATCCTGTATCTATTGGTGGAGTTCCGTTCGTAGAAATTCCAGAAGGGTTTGATACTTGCACACTAAGTCAACAGGATGCAGAAAGTTTACTTTCACATCAACGCAGGATGCACGATCATTTTCTAAGTATTGAAAACGGACACGGAACTCTAAAAAACAAACTATCTACTTTATTAAGTAGAAGAGATGTTATTTCAAATAACATAGTTCGTGACTTAGATTATCGTATCATGTTCTTTGATCATTTTAACATTAAAGTTAGTTTTGCTGATTCAACACTTACACTTGATTTAGATTTAGATAGCCTAGAAGAAGATGCTCAACAAACGTTTAAAGATAAAGTTACTGAAAAGAATAGACTGTCAACGTTTTATGTAACGGCCTATCAAGATCCAACTAAATTATTATGTAAGTTTAATTTAGACTTACATCAATTAAGCAAAGATAAAACATTCCAGACTAATGTAGATTTTGATAATACAGTTAGTGTTTGGGCGAGACAAATATGAAACTTAATATAGCAGAATTAGACTGTATCTTTATCAGTTACGATGAACCTAATGCTGAACAGAATTGGGCTGACTTACTTGATAAGTGTATGTGGGCTAAACGTGTTCACGGAGTTAAAGGCAGTGACGAATGCCACAAAGAAGCCGCACGGCAAAGCGATACTGAATGGCTTATAACTGTAGATGCAGACAACATTGTAGATACTAAGTTCTTTGATCAAGTAATAGATATACCTTCTGGAGCTCAAGCATTTAGCTGGCCCGGAGTTAACGTTGTTAATGGCTTACGATACGGCAACGGTAGTCTTAAAGTATGGCGCAAAGATTTTATCTTAAACATGCGATCGCACGAAGCCGCAACAGACGATAAAGGGCAAGTAGACTTTTGTTGGGAAGACGGTTATCGTCCTATGGTAGACAGTTACTCTGTTACATATCCTAACGCAACTCCTTTCCAAGCATGGAGAGCAGGATTCCGTGAAGGTGTTAAGATGTGTTTGATTAATGGATCTAAAGTTGCTAAGAGTATTGATGAAATGCACTGGCACAATCTACATAGACTTAAAGTATGGATGAGCATTGGCGCACACGTAGACAATGGCTTATGGGCTATCCTTGGTGCTCGTCACGGTGCTTACAAAGCAACCTGCGAAGATTGGAATTGGGTTGATGTGCGTGACTTTGATTGCCTTAAGACTATTTGGCAAGAAGTTGCATCGTCTGATCCATTAACAGAAATAGAACGTTATGGTCGCGGACTTGCTAATGAGTTCAATCTAAAGACTGTATTAGCAGATCTTACTATCAGCGAGTTTGTAGTAGGAACATTTGCAGAACAGTATCAACAGGCCGTAGAACAAGTTATGTGGGTTACTAAAAGAAATGTTTGATATTACATTTATATCTTATAATGAGCCGAACGCAGATGCTAATTGGGAAAAGTTAAAATCACGATTTCCATTTGCTAGACGGGTGCATGGAGTTGAAGGAATACATAATGCTCACATACTTGCGGCAAGGAAATCACGCACTTCAATGTTTTGGGTAGTAGATGGCGATAGTCAAATTGCAGATACATTTACATTTAAAGATCCAGACGGTGTATGGATTGAAAGTGTGTATGTTTATAAAGCTCTAAACCCTGTCAATGGATTAAGTTACGGTAACGGTGGAGTTAAGCTATTGCCGAGAGTAGCAACTATGAACATGGATACTAACAGCGTAGACATGACTACTTCTATTGTTAAGCACTTTACTGCTGTACCAGAAGTCGCATCAGCTACATATTTTAACACAGATCCATTTAACGCATGGCGTAGTGCTTTTAGAGAATGTGTTAAATTAAGTTCAAAGGTTATCAACGGACAAGTTGATGCAGAAACTGAAGAAAGATTAAATGTTTGGTGTACTAAGGGTGCAGGAGTTCAATACGGAATTAATGCGATTGAAGGAGCACAGTTAGGTAGAGCTTACGGCGAGTTGAATAAAGATAAACCAGAAGAACTACAAAAGATAAACGACTTTAAATGGCTTCGATCAAAGTTTTTGGAGTCAGCCAATTCAGCGTTGACGTGAAGTCTGCAACTTCAGCAAACAAAACAACTTGATTTTTATATCGTAATTCAATATGTGTGTAAAAGTCTTGCTTGTCTACTAGGAAATAATTCAATATAGTAATTAAGGCATTTGGAATTAGGAAATTGCCATCGGCTCTAACCATCTTAGTGTCGTCTTTCCAAAGAGTTACTTGAAAGTTTAAATCGTTAACGGTTGCCATTTTTCGCTCATTAATGTTTGTAGTGTTTGTTGTTCATCACTAGACATGTTTGTTAATGCGTAGTTTGTAACAACATCCATTGCTTCTTGCTGAACAGCAAGTCCTTGTTCAGCTGTTGCGGCCGGTGTAGGAAATATAGTATGGAACAGTCCTTGATTATCAATTCCCATGTACTCGTAACTTAAACTTAGTCTAGGAAATGGTATACTTACTTCTTTGAATGTAGATAAAAGTTTGCAAGACTGATCTACTAGTTCTGTTAATACAGGCAAAGTAGTTGTGTTTTCAAACCCTTCTCCAAAGAACAAAGCAGGAGTTATTATTCCGCCTGTTGGTGAAGTAAACTGAGTGTAATAAAGTGTTCTAACCTGACTTTGATTATCTAGATTAAAATAAAGATCTGTATGAGGAACAATGCTAACTTCTTCAATCGACACAGGAGTTAAGCAACGATAACCGGTATTTTGAAAATCATTATAGATACGCTGATATAAATCAAAATATGTTTGATCGTGTCTCATACCTAGTAAATGTACTGAGCCGTCATTTCCGTAAAAACGTAGCTCAGGGCAGGTATTTATAGGGTGTACTGTCCAAAACCCGGTATCTGTATATCCCCATATCGGTAGCCCTGTAAACCCGCTCTTGAACACAGGCATACTTTTAGTAACAGCATTTGTAAACGCTATTAAAGTATCTTTAGTAAGAGAATTAAATTTGTCTAGTAAGAATTGTTTCATAACTTACTATTTAGTTTACTCCTCCCAGACGTACGGACCCTTTTTCGGAACAGCGAAATTCAAGTAAGTTTCAATCTTTTCTAGATCATCTACAGTTTTCAACGCACATAATTCGTTAGCAAAATGCAATTCTACGCCGTTGTCTAATGCTAGTTGTAGCAATTCACTTCTACGAACAACATCGTCAGTAAGTGCATACATGCTAGATAGCACGATGCCATCTGGACGTTCTTTAATATAATATTCTAGTCCTGGTTGCCAATCCATGTGTTCATTTTCAAATTCGTAGCTGTTGTAACTAATCTTGTTTTTAACACAATACGGCTCAATAATAGCACGTTGCATCGGCAAAGGAATGTTTTTACTAAATGTACTGTTCCATCCTGCATAGGTAATAAAGCTCTTACCAGTATAGTCACCAGTTTGTGTTACTTCATAGTCGCCCGGTAATCGCATAAAGCCGCCAGGAAGTCTACGTCCCCATTCCTCGCCTTCAATAAGAATACGCATATCCATACTAACACGAGTATACCCTTCATCATTGTTTACGTTGCCGTGAATATGTTCTTGGAAGAACAGATGACTTTGTCCAGGTTGTAAGGTTACTGGCCAAGCATGTTTTAAACACTCGTCCTCAAACTGTTCCATAGTCCATTTTTCAGCAAGAACACGCTTAGTAATCACACGACTAATGTCTAAGTCTAACATCCACATGGTGTTAGTCTTTTCTGCTTTGGTAAACGGAGTCCAAATAGTTCTACAGCCGCGTCCGTTGCCCACAAAGATACCTTGATGGAAAGCAAGTCTGCGACCTACTTTTGCTTGATTAGGAATAACAACACGCAGAGTACCTTGACGCTGTATCATAAAACGCTTACCATCAATACGCTGAGGAACTACACTCATAGCGAACTCATCAAAGCGTTCCATAAAGTCTCTGCGACTACACGCATTTTGTACGTGATTGCCAACTTTAACGATTTCAGCAGGAGTTAGATACAAGTGCATTGTTTCTAGCTCTTTAATTTGCGGAGCGACTTCTTGGATAACGCTTAATGCCCATGCAGGCCAGTTATATTTTTTTAAGTCGTAGTCGAGTGTTTTATTGTCCCAGTGTGTTTGTAGTGATGTAAGCATATCGTCCTCTATATAAGTCTATTTAAGACTGTTTACTTGGCAAGTAACAAATCTAGAGTTACTAGCATTAGCTGCACAATGGGTAGCTTGATAATCAAACTTGTAAACATCACCCTTATGCCATTTGGTTAATTCAAAATTTTCAAACTCAACAAAGTGGCCGAGTTCCCAATCTTGTAGGAATACTAGATACCTAACACATTGTTCTATATCTACAGAATGTTTCTGTCTTAGTTTATAAAAAGCATCTTGATGTATAGGAATAGCCTGTCCGGGTTCTATACAGGTCCAGCTAACAGCAACATTATCTAATCCAAGTGCTGTAGGAAACTTTTCGTAGTTAGGTATTTCGCTATCAAATGCTTGCGGTAAATCATTATTTGCTTTACTGTAATTTGTATGAAAGCTATCACGTTGCCCGGTAGGACTTAGATGCGGAAATACAAACGATTGTAAATCACTTGTCCAAAAGTCCTCAATGCGGGTAACGTATTCTATCATGAAAAGTAATCTTCTAATGTGCCTGTACGGCGTAGGTCTAGTGTAGCACAATGTATGCCACCGCTTAGTGTCATAGCATGACGGAACTGTACAGGAATACTGTCGATACCATACTTGTCTAGTTCACGCATTAGTGGCTCTTGTGTGCTGTCGCAAATAATCGTGTTAGGATTAACACTAAGGATGTTCATACCGATGTACGGACTACACGGAGCAACACCCCCAGGTACTTTGCTACCTTGCACAACACAATCTTCGAACCATATCTTGTCCCACTTCTCAAACAGTTTAGGACAGTTGTCTGGAGTAACACGGCTACTGTTTAGTAGCACTAGTCCAGGACGTAAGGGAATGATCGTACTGTCAAAGTGTCCGTAACTGTAAATGTGTTCAGCAGGATGAATACGATAACCACGTGGCTCTAGTGTATTACGCAACCATTGTAGTCCCCAGTGATTACCTGTGTTACTAATTTGGAACATAATGTCTTTGCCCATACGCACACAGTTAGGCGCATCAAACACTGGCTCTAAGTTTGTTAGGCTTGGCTTGCGATCAATGTCTTCAAACTGATAGCTTTCATCGGGTAGGATAGGCTTAGGAGCCGCGATCCACTCGACGCCATCTTTGATAGCAGATAGCATTACGTCACGGTACGCACGAGTTTCAAAGTATCTAGCACGACAGCTACTAGGAGTTTCGATTATTAGATTGTTTAATGGCAATAACAAATCACGAGGACACCAAGTATACCAACCAGTAGTTTTCCATTCAGGAGTACTAAACTCTACGCTATGATCAATTGCTTTAGGACGATGTACAATAACACCTAGCTTGCTAAGTATGTCTGCAAGTCCTTGCATGTCTTCATTTGCTTCGTCAATTAACGCTTGAGGATATGCTCCTTCTAAAGGTTTAATCTTTTCAATAGGATGGTTAGTGTAGCTCATACTCATAGTGCTACGATCTACTGTAGGCACACGAGCGTGATCTGCGATGCCTACTATAATTTCTTCTAGTGGATCCCAATGGTTGTGTGTTGATATCTTCATTCGTTTATAAATCCTCTTTGTGTGTAACAAATTAATATAACCCACCACTCGCTAGATTTATTCCAAGCATAGTGTGGATGTTTACTTTCAAATACTATTGTATCTTGTACATCTAGTATTGTATCTTCTAGTTGAACTCCAACTAGTTCTGTTGTACCTTTAGGAACACATGCAGGAATTAAGATGTTGCACTTGCTTATTCTTTCGCGTTCTTCATCTGTCATGTGCATCCCATCTTTGTGCCACGGCACTAAAGAGTTAGGACCAATGAATACCATTTGTATCTTGTTCACTCCTGGCAATGCTTTACCAATTGACACTAACTCTTTAAAGCTGTCTACAGTACAAACATCACCCTTTTCTAAACTGTATAAAGAAAGATAGTGTGTATCTACATTGTCGTAATCCTTAACGGGCTTGCCGTAAAGATCGATATCGTTATTGTCTGCTCCTACATTATACGCTGTTTTGAGATATTCAGCAATAGCATCGTATTCAAAGACTTCATGCAGTTTTGCTGTAATTTCTGTAAGGTCGCCCTGGTAATTTCTTATGTCCATATTATACCAAATGTGTAAAACTCTTTTGACCAAACCAATAATCTATATCAGTTAGCGAATACTGTTGTTGTAGCTTATCAAGTGTTTGCTTGTTCTGCTCTACTATTTGTAAAAATACATTATAGTTCGCATCTACATCTGCTTGTATTTGAGCAGAGTGTTCTTTAAATGTTTCTAATAAATGTTTGGTATTATCTACAATAGCATTGAATCTATTTTGAATTGATGTTATGTAAGGATAGTCTTTAATCGTTAGATAATCTGTAAACGAACGTAGGCCCAAAGATTCTAAATGTGCAAACTGTTCGGGTTCTCCAGCAAATATAAACGGATGTCGATTAATAACAGCTCGCCAAGTTTTTTCAGTTAAAAATCTATAGTCATTGCCCGGAGCATACACGTTACCTTCTGATACTACGCTAAATGCTGTACTTTCAAATACCTTAGGATCTATATAAGATGGATCCTGGCACCATTGGGTATTATGTATATTGGACTGTTTAATTTCTGTATTGGACAATCTTGAATAGTCCTTTGCTTCATCATATAGCGTATCAATCGAGCTAGTACAGTCTACTAAAAATTTATCGTATATGTTAGCAGGCACGTCTTTTAATAATTGTCTACATTCTATTTTATCATTGTCAGTCCATGGAGGAAAGAAACTCCAAACACTATTTTCTAATAAACCAGAAATGTAATAATTGTACAATAGCGATATGCGATTAGGACGACTAGGAACTCCGCCTAAGAATAAAAACTTATCTGCAGAGCTATTCCATTGTGCTGTTGATTTATCTTTGTATGATTGATATACTAGATTAACATTAAAGTCCCAAAATACTATTTCATAGTCTAGTCCTCTAGCATCTAGTTTGTGTTGATATTGCTCTGCCATTCCTAGTACTAGTATTTTCTTTTTAATACCTTTGGCTGTTGCATAATCTTGGACAGCATTTAATATTGCATAAAATTCTTCATTATTTTTATATAAGAATCCATCGACCAGCATCAGCCCAACGATTGCATCGCAACCTTCTTCGGCCGCTTGATCAATGTCAACAAGAATACGCTTGTGCAGGTCTTTTATAGGATCATCTGCATACAGTAGTTCAAAGTTAATTATTTTACCAGTGTAGGTCATTAATCTGCTCAGGAGTTAAGTGTAGCATTTTGTGGAAACTAAGTCTGTTAGTAGCACACCCGCGATTATATTCCTGCCACTTTTCTCCGCCAATACCAAACAATACAGTATTACTAACTTCTACCGATAGTTTGTTACACAATGTAAGTTGAGTTTGTTTATACTTGTCAACTATATAATCTGGAGAGAATTGTTTCATGTATGCTAGTCCAATAGCACAGCCAATTCTGTTTACGTAGCCTGCTTTATTACATACGAATAAACTATCATCGTCATCTGTTCTAGTAAAACGAATGCCGGCTCTTGCATGTGCTATTGGGAATGTCTTACTTAAACTAAACACCACATCAGTGATACACTTGTGCGTGAAGTCAAAGTTAATATCTGAACATATACCAAAGTACGCACAATCCACTAACACAGGAATTCCAAGTTCATCACATCCATCTAATAGAGCTTGATGCAAATGATGTTCTTTGCCCGTGTCACTAAACGGTAAACTGATTACTACAGCATCGTTAGGATCTAAGCAAGCATCATCTAACCAGAACCAATCCGGCCAGCTGTTGCGCCACATCAGCTGATGATACATATACTCGCCGCGGAAACAACGAAAACGTCTAGTGCGATTTTTGATATAAAACTTATCAAAGGATTCTGTTGTTCCATTAGAATAGCAAGCATACGGAAACTGCTCTAGCCCTGTTATAGTATTACCCTTAGATGATAGTATCCAATCTCTATAGGTAGCACAGTATTCAGCAACTGTATCTCTTGCTAGAGCAGATGATAAGTCCACTTGATCTAATACAGACAACGTATCGTCATCCATTATAGCAGCAGAATTTCCAAAGGGCAGATGACGTTTGTCATGTGGTAAGCGTGTCATTTATAACCTATGAAATGAAATATGTAATATGGAGTTAGGCCCATGTTTGCAGCCGCATGCCATTCGTGAACATGGTTCCATTTGTAAATTTTACCAACGGGCTGATTTTGATAGCAAGCATCTTTAAATGCAAGAACATGTCCCCATTGCGGTTCTTGTACAAAGCAAGTATATCTAGACACTTCACCTAAGGCTTGATACGGAGTTAGATCAGGAAATACATCAAAGTGCATTGGTGCAACTTTACCAGGAAGTAATCGTGTTATGAATACACGTATAGGAGTTTCTCCTGTTAGTTTAATAAACGCATCTTGCACAGCGATATCAAAATGCTCACCTGCGTAAAAATCTTCCCAGTATACTTCAGATTTCTTATAACCAACGTCCCACCATGCACCTAGTACTTTGCGAGCAGTCTTAACGATATCCCCAAAGTAATCCTTGTCCTTGTTTTCTTCGAGCATTCTTTGCATGTCTACTTCTAGTTTTTCTGCGGCTGTTTCTTCTGCAGGTTTCGAATCGTCATACTCTAGCTCAGGGTTATATATGTCGTATATCCCTTTCTTATCTTTAATTGATTCAAGTACTGACTTCCAATCAATTAAATCTTCGGTATTACCAAAATAGCTGGGCATCCATGTCTCCTATCCTGTATTTAATGCACGGATAACTATGTACATGATAGATATGAGCACCTTAGAATTTTACCAAAAGAACAAAGACTGTTCTTGGACATTGCCAGATGTCCCTAGCAATCTTACTACGAATATAGAAATAGCCAGCTGGCTATTAAATCAAACAGACTTTGGATGGCTTGAACTCGATATTAATATAGATATTGGAGGATGGCAACTAGAATCACTTATGTCTGCACCTTGGTTAGTTCCGCATAGGGAAGATGAAAACACAGGTTGGAATAGTGCTTGCTTACATGGTATTGATATTGCGTCCACAGGTGCTTGGACAAACTATGGATACACTGAAGAAAAGACAGTACCATATCATTGGACCTCATTATCGTATAGAGCACCTACTATTAGACGATTCTGGGAAACACAGTTTCCTACAGACAAGTATCGCAGAATTAGATTTATGGAACTAGAACCTGATTGTGCAATTAATCCACATAGCGATATGCCTGGTAGACTTCCTGGAGAAGAAAACTTTGATGCACTTGCATTTGGGATTCCAATCAATATTGCTGTTATACAACCAGACAACTGTTATATGGTATTAGAAGGCAAAGGTGTTGTGCCTTTTAAAGAAGGCAAAGCCTTTATCGTAAACATTAGACATACCCATGCTGTAATAAATCAATCAGACGAACCGCGTATGCACGTTATTGGTCACAGTTACGGGTACGGAGAAAGGCTAGAAGAATTTGCAGAATTAGTAGTTAGAAGTTATAATCTAGCCAAGATTGCTCAATAAGTTTAACATTTGTGTATTAAGAAATTCTTTGCTGTCAACCCTAACAGGATTTTGTGTTTGATACGCATCAACATAGTCTGCTAATAATTCATTACAGTTTCTTAAGTTTTCATTACGTAGCTCATCTAACTTATTATGAAAGTTTAAAAAATGCTCAAACAGATTATCTCCGGGCATGTTTAAATGATTAAGTATGTGCTGTTGGCTAGGTCCATAACTTTCTATTACAGGACGCATTATATCTTTTAGATCCTCGGGCATGTTGCTTAAGGATAACTGTGGAGGCCAACTCAATACTTTAGTCAACCATGCAACTCTTGGAAATTCTTTTTTAAGGAAATCTCCTAAGTCTGATAACTTAGTAGCGTTGTATATGCTGACCACTGTTGTAATTTGTATCAATGTCTTTGTCTTACGTAGATCAATAAGTTTTTCTAATTCTCTTAGATTAGCGATCACTGTATCGAAGTTTGAAAGACTTCTAAAGTATTCTGTTACTGACCCGTACCCTTCTAAACTTATAGATAAGTCAAGCGATTTACAATTTAACAGGGCATTGTAAAATGCAGGGCCAGGCAAAACCGTTCCGTTAGTTGATACAGTTAAATCAATGTTTTCAATATTATCTAGTTTGGCAAAGAATGCTTCTGCATTAGGGCTAAGGAATGGTTCTCCACCAGATACAATAATTTTATCAAGTCCGCTGTAATCTATAGATTCCCATAAGTTTGATTTGTCATATTTCTTATCAAAGAACGTCCGACCATATATTGCTTCCTCATCGTCTCTCCACAAATGACTAGCAGCACTAATACATCCGCGACATTTTAAATTACAAATATTATCAAAACTAATATCTAATGTACGTAACTTAACTTCCTCAACTCTACCAATTCTTTCGTTAGCGTGCTGTCGCCTAGACCATATGCCTATGTCTTCGTTGTGATAACATTGTGAGCATCCGGCCACTAGCTCGTTCTTTAACATCTTATCTCGAGTAACAAACAGTATCGGCGACTCTATTGCGTTAGACTGATTGACTTGGCTATAGGGAATGCGTTCGCTTGACCAGCAACAAACAGACGCACTTCTTGGAGTAATGTTTAAGCCTGTCCAACCTAAGGCACAATAAGTTTCTCTCATGCCGATATTTATAGATAAGTACTACTATAATGAATATAATAAAATTCCCAGGCGGATCATCTAAGATAGTGTTTTGTTTTGTTGACAGAACTGATTCTGCTTGTGATGGTTTTTCCAAAGAACTAATTAAGAATCAAAGCGACTTTACTATTTCTAATCTACACATCAAAGGTTACGATGTATATCAAGGACTAGATGAAGATACATTGTTGCAGGCCGTAAGTAAACAGATTTATACACATGCCGTTGTGTTTAGTACAGGCACAGAATTTATTAATGGTATGCAGTTCTTTGATGCGATAGACGAATTGTGCAAACAGCAGTTCTTTATTGCAGGACATGTATTAGACAGAGGCGATGCGTATTATGAATTGCACCAACAATGTTATATTGTTAATCTAAGTGCTTATAAAGAATTTAACTGTCCAATAATTGGCCAGCAAGAACTAGGCGCTAGTCATACACAGGTCGAACCTATACGTAGTACACACAATATACACGATGACTATACTCCAACATGGGTTGACAAAGGTTGGGATGATAAACTATATTCTCATAAAGCACACGGCTGGAATATACTGTCAGTAGCATTTGCCAATAACGAAACTGTAGAAGTGTTTACAGATTCTATTAGAGATAACAAGCGACATCATTATCCAGAATCTAAAAAGGATTGGCAAAAACATTTACCCTGGATCTATCACAGAGAACGAGTATGTGCTACTCGCTTTGTACATACACAGAACAACGAATGGGCTAATGCCGCAGAGGGCGATGTACAACAACTGTTCATACCTGCAAGCGGAACTGTTTATTTTGAATTACTAAATCCAAACACGGATAACACAGTTATATTCTACGACTACAATCTAAGAGCATTAGACTACTGGCGCAATCATGCACCTAAGTTAGATAATGTAACTTACAAGTTTGTGCATTTAGATTTGCTAGGTGAAGATCAAGATATTACACAGTACTTTGATAATACATTACCTACTATGATTAACTTGTCTAACATATTTTGTTACGAAGGTACAACTATGTTAAGTCCGCTAACACATCGAGTATACAAAGAAAATCAAATACTTGAACAACTAATAGCACACATACCTGATGCACAACTTAACTTTACTATGCGAGCCGCAAGTGGGTTTACAGAGTTGCGTATGATAGGACGAGTACGTGAGTTCACTGTTACTGATATTAAACAACTAATAAAACCAACATGGCATATTAATCAGGACTGGTGTTAAGTCTTTAGTTTAACTATTGCCTGTTTAAAGAACTGTTGGCTTTCAGATAACTCTACTCTGTTAGGATATAGATTCATAAAGCTAGATAAGAATCCGTTGTAGCTGTGTATATGTTCGCTACGAATAGAATCTAATTGTTCAGTAAAGTTAATAAAGTGAGCGAAGTAATCCTCTCCTGGAGAATCAAGATAATTTATTATCTCTTGATTAGTAATATATTTCCTAACGGCATCTTTATAAGACTGTGGTGTATTTTTAATTGATAGGAATACAGGAAACTGTGCCACTTGATAACTTAACTGAAAGTTAGGAAAGTGTTCTCTTACCCAATTCTCAAGTAAGTCTAGTTTATTAGCATTGTAGATACTGACCACAGTATGGACAACAATGTTAGTAGTACCAACAGGACGCTTTTCATAAAGTGTATTGTAGAATTGTAAACTATTGTCTATCGCTTCAAACTTAGCACCACCACGCACATATTCATTAAAAGATCCAAACGCATCAACACTTACATTAAGATGTAAGTATCTACAGTTTAGCATAGCATCTAACAAATCACCTGATGCTTGTTCAACTCCGTTAGTGCTTAACTGTATGCGTAACTGTCGAGCTCGATCCTGTTCACGTATCATTTTAAAGAAGTCTGCTGTACCTGGACTAACTGTAGGCTCTCCACCTAACACTTCAATCTCTTCTAAGTAGGTTAAGTCTAAGTCTGTGTATAGGGTATTCTTAGAATACTTTTTATCTAATAATGTTTCACCGTAAAGTGCTAGTTCATCTTCATACCATAGATGACTGTTAACACTTCCGCAACTACGACATTTAATGTTGCATACATTATCAAATACTAATTCTAACTTGCGTAGTTTTAAATCTGTTTGGAATCCAAATCGTGCGATGCCATCTTGACGCATCGAGCCCATGCCTGCCGCTTCTTCTGCATAGCATTGACAACCTTCAACTAGTTCTCCGTTTAACATCTTACGGCGCATCTCTTCCATCACAGGACCTGTACGCACTTCGTTGATAGGAATTACTTTTTTAAACAGAGAAGACTTCATAAACTGTCCACACGGCAATACTGTATTGTCTGCTTGTAAGCTAGCTGATGCAAATGGATAGATGCAATAGGTTTTTGGTATCATAGATATTCAGTAATCATTAGCATGACTCTAGGAGTATGCCCAATGTTGGCAGCACCGTGTAGTGCTGTTGAATCTGTAAACTTGTACAAGTCGCCCATCTTGTAGTTAGATATCATTTGATCTTCGTATATGAATACATGGCCAGGAGCATAGTCTTGCATGGGCATCCAATAACGATTGCAGGGTGCATCGTGTGCATGTGGATCTGTGTGTACAGGCATATACTGTCCAGGTAGTAGTTTAGTGAACCACCAATGTACTTTACCTGTAGTCCATGTAGGTTTTATTTGTACGTTTAGATCTTGTTCTTCATACACCCACCAGTTAACAGTAGTTAAATCATATCCTGCTGTTTGATACCGGTCGTACTCTGCAGACTCGACTGCCGTAGCAGGAGGCCAGTCACGAGGGCGAGCTTGTCCGTCAGTTGTTAATACCTTATGTTCCCATAAAGGTTCAACCCAACTACTGTAGTTGCCTATGTATTCCATTAGTAAGTATCTAAATGATCTATGCCTAGTTTCTTGCGGAACTCATCAGTGAACACGCAATCTATTCGTAGTGCATACTCTTGTTCGTTACTAGTATCTCCACCGTGCCAGTCTTCGTCATTCCAAAAGCCTGCATGTGAATTGATATAGTATTTGTTTTGTGTATCAGGATCCCAAATGTAGAATCCACGCTTGGTTCTATAACGGATGTGTATAAACTCGTTACGATGATCAGTATATGAATCTTTATCTAACACACCATTGTCTGCATCTAAATCTCTATGCTCAAATGCTAGTCCGTTATGATCGCAATGAAAGAATATCACACGTCCAATTTGGCTAATAATGTTTTGTTCTACTAGGCTGTTTACCCAACGGACAACACCTGGAAAGTATTTGCTTTCTTCAGTAGGTTCACGGACAGCATTACGCTGATTCCAATCGCCCTGTTCCCATAAGAAATAGTATATGTAAGGATCGCTTGCACCTAGTACGCTTTTTAGATATCTGGTAAATGTATTGCGATTCTTAAAATCACTTAGGTCAGTAAAGTATAAGTCATCACCATTCTTACGAATAGGATGTTCAGTAGGTAATGCCAGATATTCTTCAACAGCTTTATAGATAGGTTTCCAATTGACTGTATAGCTAGCGTCTTTCCAATCAAAGCCAGGTTTCATCCATGTGCCTTCTTTAGCATAATCTCTGGCCAACGCAAAGCCTCTGCATATTTCTGGATGCAGATCTACAAATCCTTGTATATCAAGATGTTCGTCTAAACTGATGTAGGGCTTTCCGCCAATTCCGCGTATCATGCACGTACTTATGCTATAATTAAGGGTATGCAAGACAACTTTGAATACTACTACAATCAAATACCTGGGGGCGAGCCCTGGAGAAACAACTTAGTTTATACCAGTTTGGTAAACAAAGACAAAACAGTATTTTGTCAATGGTTTAATAATGATAGCGAATATCACAAAGGTATGAACCAAGTAGATCCTGCACTAATGAAAGATAAATGGCAACGTGAGATGCACTTCTTATCTAACATGGCATGGCACAATCCAGATATGGTTCCTAAGATCCGCGAAGTAAATGTTCCAGAACGTAAGATCTATTTAGAAATAGATGGACCTGATCTATGGCAACGTAGCTTGAACAGAGCTTGCGACTTTGATGCGGTATTACCAGATTGGCAAGAACAGATGCTGGCTATCTTACAAGCACACAAAGACTTGGGATGGTATAAGATTAGTCTACATCCTAACAGTTATTTTATTGTAGACGGAAAGTTAAAGAGCATCAACTACTTCTTTACCTATGATGATAAAGAAGCACCTATTACAGTAAACAGTTTCCTTAGTCATATTAGCGAAGGCCGCAGGATAGAACTTAAGAAACATTCTGATGCTATGGGCATAGATTGGGATAAGCCTGCACCTATTAAAGATATACAGATGCTGGCCTTTAATAGTTTTAGTGCAGACTATCCTAAAGAGTTTATCGAGCGTGCCAAAGAGATCTATGTATAAAGTCATACAGTGGACACAGCCGTTACGCTTAACGGAGTTTTATGCAGAAGCAGAACGTAGAGGCTTTGCTAATAACTCTAGTCAAAAGGCAATGATAGATTGTTTTAAGAATGAACGTGAGTGGGCTGTTTGGATTTTGTATCAAGATGATCGTGCTGTAGGATCTGTCGCGGCACATTCATTTCCAGAGATGGGTCCTAATGCTTATCGTGTGCTTGCACGTACATGTACGTTTGGAGATGCAAGACCTAACGGCGGACTTATTACTACTAAGAAACTAATTGCTGAACATCAGAACTTAACAGATCAATTCTTGTTACCAACGTGTATTGAGTGGGCCAAAGGAGAATTGTATGCTACCAGCAACGAAAGCACAGTTGCCAGTCAACGTCTAGTACACAGACATTATTTTCCTACACTGGCCAAGTTAGGTATCGCAGAAAGAGTATGCGAAATGAATTATCGTAACACAGATCAAACTGTCTGGCGCATCTATCCAGACAAGTTCCTTGAGAACCTAGAACGTTATCCTAGATGGATCTAATCCGGGATTGATGCGTTTAAATTCGCTGTAGACAAAAGGTGTTAGTTTCCATCTAAACTCAGCTTGCCTAATAGAAGGATGATTCAACCAAAACGCAATAGTATCAACGATGTCTTTATGACTAGTTGTATTGTCGCTAACAAACGCTGATTCATCTTTTTCTTCTATAGTAGTGCCTTCTATAAAACTTAAATCTAAATGCAGGATTGGAATAGACTTAGGATCTATACTAGCAAGTCTGCAGGCTTCTGCTAATTCTTGTTTGTCGTGTACATATTGAGTTGGAATAATCTCAGGATAGAAGCGACTAACACTACCCATAACTACCATCTTCTTTACATTATCTTTTAAGGCATTAAGTAACTTTAACTGTTGCTGATCACGATATGCGTTATTGATAAACAATGCACAGCCACTTGCAGCTTCTACTACCTTGTCAAAGTCTGTTTCAATATCGTATCCGTTGCTACGACTAAGCCCTTCAACTTCCCAGTTACCTAACGATTGGAAGTATTCGTATATAGATTTACCAATGCCACTAGTATGTCCTGTGATTACAACTTTCATCTATTAGGTTCTCCGGGATTAAATGCTACACAGTTTACTGTAGGATTGGCTAACCAAAAGTCTATTGTGTCTGTTATCAATTTAGGATTGTTGTGGCTTTCACCTGTCAGCTGTAGTAACAAGATGTCTGCTTTGGTAGCAGAACTGTTAGCAACTTCTAACACACGTTCTTTTAGTTCTTTCTTATGTATGCTGTACAAGGGCATTTCAGGATCTGGATAATCGGAAGCTATGCTGCCCATTACAACCATCTTAGCAACGCTAGCGTACAGTTGGTTAAAGATATCTATTTGAAGTCCTGTTATGTATGCGTTGTTGATAAACAAGTCGCAACCTACAGCAGATTCAATTATCTTATCTCCACGATTAAGCTCTACAACTTCCCACCCTAATTGATTAAAGTGTTCAGCTAGAGATTTACCAATGCCGCGTGTTGTTCCTGTTATACAAACCTTAGACATATTTGATATCAAACCTTTTGCTGTCGAAAGCAGACAATTCATCTTTTACATGTTCTGCTATACTAAACGATACAAACGTATCTTTGTAGACAAAATTATCTAATGTGCCTTCTTGGTTCTTACGATTAAGCCAAGGACTTATTTGATTGTCAAACTGATAGCGATAATCAAACTGATCATACGTTGGAGTTATTTCAACAGCTACTAGGTCAGTGTGATGGCTATGTTTTAAAGGCTCACGCACTACTAATTGTCTGCGTGGCACACTACCATAGTTACTGGCTGTATGTATTCTATTAGCAAACATATATCTCCAACGATTATCCTGTAGTTGTTTATACATTTCTTTTTTATCTAAATCAATTAGATAAGAATGTTCGCCTGTTAAATTTAAATGCCAACGATTATCAATATCAGCATGTGCCATATAACTCGCTCCGGGCTCTAAAGTAATAATACGAGCTTCACCTATACTATAAGGTAATGTATCTAATACTTGTTCCCATACTGTTCCTTTAAACTCATCGCTAATGATCCAAGGGTCGTAAAAGAAATCGCCTGTTGGCTTATTCAATACAATACGATTACCTGTGATTGGATGTTCTGCTAATGCTTGTTCTATAAGTCCAGGAGGACATTGCCATATTGTTGCGTTGATCATATTAGATGCCCTAGCTCTGGAAATGTTTCTTTGAAGTTGGTCTTACGTTGTGCATCCATAGTTGTTACATATTCTTTAAAGTCAGGAAGCAAGTTTGTATGATCCTCAGCATCCATCCAATCTAATATACTTTCCCAGCGTTTCCATCCGTACGGATTAACTTCCCAGAATTCCTTATCCTGTGTATAGTGTTTCCATAACCAATCCTGCAACTCTGCAAATAGTTTACGCACTTCTGCTTTATCTTCTTTAGGCAATACACGTAGACTTAACCACGTAGGGATCCATAGCAGGTGTACTCCTACAAGTCCGCCGCCCATTATCTGACCAGATGCGTTTGTATCCATGTTAATCTTTTTAAAGTCGCTCTTAACTTTCCATTTGATAAACTCTGGAATATGTTTGATGTTTAAGATCTGTACAGCAAGTGCTATGTTAGTTTGTATGTTGTCGGGTGTGTTATCTAATCTACGCAAGTTCTGTTCTATAGTAGCCCAGTCGCTAGGATAACGGATGTAATGATTGCGCTCGCCCATACCATCTAAACTAAATCCAACTTTAACTTTTTTAAACTGTGTCCATATCTCAATGATTTCTTCATTAAGTAGAAGACCATTAGTATTGTAACGTAGGCTAATTTGGTTTGCAAATCCACGACGGATTATTTCTTCTAGGAACATCTTGTGTTCTTTGATCAGCAAGGGCTCACCGCCAGCAAAATATAACTGTTTGATGTTAGGAATTTGATCGTATATCTGTTCCCAGAACGCAGGATTCTCATGCCACTTGTTATTAAAGTCATCAGCGGTCCAATCCATTTGTTTTTTAATTAACGGACTTTGGAATATAGGATAGACTTTCTTATGTTCAGGAACCCACATGCTACTATCATGTGGACTACACATAATACATTTTAAGTTACAGGTGTGTCCTAAGCGTAAGTCTAAGTATTGTAACTTATAAGGAACAGTTCCGTCTGCTTCAGTTTCTGCAATAAGTTCTTTAATGTCTAGCTGTTCTTCTAGATGCCATGTACCTGTTTCCCAAACACGTTTGCTTACAATACCTTTGGCTTCTTCTTCATAGCATTTTAAACAGCTGGCGGGAACTTCTCCAGCAAGCATTGTCTTACGTACACTTTTCATGTAGTCATTGTTAAATGCTTCTGTTGGTAAATCCTGTGCAAAGTTAGCAGGTTTACCATCTTCCATTTTAACTAGGCCAACAGTATAGTCACCACTGTCTGCGCCACTGGCATTAGCAACACAGCATATACGCATATCACCATTTGGGCGAGTTGCTAAGTGTATCCATGGTAGGACACACAGCGATTGAGATCCTGTAACATCGGCTAATTGTTTTTGCCATTTACCAAGTTGTGTGTCTTCAGGCTGTAACCAAAAAACCTTTGCTGTGTCATTCATGCGAATATTTATATGCTACTATAATGACCATAAATATTCGCATGACACGCTATAAGATCGCTCCATCATACTCTGCAGAATATCTAGAAGTTGAAAGACCTCAACCACTTTCTGACAATCTTATCGAGTCAACAATACAAGATGTACTTTCTGGTAAAATGGATCGTGATATTACAGACACAGTCTACACCAATTTTAAAAAAGAAATGACAGATTGGTTAAAAGATAGTAAAATTAATACTATATCTGGATTTGATCAATTCAATCGTGTAGACATTATCAACGGGTGTACACAGTTTATTGATAGTTTGTATATGAAAGGTCCTGTACAAACACTAAAAGGTGATTATAGATATCACAGCAGGCTAAATCCAAATTTAGTTTATAGTATCCCAGGATACTTGCGTAAAGGATTACCATTAATAATTGCTATGCCGTTCCCAAGCACAGGAGCGCCGCATATACAAATGAAGGATATATTAGATGAGTGTTTGGATAAACAGATTGCTGTACACATTGATGGGGCTTGGATTAGCTGTTGCCGTGATATTGAGTTTGATTTCAATCACCCAGCTATACGTTCGTTTGGAATTAGTCTTTCCAAAGGTCTTGGGCTTGGCTGGAATCGTATAGGGCTGCGCTGGACTAGAGATACTGAAGCTGATTCAATTACTATCATGAACGACTTTCGTATGAATCTACGGGCACCTGCAATGATTGGGTTACACTTTATTAGAAAGTTTCCTGTAGATTACCTATGGACAACGCACAGCCGTAGTTACTATAAAGTTTGTTATGACTTTAATCTCATGCCAACTAACAGTATCTATCTAGCACTACGTGATGGACAGCCTGTAGGAGTAAGTCCGTTAATAAGGTATTTAGAAAATGCAGATGTTTCATGATATAGACGGTGTGCGTATTCCATTTAATAAAGACTGGAATAGTATTGCTATAAGTTTAAGTGGAGGTGCTGATAGTGCCTTGCTAGCCTACCTATTGTGTAGCCTAATACCAAACGATATGTTAGTACACGTTATTAGCCATACTAGGATGTGGAAGACTCGCCCGTGGCAACAGGAAGATAGCAAGAGAGTTTTTAATTGGTTGTCTGTAAGATTTCCAAAAATAAAAATGATACGGCATGTTAATTTCATTGCACCAGATATAGAGTACGGTAACATAGGTCCTAGTATTCCTGATGAATACAATAAATTTGTCAGCGGAGATAATATACAACAAAGAGCATACGCAGAATGGCTTTGTCACAAGTACAATGTCAAAGCCTATTACAATGCTGTAACACACAATCCTAGAGATATAGACCTAGGAGGTATGACGGAACGTAATGTTGAACGTAATGCCGACACTGAACATCTAGAGTACATGATACACATGGATATTGTTGCTAGTCATCCTTTCCGTTTTATTGATAAGTCATGGATAGTTGCACAATATAAGAGATTAGATATCATGGAGTTGTTTGATATAACTCGCAGTTGTGAAGGTGAGTTTGAAGGATTAGATTATAAAACATACAAGCCAGGACAAGTAGTTCCAACATGTGGAGAATGTTTCTGGTGTAAAGAACGAGAGTGGGCGATTGAACAAAACAAGTAAAACATTTTGTATGCACCCATTCACGGGGTTAGCAACTAGAGAAGACGGCGCCATATGTGCTTGCTGTCGTAGCCATCCTATTGGCTTTATACAAGATGATACTTTAGAAGGTATTTGGAATAACACTACAATGAAGCGTATTCGTAAACAAGTGCTTAACAACGAGCGTCCTCCAGAGTGTGAACCTTGTTTTAGTTTAGAGGATCAGGGTGTAGAGAGTTTACGAATGCGACACATCGCAGGTAAAATTCCAGAAGCACGTATTAACTTATATCCTAACGCATTAGATAAACTAAAAGAAGATTACTCAATGCCGTTTGAGATTCCTACAATGGAACTTAAACTAAACAACCTGTGTAATCTTAAATGTCGAATGTGTCATCCTATGGATAGCACAAGCTGGAACGACTGGAGTGAAGTTAAAGAGTTCTATAGACGTGAAGGTAACATCATGTATGCTATCGTAGAACAACATAACTTAGAAGAAAAACCATTTCTTGATAAGTTTCAAGACAGCCCAGAATGGTGGGCGAGTTTAGAAAAACTATTGCCCTATTTTAGACGAGTAGAGTTTGCGGGCGGCGAGCCTTTAATGGATCCACAGCACTATCGTATATTAGATATGCTTAAACCTTACGGGCATCAAATAGAATTAAAGTATGCGACTAATGGCACAACATTAGGAATTTCAAAAGGAAGAACTATACATGAATATTGGCCAGCTTTTAGATCAGTTGCCGTTAACGTCAGCCTTGATGGCATTGGGTCTGTTTACGACTACATACGTGGTAACGCTGACTGGACTCAGGTTGTACAGAATATTAAAGAGATACAAACGATCCCGAATGTCCGTAGAATCGTCGGAGCCGTTACTGTACAAGTAAGCAACGTACTAACCTTAGATAAGATGATAGAGTACTTCTTAAACGACTTAGGTATTATATTCCATACACATCGTGTAGAATATCCTAAGCTGTTGTCAGCACAAGTATTACCTAAAGAGTTACGTGAGCTAGCTGTTGAAAGATTACAAGCTGTAAGCCTACGTGTCAAAGACTTTAAGATGTGCAAGGATAATCCAGAAGTATTAGAATACACACTTGGACAAATACAAGACAACATTAACTATCTACAAGCACGTGATCAAAGCGAGCTATGGCAAGACTGTATTATGTTTAACAGACGATTAGATCGTTCACGACTTAGCAAAACATTTGAAATGGTTAATCCGGAGTTTGTAAAGTATGTTTAAGGTAACCAGTCGTTGGCCGCATCAGGATTCTATTAAGGTAGAATGGAACTTAGGTAAAAGATGCAACTACGACTGTAGTTATTGTCCAGCTAGCATACACGACAACTCAAGCCCGCATACTGATATAGAAATACTTAAAGGTGCTGTGGATAATCTAGTACTACTAGGTAAACCTATCCGTTTAAGTTTTACAGGTGGAGAGCCTACTGTACATCCTAAGTTCAAAGAACTTATCCAATACTGTAAACATGTAGGAGTTAGTTGGATCAGTGTAACAACTAACGGAACATTACCTTATGAATTTTATCAAAGCCTTAATGTTGATCAATATGTGTTTAGTCTACATTTAGAATACGATTGGCAACGAGTTTATAGCACGTTAAGTAAATTAAAAGAAGATTCTAAAGTAAGATTGATTGCACAGATTATGTGCCATCACGATCATATGCCATCTGCATATACATTGTTTGCTAGATGCTTAACTGATCAGATATCTTGTACACTAAGACGAATAAGATGGACTGAAGGTGATCACGATCTATTTGACGATATGCGATATCATCCAGATGATTTAAAATGGATTAAGAAACAAGAATCTACAGTACAAGGTAATACTGTCATAGATGATACAACAATAATACATGCTAATGATGTAATCAAACTACATCTTAACAAATACAAAGGTTGGACTTGCAACGCAGGTATAGAAAGCCTAATGATAAATTGGGACGGAGACGTACACAGGGCAACTTGTAGAGTTGGAGGAAGCCTTGGTAACATTTACGAAGGCACATTTGTCGTACCTAGCGAACCAGTAGTTTGCGATCGTAATTTCTGTACCTGCGCGGCAGACATTCCATTAACTAAACATGCAAATCAATAAGTTTCCTATACTGATCTACGCAAACTATAGAACAGGTAGTTCTCCTTTATTGTCTGCACTTGCAATCAAGTACGGATTAGAAAGATATTCGGAACCGCACTACGATATAGATAAGTTATCAAAACTAAAACAAGATTGGCAAACATCAAATTATGTTGTAAAGTTTATGCCAGATCAAATTGCCGACTATCCTATATATCAAAAGATACTAGCTAGCGATTGTTATAAGATTAGACTGACTAGAGAAAATAAGATAGATCAGATTGCTAGTTTTTATATCGCATCATACACAGATAGATGGCATACTGATCCAGATGTTGTTGTAGAGGATTATGAAGTAGATATTGATACAGCTATATTAGATAACGCAGTTCGTACTATTCGTTATAACGATAAGTTATTAGCAGAATCTACAGTGAAGTTTGATTTAGATACAACATACGAACAGCTTGGATACTTTGAAGAACTAGGCCCTAAAACACATCAGCCTACAAACTTAGACGAATTACGCAGGGCAATTCTTAATCACATCAGAGATGTTAACGCCCAATTCCAATTCAACTTGTTCCTTTAATTTAGGCGACTCGTTTATCTTAAGCAATAGTTTATACATAACAACATTCTGCTGTTGTATTTCCATAAACTTTTCAATATAAAATGTATCTGTAATCGGTGTCATAATTTACCAAATGTTAAAAAGATATTTAGGAGTAAGTCCTGCATTCATTCCTGCATGCCAAGACTTTCTACTATTCCACTCGTAAGTAGATCCCTGCGGCTGATTGTATAAACATTTATCATCTACTACTAATACATGTCCATGTACAGGTTTACCAATATGACAATGGAACCTACGGAACTCTCCTAGCTCTGCTTCATTATCATTTACATCCCAATGCCAGGGTGCCATCTTACCTGGACGTATTCTACTGATCCAACAGGTATTATAATTGTCTATGCCCACATAGTCCATAAACTGTTCTGCGATAGATATATCAAAAGCATCACCAGATATAAACATATCCCATTCAGCATTGGCTCCAAACTTAGCACGTTGCCATATATCTGTTACTTCGCTTAGTCCGGGAATAGGATCTCCTAACTTGTGGCTAGGTCCAATGTATGTAGGTGTTTGATGTTCTAGTGATTTGATTACACTATCCCAATCTATTATATCGCATATACCTAAGTATTTCATTTTTTATATCCTAAGAAATGAAAATAGTATTGTGGGCTGTCGCTACCGTTAACAGCACTATGGAAATCTTTATAATGATTCCATTCGTAGATATCGCCTTGTGTGTTTAATGTAAGTGCTTCAGTATCGAACATTAGTACGCTAGCGGGTTTAGGTACATCCATACAACATACATATCGATATAGCATACCGTACTCAGCTAACCATTCTTCTTCTTTATCTTCTACGTCCCAATGATAAGGAATAGTAACTCCTGGATATACTTCACTAACAAACACACGCAACGGTTCTGCACCTATTAGTTTAGCAAACGTATCTTGTACACTGATATCAAAATGTTCTCCAGGATAGTAATCATACCATTCTATCTGATTTAGGTCGTATCCTGCTTGTTGCCATGTGCCTATTACTTTTCTATATGAATCTAATAATCCGCGATTGCCTACAGCTTCTGCTTCGCTTCTATCTACAACAGAACTAACTGTATTCTTATCACCCGTAGTGCTTGATTGGCATAACTCAATTACGTTATTCCAATTGATAAGATTATCTGTGTTTGCTATAAACTTCATTTGAATATCTCGTTATAGATATACATCATAGATTGGTTGCCCCAAGTAACATGTTCGCTCATAGAACGCTTAAACATTGTTTCTAGATTATACTTGTTATCTATTAGTGCGCCTGTTTCAGCTAAACGGAACTTAGCTGTTTCATGTACTATGCCATCCATGTACTTTGCATCAACTAAAGGATTAGTTACAGGAATACATCCATACCAATCAATCGCTTTAATCTGTCCATCTTCTATGTAATGACAGTGAGGATACATTGTTAATTTATAAGTTCCTTCGTTATGCAGGTCAACAAAGATATGCTTAATTTGCTCTCGCCATGTAGGACAGTAATCATCTAGGTTACGACCAGAATATATAATTTCATTACAGGTCTCACCTTGCCATCTAAAGAATATTCTACGCTTATCGTGATCAACGTCTATTACCTTAGGCATATACTCTTTGTCTTGGTACTTAAGAATATGATATAATTCATTTTCCCAAAACCAATCAACAACTTCTTGTGTATACTTTTCTCTAACAGGATCTTCGTGTCGTTGATATTTGTTAGCCCAATCGTAGTTTGCACAGAATACTGTACGTTCTGGATTGATTAAAGGTTCGTAGGTTTGCTGTGCCATACAACGTGTATGATCCTCGCTATCTATTTTCCAGAAAGGTGTCCAGTTATCTAATATCATTTTACTCTAGGTTGATTAGCAAAGAAACAAGCTGATATCCATTTAGTTCCTTTAGTAATCAAAGTGCTTTCGTGTATTGTTTTCCAATTGGTTGCTTCATCGTATCCTTGTTCAAAGTATAGGAATCCGCCTAGTGTAGGTTTTACATTAACATCTAGTTGTGGGAAGTATGTATCGCCACCTTCGTAGTCTGTGTTCAGCCAAAAGATGCCTGTGCCTACTCGATCTCCGCCGTTCTTATAATAAGGTATGAGTGTAGGATCATAAGGATAGTCGTGATGTAGATCTAAGTATTGCCCTACTTCATAATTGTAGATATCAATAGCTTCTATATGACTATATGGCAAACGTATTGTATTGTGTATTAGATCTGCAAGATAGTTTACATGGACGGGCAACATGCCATTACTGATTCCACGTTGCTCAACTAGTTCAGTTACTTGTCCGCTTGCTTGCTCACGGCTAACATATCCCGAGTTAGGATTCATACCTGCTTGATTGTAATAGTTCACAAGAGACTTACAGTATTCAGGAGGAATAACATTTTCAAATACACTGATACGAGGTACTTCGCATAGTACTGTTTCTTTAACAGGAATGATCTTTACATTTCTAGCAATACGTGTGCCCATGCTATCAGTGTCTGTATAGAAAGATACGAATTGATGTTCGCACAGATATTGTGCATCAACTATATCCTCAGCAGACACATACACAGAATAGCCACTGACAAGCGCATTAATGACTCCTTGTGCTTTGCTATCGTTGTACCATTTAACTGTGCCGTATTCCATGTTAACTCATAAAGGTATCTAAGTCTAAGAATTGATCTCTGCACTGACTGATCACAGGTTCTGGAAACTTGCCACAGACTCTAGCACACATAAGGATTTCGTTGTTATCAAAACTCTTATCCCACATAGTCTGCCACACTTCGCTATCAATGATATCTTTCATATCATGCTTGTTAAGATCTAATCCGTCTAGTCCACCAAAGGCTTCTAGTTTCTTTAACAGACCGCCTGTGCTTTCTTGCATAAAGTTCCACACTAGTCTATCTGGAGTTGAATACTGATAAGGAACACTACCTAAGAAACAACAAGGATATAAGTGTCCTTGTGCATCTACATATACGCTAGGCCATTGTTCTACTTCACACTTAACTGTTGCTTTAGAAAATACTTCTTTGTAGTTCTCTACAGTTTTGCGATCAATAAACACTAACTTCTGTTCATTAGGCTGTTCTAACTTGTGTGTAACATTACCTAGTTTATCATATACTTCAAAGTATGGATTACCAATAAAGCGACTTGTTTGCTTTTCTTGGAAGCTGTCAAACCCTAAGTCTTTACTCATTTGACGACATGCTTCTAACTGATGTTCGTTGTGTCTAAATGTAATAAAGTTCCAACGAGCTTTACCACCTGCACCTATAAATGCTTTTGCATTTTCTATAATCTTTTTCCAGTTAGTACCAACACGATACAAACTGTGTGTATCTTCTAAGCCGTCAATACCAAATAGCACTAGATGATTCTTAGGTAATGCTTGTGCTAGATCAATCCACCATTGCTTTGTTCTAGCACTACCATTTGTATGCACATGAATATCAATGTTTGGATTATGTTCTGCTGTATGTCTAATCATGTCAATCAAATCATTGTTCATGATAGGATCGCCAAAGTTACCACACATAGATATAGATACTAATTGCTTTAGTAGTTCAGGCGGTAGTATCTTTTTATAAAAGTCTAGACTGAGATTCTTTTCTGGTAAGTTAGGATTGGGTAACCCGCCGTGGTTATTCCTTGCACACATAGGGCAACTGGCTTGACATAGAGAAGATATCTCTAAGTGTACTTGTTGTAGTTCGTTATACTTGTACATTCAGTTTTTGTTTCCAAATTTCTATAGTTCTATCTAAGCCATCGCTTAATGATACTTTTGGTTCCCAACCTAATGTTTGTGTAATTAGATTGTGATTGCTGTTTAGCCAATATATCTCCCCTTGACGCTTAGGTTTCATATCCCAACGGATCTCTCCATCCCATCCTAGCTTACGAGCGATAAGGTTAGCATAGTCGCGTATCTTAATTGGATTGTTAGGACCTATCGTGAATATCTTACCTTGCACTTTGTCTGGATTACTAATCACAGCCATCCACGCATCAAGCAGGTCATCAATGTAGATAAAGTTACGATATGGTTCTGCATATCCTAAACGTATCTCACGAGAGTTAGTCAGCATCTGCCAGATGATCTGTTCTGTTACAAAGAACTCATTGTCTTTACGTCCATACGAATTAGTTTGTCTAATAGCGGCAAATGGAAAGTCGCAGGTACGGTGCATGTATTCTAAGTATTTCTCTACACCAAACTTAGCAACAGAGTAAGGAGCATTAGGATAAGGAACTGTGTTTTCATCAAACGCTACAAACTCATTTGGTATTCCGTTTTGTTCTACTTCATCACTGATTGGTTGCCAACCGTATACTTCCATCGTGCTAGCAAACACAAAGTTTTTAAAGTTAGGAATACGTGCAGCCGTTTCAATTAGGTTAACAGATCCTACATAGTTTACTTCACTAAAAGTTAATTGTTCATAGAAGCTTTTTTCAACTTCTGTACGTGCAGCCAAATGTACTATGATGTCCGGAGCAAATGCTAAAACTTCTTGAGTCACAGACTTGTGATCAGTTAAGTCGCTAACCAAATGATGTACTTCGTGTTCTTGTTCAATTAACGGACCTAAATGCGATCCTATGAAGCCCGAGCTTCCTGTCATTAATATTTTCATTGTCGTCCTATTATCATATATCTAGTGTAGTTAGGTAACTGTAGCTCACCTGCCCACAACGTATTAATATGACATTGTTGTTTAAATTCATCTAGGCTATTAGCGATCCTAATATGCTCTGCTATATTGTAGTTATTACTCTGTAGTACCAACAGACTGTTGTGAGGCATTCCGCTTAACCATAAGTCATACTGATCTTGTGTAATATGTTCACAGCTGGTATTGATTACAACATCTGCATCACTTCGTATGGTACACATGTCTGCTGTAATAGCACGGAACTTGCCTACCATTTCTTCTGCTTTGTTCATCATGTTAGCAACAGATTCACATTCTGGATCTATATCGATACTGCGTATTTTACCACAGTAGATATCTGATTGGAATAACATGCTGGCAAGAACTCCTACCCATCCGCCGTATATATCTATGCTAACAACTTTCTTAACGTGCTTACGAAGTTCTCTGATTAACCACTCTTTACTTTGTATCTGCCCACTCCAGAACGCATCAAGAGTCCGCATAGGATCTTTGCTTTCACGGATAGCACACATCCAATAATGTAAGTGATCAGTATCTATTTGCATTTAGGTATCTTTGAGTCTGCCGAGCTAACACAGCTAGGAGTAATACACTTCTGTGGTTGTTTGAATAAATCAAATCCATCTGTTAGTGTGCCTAGGATATCATCGTGGCAACTGTAGCCACGCTTGACTTCATTACTACGTATTATAACACTTTGGTACCCGCTATTGCAAGTCCAATCCTTAAACTGATTAAAACCAAAAGCATTAAATCGTTCTGCTTGATCTATATAGTAATTGTCTTTACCATCTGTTAATCTAATTTGGTACACAGGCACACCTAATGATTCTTGTTGGAAATCATTTTGCATTATCTTTATTTGCTCTTCTGTATATCCACTAACAATAGCACTGGCTGTTTCATTGCTCTGCGGCTTTAGTGTTACGTTGATACCACGCTTGCGTAAACGTAAGCATCGTTCGTACAGCTCATCAAACTTCTCAGGAACCATTACTTGGTTAACTGTTACATGAACAGTTTCGTACATCAACTGTAAACACTTGTCCCCAAACTCCTGCTCTTTAGCAAACTCATCGTGATAGCTGGCTGTGATACTACGGCGTTGTAACATAGCTGTTGCATCACACCAACTCTTCCACCACTTGCTTCCTGGACTAAGATTAGTAGTCATATGTATACTTTGGTATGCACTACCTTTAGGGCCATCATCCAAATGTTTAATTAGTTCGAGAAAGTGTTTGTAGGCAGTAGGTTCACCGCCACTGAAGCTCCAATGAAAACGAGTAAATCCATTTTCTCTTGCTTGTCGTTTAATCTCATCTACTGTATTCATATACACAGATAAGGGCTGATGATCTAATACATCACTTCGTGCATACGGCCAGCAATAGCTACACTTGTAATTACAAAAGCGTCCTAATATCCAACTTACGTTAAACAAGTCTTGGTCCAGCATAGTCTGCTGTCCAAAGTGTGTTATTGATTGCCAAGGTATATTATTTTCTTTTTGATACATATACATCCGTAGTACAATGACAAAATGTCTGAGGGCATGTTACAGCTTCACTAGGCCATTGTATATTGTCTATATCGAGTAAGCTACCGATTCTTAAACTACTATTACAATTTCCTGTTCTAATAATACCATTAAAATAAACAAATAAACTTTCAAGTCCTATGTTACATTGCCATCCTTGAAAATTAGTTAATTTCTTATTAATAATATCTTGAGCATCTCCTCGCTCATCTACTGTTCCGTCTTCATAGTAGAATGTTCCACCTATGCGACTTTTAATCTTTGGACTAACTCCTTTTGTAGCTTTTTTTGATTGCAACGAAGTTAGTATTTTGATTTGTTCTTCTGTATAATCACAACCTACTGTACTTTTAATCCAAGGAGTAATACGCACAGGCTCAACTGTTAACTGTTCGTATTCACATAATTTGTGATACATTTCGACACTTTTATCAAAGTGTCTACTGTCCATCATAACTGATATGCAAGTAGGTGTGTGCTTTGCAGAAACTAGAGCTTTGTCTATTAGTGTTGGATCTTCAAAGCTAGGATGATAGCTGAATACAATGTAACTCATATACTGTGCTATGTCATCAAAGTATCTAACACTTCTTGCACCATTAGTGGTCATTCCAACAGCATGTCCGTTATCAAAGAACAGTTTAACTAAATCACGGAACCAGGGGCTTACTGTGGGCTCGCCACCGCTTATCGCTACATTTATACGAGGGTACTTGGTTAACAGTAATTTAATAAATTGTTCGGCATGACTCCATTCGTAATGATGATTAGTTCCATTATGTGTTATAGGCGGACAATAGCTACATTTGTTTGTACAAATATTATTGATAATCCATGTTAAATATAACACAGGTTCAAGTTGTTTAATCTCTATCAGTTGTTTCATTTAAGTGCTTCAACTAATTCTGGAATTGTAGCATACGTATCTTCTTGGCGTAGCACATCCATTTGTTTAGTCAGTTGCAAAAAGCGATTCTTAGCACCTTGATTAGTAGGTTGGCGAAGCTCATGTATAATTTGATTTAACTTAGGTAAGATACGCATAGTACGATACTTCTTTTCGTATTCGGCGGCCCATGCTGTTAACTTATCAATAGTTTGCATTCTAAATGTTTCATTCCAAATACTAACATGCAAGTTATCAGGTTCTAAAATAAGATTAATGTACCAATTGTGATAGTGTTGCTTAGAGTTAATAACTCCAATACTAGTCAGATGCTCGACAATCTCCGGAATACGATGTGCGTTCAATGCACCAACTGTAATATTAGGGCGAACGATTAAGTTATCTAATTCACTCATTGCGATAAGATTACGCTCAATCTTATTCCAATCGGACCCACTACGAATAAGTTCAGCACGTGGTCCAATCTCATCAATGCTAGGCCATATTTCAATATGTCCTTTCTTCCACTTGCGCCAGTAGTCTAATACATTCTTACCTTTGTGCGTAAGGCTACTACAATTAGTGTTATATGTAATTGTAACATCAAATCGATCCTGTTGTTCAAGTAAGTCTAGTATTTGCCAATGCTCATCCATGAGCAACGGCTCACCTCCAGCAAAGTAAATGCGTTCAACATACTTCGATTGTTCCACTATAAAGTCAAAGTTAGTTTTATCACTTACAGAGTCTACTTGAATAACTTTACCTATCTCATTAGGTTTGATCCAACCCAATGCTTCAGCATCTGGTTTCCATGCACTACTATATTGCGGGCCACATGAACGACATTTAAGGTTACATATATTGCTAAAGCGGAAGTCCCAATACAACAACTTCATGTCTTTGACTGTACCATCAGGCTCAGTCATATCTGGAATACGTTCAACAACATGCCCAAATTCTCTATTGCGATGGATCCTGCTGCTTTCTCCGGTGACTTCTTCTTGCTTCCAACAACGGCTACAAATTTCTGGACGCTTTCCGTTTAACATTTGTGTACGCATTGTACGTAGAACTTCACTGTTCCACACTTCTTCTATAGAGGTTTCGTTGATGTTGCCTAGATTCTTAACCTTAGTACTGGTAAGACAGCAAGGAGTCATTCTACCATCAGGTTCGATGTTAAGATGTATCCATGGGACTACACAGAGACTTTGTTCTCTATTAGTTGCTGTTGTTTGAAATGTTATTGGTTTGGCTGTGGTTAGCCAGGGTAGTTTATCGAACATAGCGTATTTAAAATACGCACCTGTTGATTAGCTGTAATCTGGAACATCGCCACCGTACTTAGTAGACTTTTTCTTCTTGCCTTTTAAGTAGTGGCCTTTGCCATCTGTATGACCTTTGCCTTTAGAAGTGTGAGCTCGGAGCCCTTGGCTCACACAACTAGCATAATCGCTACGTCCTAGACGGCGACCTGAATGGCAAAGTGCTGCGCTGGTTTTTTCTGTTATAAATTCATGGGCTCTCATAACAATATTTATCTATAGACAACTCGTTGTGTTGCTTCTTTGTCTTGATAAAACCAATGTCCTCCGACACGTCCAATGGCTGTCTTTTGATGAGCCCAGGGCGGTCTGACATTCGTAGCATGAAAGTACAATGCACCGTCATACTTGTTGCGCCAATCACTGTAAGTATCGTCACTAGACAATAACTCTCGAGCAATTTGTTGACTTTCTACCCAACGTTCGTCTTCTCCTTTTGGAGTCTTGACAAACACACAGCGCCATGAGAATTGACACACAGCACGATTGACGTAGACAGTTTGAGTTTCCTCAACTGTACGGAAAAACTGACGCTTTTCCACGACAATATGTTTGGGAACATTAAAGATCGTCTTTTGGTCGACCACGTTACATACTGAACGACCGAAACGTCCATCTTGGACACGGTTCAGTGTAACTAGGCCTACTGCTACCTTACCCTCTTCCGGCTCATTGGCCGCTTCGAAGAATATGTTACGGGCTAGGCATTGTAACTCTTTCATATTGACTACGGGAGTTGAAATCGCAGTTACGAACGATCCAATCCTATCTCTAGCATCTGCTACTACATACCCAGCTAGATTGGGTTGACCCTCTTCTGTCACTTGCGGGGTCTCGGCATGACTGACACTTTGGAAAGCCAGAACCGATAATACTACTAGCGCACAAACTGCTTTGCGTATTATAGACATATCGTTGTCCTCCTTTGTTGTTAATTCCTCTCTGTGTGTGTTTAAAACAAAAAGCCACTAACAAATGTAGTGGCCGTGTATATAATTACTTCAAATGACCATATACAGGACTAAAATAGGCTCAAAATGGCCCGTTTAATACATTATATACGCATTTAACTTATTTGTCAATGCCCATGCTACGTCTTATCTTAGTAGCACTGATTTGGGTTACAGCTTCATCAAATGATTCTTGTTCAATACGATATCCTACATCACGTCCGTAGGTAATGTTTACTATATTTGGTACAACCTGTATTAGATACTGTCCTTGATATAGGGGATCCAGATCACGGCGGATAAAACTCTTAACTTTTTCAATTTCAAAAGGATTTGATCCTTGCCATCCTTGGCAGTCACGTATCTGTATTACTACCTGCCCTGTTTTAGCGATAGCACGTTCAAATAGAGCACGATGTCCATCATGCCAAGGTTGCCAACGGCCCAGCATCTGTACAGTTTCCTTCCGCCAATCAAATGTAGGGCGACGGCGGCGGTCTAGGATATGATCAGCTATAAAGTCTGCCCACTTGTTAGCGTCCTGTTCTGTGATACGGAAGTCATAGTACTCGGGCTCTTGGAACATAGCGTTAGTATCAGCGTATCTGCTTTCACGGATAGTGTCTACCCAGATAGTCCAATCAGCTTTAAAGTTATTACGCATTTCCACTAAGGGCGCAACAAAATCACAGATTACGAATCTATCACCACTTTCATCTGCTAGATCACGCATACGTTTACTTTGACGTATGCGTCCTTCATAACTGAAATCCCAATCGTTGTAATGTTTACGAACATCATCTGCATTGAACTGTACGGCGTCTATTTTCTCTGCTAGTGCTTTTGCTAGGGTAGTTTTACCTGCACCTGGTAAACCCATTATTAGTATTCTTTCGGTCATATTAGTATATATCAGCCACAAATTTTACTAGGGCCAGTTCTGACTTTAAATACGCACATGCACACATCAACTACAGTTCTAGTAACAGGCGGCTTTGACCCTATACATTCGGGCCATATTGCGTTACTAAACTCTGCTAGGGCCCTGGGTGATAGACTAATAGTAGGTGTCAATTCAGATGCGTGGTTAACTCGTAAAAAGGGTGCCGCATTCTTGCCCATCCCGGAGCGTGTGATAATCTTAGAAAACCTTAGAGCTGTAGATGGAGTTATCCTATTCAATGACAACGATGACACAGCCATAGAAGCCATACGCAACGTGCTAGCCTTATACCCTAACGATCAGATCATATTTGCCAACGGGGGCGATCGTGGTGCAGACAATGTGCCAGAAATGACCCTAGTGGATCCTAGGCTAAGATTTGAGTTTGGTGTTGGGGGTACTACAAAAGCTAATTCTAGCAGTTGGCTTTTAGATAAGTGGCTACAGTCTAGGCCACATTCATAATCCACATGGGTATACGCCCACAGTTGCCCGCACGTAGGGGCAAATCAGCTTTGGACCATTTGAACGTATCGCCCTGGAACTTGTTGTAAAAGTTAAACCCGTCAGCGAACCATACGTGTCCGGGATCACAAGGAGCCATGTGTGTATGAGCCCTAGGACCCTTACCCATAGCACCTGAGTCTGTGTATGTCTGCCCTGGGTCAATCCTAATAACCCAACAGCGTGAGTAGTCACTGATGCCACAATAGTCAGCATAAGCCCGCTGTTGCTCGGGGGTTAGTATACCCCCTAGCTCATACTGATTATCTTGAGCCTGCTGATCCTTTAACTGATCAATTAGCCAATTCCAATCAATAAAGTTATAGTTGCCGTGAAAGTTGATCATAGTCTAGTAGTACCCACAAAGTCTAGTAGCCAAAAGTCCTGATCGCTTAGATTTATCTGGGCCCAGGGCTTGGTCCAATCTTCCCATAGCCAACAGTCACCCTCGGGTATCTGGCTCAGGGTCTGCTGACCCAGTGCATCCAGCATCCATACTTGCCCAGGCGTCTTAGGGTTGACCCATATGGTATAGCGTTTGATCAGCTGTCCGGGTACCCTAGTCCATTCTTGTGCTCGGGTTATCCGTAGACTGCGGAAGGGTACCATACCCCCGGGTTTCAAACAAGTTAGGGTAGCGAACCTGGGTATAAGGTTAGTCCATTTAGCTATGAGGGCTAGGGTCTGGGGGTATAGGGCTGCGTAGTCCCACTCTAGCCATTCAACTGTACTAGGGTCATGCCCCCATTCAGTCCACTGTTCAGATTGCTCAGGATCAATCGTGCCCTGCTGGCCCTGACCTAGCTGTGCTAATTGCTCAGCCCATACGACATCACGGTGTTTGATAGTGCCAGCCCAGTGTAGACTCATTACTCTTCTGAAGTTGTAGCTGTAGGGTTAGGTGCAGATGCTCGCTTTTCTTTGCGTGGTGGAGCGATTTGGCTTTGTAGCACGGCCTGTACCATATCGTTTAGGAAACTGCGGCGAGCAGCTTTATCTACGTAAGTAGCGGCCCAGCGTTTGTATTCTTTGGGCATCTTGAAGTTTGCTGTTGGTTTTAACATTGGATTCCTTTAATGTAAAATATCTGTACACTTAATTATCTAAGAACCAGAACCACAGACCTAACTGCTGACTCGACCTAAATAGTCATATGTATAACTTAAACAAAATCCGTGGTCATATCAAGATGCTAGAGTTTGAGCAGATGAAGTTGACTCGCTACTTAAAAGAACAACAGGGCGAAGTTGTACCCAATCCTAGACGCATCGCAGACATAGAACGTGCCCTAGCTCGCGTGACTAAGAACATAGAAGCGTATAAGAGTCGTATCGCAGCCTTTGAAGTAGCACCTGCACCAACTCCCCCACGCCCAGCTATTGGTTCAGACGACCCCGACCGTCCACTTATACAGTAACAGTCAGCAGGTGCAGAACATATTCCCGTTCTGATAGTAGCTGTGTATGATGAGTAGCGACCCAATGCTGATCCAGTCCCACGATCCAATAAACACAATCACATACACAAGCCCCCGATGTCAACCGCACGGGATAATAAGCATAACACTTGATTGAACGAGTCATATGCCTATTTAATGGTAAAACCTCAGAGCCGAGAGTCCAACAAAGATTTCCCACGAAGTGGCAGCGCAGAGCGCAAAATTTTGCCCTCAGCAGGCAAAAGAGCTATATACTAGTATGAACTCAGAAACTCGCGTGAGAATCGTAATGTGGATTAGCTTATTGATACTAGGCGCAGCAGAACTAGCTCTAGTATATTTGATATACAAACAAAGTTAAGCCCAACGTAATAAGAATAAGGATTTGTATTTGGCTTGACTGAAAGCTATGCAGGCCTGCCACGATTCCTGCTCACTAGTTGTAGCGTAGATCCAAGCGGTATAGTGACTGCCTACATGTGACTTCAACCACTCTTCTAATACGCCTATAGTTTCAATCCAATCGCTTTGTTGTTCACGATATGATATGGGCCACGGAGCTAGTGCTATATGTGGAAAGTAAGGTTGTACAGGATGATCAACCAAGTAACGCATACAGATATTTACTGTATGTAGTCTAATTTAGGTATTCTTTCCGCCCTAGAGTCATACAAATATACTAGTGAAGAACGAGTCTCGGGCACTAGATAATCCACACAGTCTAGACTGCGTATGTGCATCCAACCACCCGCTCGCTGTACAGCTAGTGATAGAGCATCGCCTTCTTGTAATGGCAAGTAACTACGATAACAGTGATATAACATATACAGTAATTATCTCTGTGTATACGTGCTTTAATTTCGCTACGCACAGTGACTCTAACTTGATGTATATGTATATGTGTGTGACTATTATACAGTCTCGATAGTCTAGTGTGCAAGACCCCGCTGCAAAGGATCGTATCTACGATACTCTCTCACTAATAGAAGATAGTTGATAGGGTGAGTCAGGGCTGGCGGCGCCCGGGGGAAAGAATGGGAAAAATGGTTGGAACCATTTAGCATAGTCTGTCACGACCACACTCTCCAAAAATTTTTTTACCTTAAATTCCTAGTATTTTTACCAGATTCTGAACCAAAACGGCGCCAATTTGAGCCTATTCTGAGCCAGATTTGACTCATTCTGGACCAGATTTCCTACAGTGGTTCACCGATCTCCACAACATTTCCGTTGACTTTCTACGGTAATTCCAGTATAATATTGCGTATACACAGTAGGATCAGTATACTATATACAAGACCCCGCTGCACTATAACTAAGAAAGGTTCACTAGTATGTACAAATATCAATTGTGGGTGCGTATCAATCAGCTGCAGACTGCTAACACAGTAGTATTCGCTGATTCAGACTATCATGCTAAACAGCTAGGTGAAGCACAGTATGGCGCAGGTAATGTGCTCAATTATACAAGGATATATGAATGAAGAGAGGTATTATACAGTCGAGAGGTCTAGGGGATATAGTAATAGCATTACCAATCGCGAAGTATTATGCGGATCAAGGTGATGAGATCGTGTGGCCCATATGTGTAGAGTTCTATGAGTCGTTTAAAGACTCTGCACCGTGGGTCTCTTGGATTCCTATAGAGACGGACGCTGCTGGTAAGTTCTTCCTAGAGACCCCGCTGCAGGAGTTGATGAAAGCGGGCTGTGATCCCAACGAGAACCTATACTTATATCAGTACTTAAACACCCGTCCAGATCTAACTGATCCAGAGTTCTTCAGTTTGTTAAAGTTTGATCAGTACAAGTATGCGATCGCGGGAGTGCCCTTTGGTCGTAAGTGGCGGTTGTCAGAGTGCATCACACGTGATCCTGCTCGTGAGAGTCAGCTGACTGAATCGCTGGGAGTCAAGGGAGAATATGTGCTAGTACACCTAGAGGGCAGCACACACAGGGCCGATATAGATCTAGGGTGGCTAAGTGAGCAATACCCCGCTGCAGAGATCATAGAGATCCGAGCACGTACTGACAATATCTGGGACTGGATCAGTGCCATCGAAGCAGCTGCCGCTGTAGTATGTGTGGACTCTGTATACGCTAACATCATTGATCAAATGGGGATAGAAGGACCTGATCTCTACTGGATACGTAGGAGCGGATGGGATCTAACGCCCGTACAGCACAGTCAATGGACTTGGGTGCCCGCGGATCTACCTACGACTGATCCACAAAGGGTGAATCCTGCACAGCAAACGCTTAAAATGAGGGGTCAGTCAGCGGGCATGAGCTCACACGCACCTTTCCAAGCCGGCGGGCAAATTCCCCAAAACTTCATGTACGCTGTGAAGAAATGAGTGTATAATATATAGTATAGGGCCTCTAGCTCATGTCTGGTTAGAGCAAACGACTCATAATCGTTGGGTGCCGTGTTCGACTCACGGGAGGCCCACCAGTTAGCCGTAACAGTGATCGAAGTTGAGGATTCTAGGTGAGAACTGACGTCAGGATCTAGCTCTGTCAACCTAAGCCCGGGACCTAGTCCTAGCCATATCGTGAGATATCATTGCGTAATCACTGTGAATTGCCTACCGTCGTCAGCGGTTCCATACTCTCAGAAAAAGAGGAGTGGCGAGCGGTCCCTGACCTGAGCTGGCAGAGTCAGGGGACCCACCCCCAGTGCTAGTACATTCCGATGTCTTCGGCTGTCTCTAGCATGTCCCGTACATTATAATCGAAACTTTGCGCTAGCTCGCACACGTCCATTATAATAGCAAGCATACGCTGCTCGTTGTCATTGTCGTTAGCTACATTAGTTAATTGTTTTGCATCTGCTAGGATGCGGGCTTGCAGCTGTTTAAATTGTTTAGTTGTTAGCATAGTGTCGCTCCTTTAGTGTATGTGTAGTATACTGTCACTTGTCCAAAATGTCAACTGCTTTTTTAATACCCGACTGCTGCATAGGGTCATTTTCATGAAGTGGTTGACAACTGGTAAAACCTATGCTACAATGTACACATACAGTAAGAAGTTATTACTGCGTTCTTTAAACACTACAGGGAGCTTATATGAATATAGATTGGATTAACGATACACATCCCAGCGTTCGCTATGCTTACGAGGGCATTGAGGACCCAATTGAGACGCTTACAGAGCGTTTTGAACGGGAGTTTCATGTAGCAGACGGCGAGGACATAGGCGGG
>Ga0164296_1000436_pt1 | contig 50186 bp, 47 predicted proteins | sample GEODES057metaG_FD_113533 | JGI IMG/M metagenome (GOLD analysis project Ga0164296, IMG submission 113533) | Dystrophic lake water microbial communities from Trout Bog Lake, Wisconsin, USA - GEODES057 metaG | ecosystem: Environmental > Aquatic > Freshwater > Lake | place: USA: Trout Bog Lake...
AAAACCAAAATCAATGCAGACATAAATCAGCACAGACCATGCGAGGGCCGCGGCAGCAGGAAAGATGACAGCGCCTTTGACAACAAAAACAATGGTGAGGAATAAAGCCAAAAGACCGGCGATACCGATCACAATACCTTTGTAAAGTGTCAGGCTTGTAATCTTATCTTTATAGGCATCTGGCTCCCACAAATAAATTTGGGGTAGATTAGGCGTGCGCAATTCACCGACATAAGTCACTGTCGTTCCGGGATCGAGAGTCAGGCGAAACACATCGGCATCATCTGAATCTTCACGCTCAGGCGCAAAGCCCTGACTGGCTGTAATGGCCGATAAGCGTGTTGATCCCAGATCAGGCCAGATAACACCTGAGCCCACCAAACGAAAATGGGGCACAACGATGAGGCGTTCGATTTGCTCATCCGTATCATTAGTAAGCGCAAACACAATCCATGAAGGCTGGGTGCCAACTTCGCGGGCGCTGACTTCAATACGCCGCACAATGCCATCAGATCCCGGCGCTGTGGAGACTTGCAAGCGATCACCTTGCTGGCTGTAGCGTTCCACAACTTGTGTCAGGTCAATGGCTTGGGCATCCAAAGGCACACGGCTGGATTCGATCGCCCAAAGCGGAGCTGCCGAAAACACAAACAAAAGGCCTGTGAGGAATGGGGTTAAAAGCCGACGCACGATGTCCCATCAAGAGTGAAGCGGGGAGCCGCTAAAGTGAAGTTTGCTGTGCGGGGATGTGGGCCCCGACCTTGTCAGAAATGTGATTGGTAGAACGGGCCATCGATGAGGGCAAGCCAAGGGGGGCATTATTGGGGTGTTTGGAGCTTAATAAAGGGGAAATCTATTTCGTATATGGAATGATATAATCGTCTTCAAGCAGTCCAAAGAGAATATGGTCCCACCAGCGGCCGTTGATTTTGAGATAAGCGCGGGCCAAGCCCTCCCGCTGAAAGCCAGTCTTTTCAAGGAGATGGATGGATGGCTCATTATGCGGCAGGCAGGCTGCTTCTATGCGGTGTAATTTAAGCTGTTGAAAGCCAAATTTAATACAGCTGCGCAGGGCGCGTGACATATAGCCCTGCCGCGCATAAGGCGCGCCAATCCAATATCCAAAAGTGCCGGTCTGGGTGACCCCACGCCGGATTTGCCCAAGAGTGATTCCACCGAGCAGTCTGTGATCACTGCGTCTGAAAATGCCAAAACTATAGGCTTCATCCATATCAATATCGCGGGCATATTGGCGCATGCGCACCCGAAAAGCAGGCCGTGTGAGATCATCCTCGGCCCATGTCGGCTCCCATGGCGTTAAAAAGGCACGGCTGCTGGCGCGCACGTCAGCCCATTCCTCAAAATCACGCATTTGAAAGGGACGCAGGTAAATCCCATCCCCCTCAAGGATTAGATTGGGTTCACTCCAGCGGCTCATGCTAAACAGTGACATAGTGCTCTCATCAGTTGATGTGCGCGCTTATATCCTCAACGCTCATCATATTTTTGGATGGCCCGATGACCGCAAGGCTTGGGCGCGATGTCAGGAGATTTTGCCCCATAGCACGCACATCGTGAAGAGTTAGGGCATCAATATTTTGGATAATCTCATCACGCTCGATGACCCGATCAAAAGCGAGCACATGACGCGCGATTTGGTCGGTGCGGGCTGAAGGGGATTCCAGCGCCGTCAATAATGAGAGTTTGAGTTGCGCTTTGGCGCGATGAAGCTCTTGCTCGCTTAAATTGAGGCTCGCTTCTTTGATGCAATCAAGCGACAGGCGGATGAGATCTTTCCCATCTTTAGGCGCTGTGGCGGCATAAAATCCAAAGAGCCCCGCATCTTCATAGCCCCATTGAAAACTATAAACGGAATAAGCGAGGCCTCGCTGCTCGCGCACGCTTTGGTAAAGACGCGATGACATGCCCCCGCCCACAGCTTGCGCAAATAAATGGGCCGCATAAGTGCGTGGGTCACGAAAGGACACGCTATTAAATGAAAGGGCGATATGAGTTTGCTCAATTTTTTTGGGTAAGATCATCTGCCCGCCCTGATAGGCTGCAGGTTCATAAGGCGCGCTTTGATGAGGGCTCAGACCTTCAAATAAACGCGCGCATTGATCGACAAGTCTATCATGCTCAACAGCGCCTGCCGCAGCAATGACCATGCGCGGGCCCGTGTAATGGCGCTTAAGATAAGAGATAAGAGCATCTCGGTTGAGTGATTTGACTGTGTCAGGCGTGCCCAAAATAGCCCGCCCAATGGATTGATCGGGATAGGCTGCTTGAGTCATGAGATCAAAAACCATCTCATCAGGCGTGTCTTGATTTTCACCAATTTCTTGCACAATGACATCTTGTTCGCGTGCAAGCTCATGGGGATCAAATACACTCTCGTTTAAAATATCAGCCAGAATATCCAGAGCGAGCGGCACATCATAGCTCAGCAGGCGAGCAAAATAAGTTGTTTGTTCAACCGAGGTTGACGCATTGAGCTCACCGCCCACCGATTCCATATCTTCCGCAATTTGCTGCGCTGAACGTTGGCGCGTGCCTTTAAACGCCATATGTTCGAGTAAATGTGACAGGCCATGTTCATGTGTTAATTCATGGCGCGCACCCGCATTTACCCATGCGCCAACACTGGCCGTTTCGAGATCGCGCATGGCATGACTTACAATGCGCAGGCCCGAGGGAAGCTGTGTGATGCGAGGGGTCATAAATCTCTCTATGAGCGCGTGCGCTCAGCAATAAATGCCTCAATCGCGCCTTGCTCATTCGGCAGAACAGTAAAATGCTCTTGACGTTCCATCAAATCCGCCAAATGAGCAGGCAAGGGCGGATGTATGCCAGTTGAACGCGTGACAGCATCAACAAATTTTGCGGGATGGGCCGTGCCGAGCACCACCATGGGTGTTGACGGATGTGTTTTGGCAATTTTACGAGCGGCATGAACACCCACGGCTGTGTGGGGATCAAGCACATAGCCCGCTTCTTGATAGGTGCGTGTCATTTCCTTCGTGGTGCCAATCTCGCCAGTGCGTAAGGCATCAAACTCCGCACGAATAGCCTCCAATGCGGGAGCAGCAATATCAAAGCGCCCGCTCTGCTGAAGACTATTCATTAAAGCGCGAATGGCCGCATCATCGCGTCCATAGGCTTCGAACAAAAGACGCTCAAAATTCGATGAGACCTGAATATCCATTGAAGGGGATTGCGTGGCCTGAACGCCCTTAACATCATAAGTGCCCGTGGCGAGCGCGCGCGCCAAAATATCATTTTCATTTGTTGCGATGACCAGACGATCAATTGGTAAGCCCATGCGTTTGGCAATCCAGCCCGCCAAAATATCACCAAAATTGCCAGTCGGCACAGTGAAGGATATTTTGCGATGGGGCGCCCCCAATACGACAGCGCTGGTGAAATAATAAACTGATTGCGCCATCACGCGCGCCCAATTGATCGAATTCACGCCCGAGAGCTGATAACGATCACGAAATGCATGGTGATTGAACAGGCCTTTGACGATGGCTTGCGCATCATCAAAATGACCTTCAAGCGCGATGGTGTGGATATTGCTGTCAGCAATAGTTGTCATCTGCCGACGCTGCACATCTGAAACACGCCCATGCGGGTAGAGAATAAAGACATCGACTTGATCAAGACCGCGAAAAGCTTCAATCGCTGCCGCACCCGTATCGCCTGAAGTCGCGCCCACAATTGTTGCGCGTTGGCCACGTTTCTTGAGAACATGATCCATCATGCGCCCAAGCAATTGCATGGCAACATCTTTGAAGGCGAGAGTTGGTCCATGAAATAATTCAAGCACAAAAAGATTGTCGTCAATTTGCGCAAGTGGTGTAATGGCAGGATGACGAAAGGTCGAATAAGCCTCGCCAATCATTTCACTCAATGAGTCCGCATCAATCTCACCTCCGCAAAATGGGGCGAGAACAGCCTCTGCCACATCTGCATAACTGCGTCCGGCAAAATCAGCGATCTGCGCCGCGCTCAGACGTGGATAGCTCTGAGGCAGATAGAGCCCGCCATCACGCGCAAGGCCTGCAAGTAAAGCATCGGTAAAGGGCAGGGTTGGGGCTTGGCCACGGGTGGATTGATAGAGCACGATATAATCCTAAGCGAATAGAAGTTGGGCTGCTTTTAGCATGAAGCTTTCACAAACGGGAGCTTTTCGCAAAGCGCCGCCACATAAAGACGGCATAAACCCCCACCAAAGTGGCGGCGAGGCCAAACCATGTCAGGGCATAGCCGAGGTGGTTATTGGGCAGGGCGATAAGTGTCGTTCCCCCCACAGGCAGAAGGTTGGGGTCGGGGCCCCTGTCCACATCAAGGCTGAAGGGAGCAAGCTGATCAAGCCCGAGTGCCGTGGCAATGCTTTGGGGATCGCGCGTGAACCACAGGCGCTTCTGGGGCTCGTCGGCGGGGGTGAAGAGATTGCGCGCTTCTGGCCCGCGCAAGAGGCCGGTAAGCGTCTGGCGGCCCTCTACAAGGCTTTGGGGGCGGCTGTGCGGCAGCTCATAATCCAGTGGCACAAAACCACGATTGACCAATATCAGATGACCATCATCAAGCCTGAAGGGGGTGATGATGTAATAGCCGGGCTGGGCAACCTCGGCGCCAATATGGCCTGCGCTCGCAAAGAGCCTTATTTCTTTTTCGTGATCAAACACACCGCTGATTTTGACATGCCGATAATCATAGTCATCAACGGGCCATTGCGCCCATTGTGCGGCAGGTGGAAGATCAATGGGGGCAGCATGAATACGCGCATCAATATGAGCGAGCAGAGTTTCTTTCCACTCCAGCCGCTCGAGTTGCCATAGGCCCAAACTGACCAATACGCTGAAAACAATCAGCGCGCTGATGGTCACAGCAAGCCATGGACGAGGGGCGGGCGCACTCACGTCTCGAGCCGTCCTTGTTCGGCCTTATTGCGATATTGCAAGGCGATTAAAATGCCTTTGAGAGGGCGCAACATGCCAAGGCAAATGAGAGCGCCAAGCGGCATAGTCACGAGCAGATGCACATAAAAGGGCGGCTCATAAGTAAATTCAATATAAAGCGCTAATCCTAAGACGAGAAAGCCAGCAATTAACATAACGAAAATTGCAGGCCCATCACCTGAATCGGCAAAGGCCAAATCAAGACCACAATGATCGCAGTGAGGTGCGACATTTAAAAAGCCTTTGAAGATATGCCCTTCACCACAGCGAGGGCACAGACCACGCAGGCCCGTATAGGTGGGTGATTGAGGGGCATAAAGATCAGACATGAGCTTAACTCTACGAGTGCAAATGAAAAGGGCGGCTCGCGCCGCCCTGCTCAGATAAGTGTGAGACCTTAGTGGGCAGCCTCGATAGCTGCTGAGCCCCATGAGGCCCAAATGTAAATGCAGCTATAAAGGAACAGCCAGACAACGTCCACAAAATGCCAGTACCAAGCCGCAAATTCAAAACCAAGGTGGTGCTTGGGTGTGAAGTGGCCGGCCATTGTGCGCAACAAGCAGACTGTCAGGAAGATGGTGCCGATGAGCACATGGGCGCCATGGAAGCCTGTTGCCATGAAGAAGGTTGCGCCATAGATCGAGCCTTTGAAAGCAAAAGGCGCATGCGCATATTCATAGGCCTGAACGCAGGTGAACATCGCAGCCAAAATAATGGTGATCAAAAGGCCGAGTTTCGTACCATTGCGGTCATTATGCAGTAAAGCATGATGCGCCCATGTCACTGTGGTGCTGGATGTGAGCAACAGCAATGTATTGAGCAAAGGCAGATGGAAGGGATCGAGAACGTGAATGCCCTTGGGCGGCCAAATGCCACCTGTGAATTCAAGGCGGGCATATTGGTGAGCTTCACTTGCAAATAGGCTTGCATCAAAGAACGCCCAAAACCACGCAACAAAGAACATCACTTCCGAAGCGATGAACAAAATCATGCCATAGCGATGGCTGATTTGCACCACGCGCGTATGATAGCCGCCATGTTCCGCTTCTTTGACAACATCAGTCCACCATGCTGCCATAGTGTAGAGAATGCCAATTAAGCCAGCACCCAAGACATAGCCGCCCAGATGCAATCCCATTGTGGAGAGTTTTTTCATCCACATGATGAGGCCGACGGCCGTGACAAACGCTGAGGCAGAGCCAAGCAAAGGCCATGGGCTCGGGTCAACGAGGTGATAATCGTGATTTGGTTTGCTATGGGCATCAGCCATGGCAGCTTCCCTTTGTTTCAAGTGGCCATAAGGCCGTTTGACTCGTTTCGCGTCCGCGGTCAAGGCGCAGAAGCGGCTCATTACAATTTTGGTTTGCCTCCATCCCCAGCTGAGGCCACAGGGGCCGGACTAAGCTTGGCTGGGAAAAAGGTATAGGAGAGGGTGATTTGCCCCACATCTTTCATGCTTTCATCATGCTCCAAGGCTGGGTCGAGGTAGAAAACCACCGGCAATTCGGCGCTTTCATGGGCCCCAAGCGTTTGTTCGCTGAAACAAAAGCAGGAAATCTTGTTAAAATAGGACCCGACTTGATCGGGCGCGACATTATAGGCCGCGGTGGCGGCGGTCGCATGATCTGAATGATTCGTGACCTTAAAGAAAACGGTCACAGTGTCGCCTGTGGTCAGGCTGATTTCAGGCACATCGGGGCTAAAGCTCCAAGGCAGGCCAGTGGCCACATTGCTATCAAAGCGGACCTTGAGGGATCTTTGCCCACGCAAGCTCGGCGCGTTTTTAGCCACTTGTGTCGTCCCGCCATAGCCTGTGGCGCGGCAAAACATTTGATAGAGTGGCACAGAAGCATAGGACAGCCCACCCATCAAAACAACAACGCCCAGCACCACCCAAGCGATGTGGCGTGATGAACGTGGTGGTGATGATGGCGTGCTCACTTCAACCTCACTCAATAGGCCGCATGATAGATGCGCCTAATTTGAAAATGGTGACAACATAAAACAGCACAACCAATCCACCAACCGCCACAGCGATGGCAATGTTGCGTGCACGGCGGCTGCGCATTTGTTGGGGGGTCAAATCATTGCTTTGAGGGTTCATCTGTTAAGGCTCACGCAAAAATATGCGCCATCAGCCAAGGCACCATGCCCTCAGCAACAATGACTGCAAATAAAGAGAAGAGATAGAGAATGGAAAAGGCAAAGAGCTGCATCGCCACGCGGTCACATCTGGCCTTATCAGCGCGGGCTTCGGTTGTGATGAAGACGCGTAGGGCGAACACCACCATACCAAGCCCCATGAGGGCTGAAACAAGACCATAGATCGGGGATTCAAAGCCCATGATAAAGGGCAGGACACCCACTGGAGCAAGCAGAAGTGAATAAAGCAAAATTTCAAGACGTGTGCGCGCGCCACCCTTAACATTTGGCATCATTGGCACACCCGCGCGTCCATAATCAGCGCTTTTCACAAGTGCAAGTGCCCAAAAATGGGGTGGTGTCCAGATAAAAATAATCGCAAACAAAATAAGGCTTTCAACACCGATTGTGCCAGTCGCCGCCGCATAAGCAACAATGGGAGGAAAGGCACCTGCCGCGCCACCAATCACAATATTTTGGGGCGTCCAGCGTTTAAGCCACATGGTGTAAATAACCACGTAAAAGAAAATCGTAAAAGCAAGAAGGCCAGCGGCAAGCCAATTGCTCACCAAACCCAAAACACCCACTGATAAGGCTGATAAAGTCAGCCCAAAACCAAAGGCTTCGTCAGCTGTGATGCGGCCTGAGGGAATGGGGCGCGTGCTCGTGCGCGTCATCAGCGCATCGATATCGGCATCATACCACATATTAAGCGCACCTGACGCACCTGCGCCGACAGCAATGGCGAACAAAGAGACGAATGTTAAAACGGGATGCAGGCCATGAGGCGCAATGACAAAACCCGCAAGCGCCGTGAAGACAACAAGTGACATCACGCGTGGCTTGAGCAGCGCAAAAAAATCCTTGGGCTCAGCAAGAGATAGCTCGCCCGCAAGATGAGTGTCTTGATCGCTGATAAGACTCATGAACAAAGCCTGATTAGGGGAAGAGGTCGTCCTCTTCAAAACAGGGCGCACCCTGCTTTGAAGAAGAGACCAGCAGCCCATGTGAGCTGCTGGTCAGACTTATTAGTGATCCGAGCCTGTGATGCGTGGCAGGGTCTCGAATTGATGGAATGGAGGTGGTGAAGGCAATGTCCATTCCAGAGTTGTTGCGCCAACACCCCAGGGGTTGTCACCAGCAATACGCTTTTTAGCGAAGGCTTCATAGACAACATAGAGGAACACAATGACGCTGAAGCCTGAAATATACGAGCCGATAGATGACCAGTAATTCCACAAGGCATAGGCATCGGGATAGTCAATGTAGCGGCGTGGCATACCAGCAAGGCCAAGGAAATGCTGCGGGAAGAAGGTCAAGTTCACGCCAATGAACATGAGCCAGAAATGCAGCTTGCCTAAGGTCTCATTGTACATATAGCCCGACATCTTAGGGAACCAATAATAGAAGCCCGTAAAGATGGTGAACACAGCACCGAGTGACATTGTGTAGTGGAAGTGAGCCACAACATAATAGGTTTCGTGCAAGGCACGATCAACCCCTGCATTGGCCAAGACCACACCTGTCACGCCACCAATGGTGAACAAGAAGATGAAGCCAATAGCCCAGACCATGGGTGTGCGGAATGAGATTGAGCCGCCCCACATCGTTGCAATCCAAGAGAAGATTTTAACGCCAGTTGGAACCGCAATCACCATTGTTGCAAACACAAAGTAGCGTTGTGTGTTGAGCGAGAGGCCGACTGTGTACATGTGGTGGGCCCACACGATGAAGCCGACGAAGCCAATGGCGACCATGGCGTAAGCCATGCCCAAATAACCAAACACAGGCTTGCGTGAGAATGTGGACACCACATGGCTGACCAAGCCAAAGCCTGGGAGAATGAGGATATACACTTCAGGGTGACCGAAAAACCAGAACAAATGTTGGAACAAGATCGGATCACCACCACCTGATGGATCAAAGAATGTTGTGCCAAAATTACGATCGGTCAGCAGCATGGTGATCGCACCAGCCAAAACAGGCAGAGCCAACACCAGCAAGAAAGCTGTGATCAACACGGACCATGCGAACAACGGCATTTTGTGCAAAGTCATGCCGGGAGCGCGCATGTTAAAGATGGTGGTGATGAAGTTAATCGCACCAAGGATAGATGATGCACCCGCCACATGGAGTGACAAAATCACAAAATCCATTGCAGGGCCGGGGTGGCCTGTGTTGGAGGACAGAGGCGGATAAAACACCCAGCCGCCGCCAAACCCCTTCATGCCCGGTGCGCCTTCAACAAAAGATGAGATGATGAGCAAACCAATAGCGGCAGGAAGCAGCCAGAACGAAATATTGTTCATGCGGGGGAAGGCCATATCAGGCGCGCCGATCATGATCGGCACAAACCAATTACCAAACCCACCGATGAGCGCCGGCATCACCATGAAGAAGATCATGATCACGCCATGGGCTGTGATGAAAACGTTATAAGCGTTCTTCGCAGCATCAATTGAGCCATCGCCATTCAAGAATTGAGAAATGGCAGGAAAAATACCAATGCCCGGATGCATTAATTCAGCGCGCATAGCGACTGAAAGAGCGCCACCTAAAATGCCCGCGAAAATAGCAAAAAAGATATAGAGCGTGCCGATATCTTTATGGTTGGTGGAGAAAAGATAGCGACGCCATCCCGTAGGAAGCGGATGGGCGTCATGTGCGTGATCTGCTGTCGTTGCCATGTGTTGTGACCTCGAGGTTTCGACAATTAATGGAGTTGAGCTGATGCATCAGCAAACGTCAGCGCATCAGATGGTGCGCTGGCATATTTCTTCTTCGCGTCCTTGAGCCAAGCTTGATATTGATCTTGGCTCACAACACGAAAAGCGATGGGCATAAAGGCATGGTCTTTGCCGCAAATCTTGGAGCATTGACCATAATACATGCCTTCATGTTCTGCCTTAAACCATGTTTCGTTCAAACGGCCTGGGACAGCATCCATACGAACGCCCAAGGACTGAATGACGAAGGAGTGAATGACGTCAGCAGCGGTGATCTGCAAACGCACGATCTTGCCCACGGGCACAACGGCTTCATTGTCCACGGACAATAAGCGAATGTCACCTTTGCTTGGGTCAAGTTCATTCTCAGCCTTAATCAGGGAGTCAAAACCAAAATCACCCTGATCTTTTGGATATTCATAAGACCAATACCATTGTTTGCCCGTCACTTTCACAGTGATGTCGGACTCAGGCATGGAAATTTGATGCGTGAGCAAACGGAAGGATGGAATAGCCATCACCACGAGAATGAGGACGGGAACTAAAGTCCATGCCACTTCAAGCGCGGTGGAATGGGTGGTGCGAGAAGGGTTGGGGTTCGCTTTTTCATTGAAGCGCACCATCACATAAACCAGCAAAGCCAATACAAACAGGCTTATGATGGTGATGATCGGCATCAAGATTGAATCATGCATAAAATGCAGCTCGCGCGCGATTGGCGAAGCCGCTTGCTGGAATGTCATCTGCCCGGGTTCAGCGTGGCCGATTGTCTCTGCCAATGCTGAGGATAAAGAGGCCGCTAAGGTCCCTGTCCCAAGAACGATTTGCCGGCACAACGCCCCGATCTTGTCTCGTTTCATGAATGTCACCGCTCCTGCATCATCCAGACGTGCTGGGTTCCATAATAGGGGGCTGATGAGCCCGCCTGCGCCACAATCATAATCTAGGGCGCTTTCCCATCCAGTCAAAACCACAATCCGCTCATGAGCGCAATAAGGTCGAGCCACCTTAGGTGGTGGAGAGGTGAAAATAATACAGAAAATCAAGCTTTGCCTAGCATGGCCCAAGGTGAAAGCGACTTGACAGCCAAGGGTCAATTATGACCCTGCATAAAAAAGTGAGGTCAGCTAACCTTCTGATGTGATTCGCTTCTTGCGCAAGGCATGGGTTTGTCTTCTAAGGAGAGTGTAATTGCCTCAGCCATTATCATAGGCTTGGCTTTAGGCTGATAGGGTTAGTTTTGCATAGCGTGGCAATTGGGCGGGGCTCCTTATGAATTTTAATCATTTTATGCGCATGGCTCTGGCGCTTTTCCTTATCGCAGCTGCGGGCCAGTTCGTCTCATCATCGGCTATGGCCCAAGGTGCGGTGAAGGGTAAGTTTGGCGATTGGGACATGCGCTGTGAGACCCCACCGGGGGCATCACGCGAGCAATGTGCGCTGATCCAGTCCATTGCAGCGGAAGATCGCCCCAATGTCAGTCTGGTCGTGATTGTTTTGAAAACAGCGGATGGAAAATCCCGTCTTTTGCGTGTGGTTGCGCCCCTTGGCGTGCTTTTACCTGCCGGTTTGGGCTTAAAAGTCGATCAGACGGATGTCAGGCGGACGAATTTCGTGCTCTGCATGCCTTCGGGCTGCGTGGCTGAGGTGGTCATGGATGATAAATTAATCGACCAGCTCGGCAATGGTAAAACCGCGACATTTATCATCTTTAATACGCCAGAGGAGGGGATTGGTATTCCCTTAGCCCTCTCAGGCTTTAGGGATGGCTATACCAAACTTCAATAGAGCGTTAAAACATCTGCTCTTTATGAATGGGCTGAGGGAGAGATGGATATGTTGAGCCGCGGCATTTTGCGTTATGGATATGCAGCAGTCCTCGCTTTTGCTTTGGCAGGCTGTGCTTCGCTGCCGAGTTTATCATCCGATAAAACCGCGTCTTCGTCGCCGGACTCAACAAGCCCTGGTGTTTTTGGTCGGCTATTATCTTTCAATAAGGCCTCGCCATCTGTCCCCGCTGACACAGCGCCAGAGACAACATCAAAAAAAGAAGAAGACATCGATTGCCCAGAAATTGCTGTGCAGGACGGCACATCGGCTGTGCGCATTTATGCAGGCACATCACAAGCCAATGATGCCGTACGTTATCAATTCTCACTTGGTGAATTGGCGCGTGAGTGTCGTGCAGAAGGAAAAGACCTTAAAATCAAAGTTGGCATTTCCGGACTTGTCTTGAGTGGTCCTGCGGGCAGCGCGGGCAATTTCACTGTGCCCGTGCGTGTCGTTGTGCGCCGTGATGCCGATCAAAAACCATTGGTATCTGAACTATATCGGATTGATGCCTCACTCAAAGCTGACGAATCGCAAACCAGTTTTGTGTTTGTGACACCGATTCTCTCTGTGCCTCACACGCGCCCTGATGAAGATCAGGTCTATACGATTTTTATTGGTTTCGACAGCGCAGCTAAGGTTGAAAAGCCATCAAAAACACGGACTTCGCCAAAACATTAGGGGCGCTTATGCCCCTGTCCACAGCCCTCATCACCTCAGGGCGTTGACTCTCATCTTAGGCGCGTTAAATCTCCAACTGTCAGTTAAAGATCCTCCGCGGAAGAGTTTGGTTTTAGACCAACGCCGAAGGCGCAACCGCCCCGGAAACGCTCAGGCACACGGACCGCGTGAGGGATGACACTCTGGAAAGTGAGGACGTACACTCCTCCACCGACGGGCGTAACTGCATCTTCTTTTGATGCGGGAAATCTCTCAGGTCACGCGACAGAGGGGGCGCTGAACGCTTGTCATATCTGGCATGCGGGCATCAGCGACTCCATGACGTTTTGAAATGATCTTTTATGTCGGGCGACCACACATCCTCAGCGACTCTCGCTACCACAGCCCTAAACGCGTTGCATCGTGACTTAGGGGCGCGCATGGTGCCTTTTGCGGGCTATGACATGCCCGTGCAATATCCCAAGGGCATAATAGCCGAACATCTTCATACCCGCACCCACGCAGGTTTGTTTGATGTGGCGCATATGGGGCAAGCTTTTTTGAGTGGGCCTGATGTCGCCGATGGGCTTGAACGCCTCATGGCTGGTGATCTCAAAGCGCTGGCAATTGGTCGCACACGTTATTCGCAATTGCTTGATGCGCAAGGTCATATTCTCGATGATCTCATGTTGACACGGCTTGAGCCGCTTCCAAATGGGGACGAGCATTTTTTCATTGTTGTGAATGCCGCAATGAAAGAACAAGATTTTGCTCTCATAGCCAATGCGCTTCCTCATCTTCGGCTTGATGTGTTGACGCAACGCGCATTGCTGGCGCTGCAAGGGCCGCAGGCCGTTGATGTGCTCGCGCGTCTGTTGCCGCCATGCGCAACAATGCCTTTTATGAGCTGGCGCTTGTTTAATTCACCCTATGGTGATCTCTTTGTCACACGCTCCGGCTATACGGGCGAAGATGGGTTTGAAATCTCGGTTGAAAATGATCGTGCTGAAGACTTTGCCCGCGCTTTATTGCGTGAGCCAGAGGTCGCCCCTATTGGTTTGGGCGCTCGCGATTCCCTGCGTCTTGAAGCGGGTCTGTGCCTTTACGGGCATGATATTGATAGGACAACAAATCCAATTGAAGCTGGTTTGACATGGTCTATTTCAAAGCGTCGGCGTTTTGAAGGTGGTTTTCCAGGTGCGACTTCCATTCAACATGACCTCACGCACGGCCCAAAGCGCCTGCGCATGGGGCTCTTGCCTGAGGGGCGTGCTGTGGCGCGTGAGGGCAGTGTGATTGTGAGTGAAGATGGCCAAGAGATCGGCATTGTCACGTCAGGTGGGTTTGCCCCATCGCTGAATCGGCCAATTGCAATGGGCTATGTGCAGAAGGATTTTGCAGCTGTTGGCACGCAAGTCTATGTGCTCGTGCGCCAACAAAAAATAAAAGCAAGCATCACCGCTTTGCCTTTCGTACCCACACGTTTTTACCGCGGCTCCAAGTGAGGTTCACATGACCACAACACATTACACACGAGATCATGAATATATCCGAATTGACGGCGATATCGGCACTGTCGGCATTACGGATTTTGCTCAACATCAATTAGGCGATGTGGTGTTTGTTGAATTGCCGTCCATTGGTGATCAGCTCACACAAGGCCAGCAGGCCGCTGTTGTTGAAAGCGTGAAAGCCGCCAGTGAAGTTTATGCACCCGTGGCGGGTGAAGTTGTTGAGGTGAATGCCGCACTTGAAAGCGCACCTGCTGCGGTCAATGACGACCCATTGGGGGCAGGCTGGTTTTTAAAGGTCAGATTGCCCGACACATCTCAGCTTGCGGGCTTGATGGATGAAGCGGCTTACAAAGATTTTATTGCCACTCTGGGCTAATAGCCCAGCAGATTGAGGTTCATATGCGAACCATAATGGAGTGATGATGCGCTATTTGCCATTAACCACAGAAGATCGCGAGCTCATGCTTGATCGCATTGAGGTCAGCCATGTTGATGAGCTTTTTGCCGCTGTGCCAGCTGATGCGCTGTTGAAAAAGCCGCTCGATTTGCCGTTTCATAAAAGCGAAATAGAGGTTGAGCGTCAGCTCGCTCGTATGAGCGCACGCAATGTGAATGCGTCGAGTGTGCCTTTTTTTGTTGGCGCAGGTGCCTATAAACATCATGTGCCAGCCTCTGTGGATCATCTCATCCAGCGCTCAGAATTTTTAACCTCATATACGCCTTATCAGCCTGAAATTTCGCAAGGCACATTGCAATATCTGTTCGAGTTTCAAACGCAGATATGCGAACTCACGGGCATGGATGTCGCAAATGCCTCAATGTATGACGGCTCAACCGCGTGCGCTGAGGCCGTGCAAATGGCTCATCGCATTACCCGCAAGCGTAAAGCGATTTTATCAGGTGGCTTGCATCCCCATTATGCTGAGGTCGTGCGCACTGTTTCTCATCTCTGCGGCGATGAAGTCGTCACCTCAGCTCCCGATGTGAACGCCAGTGAAGATCTTTTGGCGCGTATTGATGGCTCGGTGTCATGCGTTGTTGTGCAAACACCCGATGTGTTTGGTAATGTGCGTGATCTCACAGCTCTCGCGCAAAAATGTCATGAGCATAAAGCATTGCTCATTGCCGTCTTTACCGAAGTTGTCTCACTCGGCTTAATTACGCCCCCTGGGGATATGGGCGCTGATATTGTCGTGGGCGAGGGGCAATCACTCGGGAATGCGCTTAATTTTGGTGGGCCTTATGTGGGTCTGTTTGCAACACGCCATGCCTATGTCAGGCAAATGCCCGGCCGTTTATGTGGTGAGACGATTGATGCGCGTGGACGCCGCGGATTTGTGCTCACTCTCTCAACGCGGGAGCAACATATCCGTCGTGAAAAAGCAACATCCAATATCTGCACCAATTCAGGCTTGTGTTGTCTGGCCTTTTCCATTCACATGAGCTTGCTCGGTGGTGAAGGTTTGGCGCGTCTTGCGCGTATCAATCACGCCCATGCGGTGGCGCTTGCCGATGCGCTGAGTGCAGTGACGCAGGTTGAAGTGCTCACTCAGAATTTCTTTAATGAATTTGCACTTCGTTTGCCCATATCTGCGGATGTGGTTGTCGAGCGCATGGCGGAACAAGGTGTGCTTGCGGGCGTGCCTGTGTCGCGTCTGCTACCTCAGGGCAATTTGGATCATGTGCTGCTCGTTGCCTCAACTGAAGTCAATTCAGATGAGGATCGGCGTGCGTTTGTCACAGCTCTAATCAACGCGCTCGGCCATTAGGAAGGGATCACCATGCTCAATAATCAAGGACGCCCCACAAGTCCCGCTTCATCTGGTCATGCAGTGAAAAAAACATTTACCAGCAATCGTGCCTTGCAGATGGAAGAGCCGCTCATTTTTGAAATTGGTCGGCCTGATGTGTGCGGCATAGATATGGATGAGCCCGCTTCATTTACGCCGCGCCTTGGCGGGCTTGAGCGTAAAGCGCCGCCAGCTTTGCCCGGTCTCTCAGAACCTGAAACCATGCGGCATTATGTACGTTTGAGCCAAAAAAATTATTCGATTGATGCGGGCTTTTATCCCTTGGGCTCATGCACCATGAAACATAATCCGCGCTTGAATGAGCGCATGGCGCGTTTGGCTGGTTTTGCCGATGTGCATCCGCTTCAGCCTCTCTCCACAGTGCAAGGCGCACTCGATGTGATGCACATGCTCGGCTCATGGCTTGTTCAATTGACGGGCATGGAAGCTGTGGCTTTATCACCAAAAGCAGGCGCGCATGGTGAGATGTGCGGCATGATGACAATACGTGCGGCCATTGAAGCGCGTGGGGAGAGTGCAACGCGCCGCATTGTTCTTGTGCCCGATAGCGCGCATGGGACAAATCCTGCCACAGCCGCAGGCATGGGCTTTGAAGTGCGCTCTGTGCCAACAGGTGAAGATGGTATCGTCCATCTTGATGCCGTTAAACAATTATTGGGACCAGAGGTCGCTGCCATCATGCTGACCAATCCCAACACCTGTGGTCTGTTTGAAAAAAACATCAAAGCTATTGCCGATGCTGTGCATGAAGCTGGCGCATATTTTTACTGCGATGGTGCTAATTTTAACGCCATTGTTGGTAAAGTGCGCCCAGGTGATCTCGGCGTTGATGCCATGCATATCAATTTGCACAAAACATTTTCCACGCCCCATGGCGGGGGTGGCCCAGGCTCAGGCCCTGTGGTCTTATCAAAACGATTGGCGGCTTTTGCGCCTGTGCCTTATGTCACGCAGAGCAAAGAAGGCCTGTCACTTGTTGAACAAAATAAGGATACGCAGGCCTCGGGTCGTATCACCGCTTTTCATGGCCAGATGGGCATGTTTGTGCGCGCGCTGACCTATATTTTATCGCATGGTGCAGATGGGCTCCAGCAAGCCGCACAAGACGCGGTCTTAAATGCTAATTATGTCCGCGCAAGTTTATCTGATCTGATGTCGCAGCCTTTTGCAGGACCATGCATGCATGAGGTTTTATTTGATGACACATGGCTGAAAGATACGGGCATCACCACGCTTGATTTTGCCAAAGCGATGATAGATGAGGGCTATCACCCCATGACCATCTATTTCCCTCTTGTGGTGCATGGGGCGATGTTGATTGAGCCAACTGAGTCCGAGTCAAAAGCAGCCCTTGATCTGTTTATCATGACATTGCGTGATCTGGCCTTCTCGGTACAAAAGGGTGAAACCGACCGCTTTATACAGGCACCCGAGCTTGCTCCCCGTGCGCGTCTTGATGAGACACGCGCAGCGCGTGCCCCCGTCCTGCGCTGGACACAGCCAGCGCCTTTCGTAGATGCCGCTGAATAAAAAAAGCCCCGCATAGAGCGGGGCTTAATTTTTGTTCTGATCTTGTGTCAGACGCCATTCACCTCAGATTTTGTCTGTGATGAATAGAAGATTTATATTTAATTCAGGCGCGACAGGTCTTTAATGCCAGCGTCAACCAATTTGGCGCCCACAGGTGATGATGTCACTTGGTGCGTCAAAATGATCTCAGCGGCTTTGACTGCGGCTTGCGCCGCTGCTGCGCGCACATCAGCGGCAGCCTGCACTTCAGCTTGATGGATTTTATCCTCAGCCTGTTTCGTGCGGCGGGCAATATAATCATTTAGGCGCTGTTCAGCCTCTTTCGCAATTGTCTGCGCATCCGATTTGGCTTGCTCAACAATGGCGTGGGCTTCTTGCTCGGCCTCATGAGCGCGTAAGCGATAGCTGGCCAAAACCTGTTCAGCTTCCTGACGCAAATTTTGCGCATGAGCCAATTCACCCTCGATTTTGCTGATATGGCCGTCGAGCGCATTCATAATTGTTTTTTGCACGCCAGCTGAGGCGAGGATCGCAACAAAAATGACAAAGCCTAGGGCAACATAAAATTCAGCATCAAATTCAATATGCATAAATTCTCTCCTCAGGCCTGACGGGCAATGTTAACGGCCTCAGCAACGCTATTGGCATCAGGGGCATGGCCGCTGAGCTTGCTCACGATAGCGCCGGCTGCATCACGCGCGATGGAATCAACATTTTCCATTGCTTGCGCACGAATGGCGGCAATTTGTTTTTCGGCTGTAGCCAATTTGGCAGCAAGTTCAGCTTCCAGCGCACGGCGCTTGGCATCATTTTCAGCATTGAGCTTGCTATGGGTATCTTGGGTAAGATTTTGCGCGCGACTCTTGCTATCAGAGAGCACTTGCTCATATGAGCGGCTGGCTTCAGTTGCCTGTGTCTGTAATGTAGAGGCGTGATGAAGATCGGCGGCAATCTTTTCTTTACGCGCATCCAAAATCCCAGCCATACGTGGCAGCGCGATTTTGGACATGAGCACATAAAGCGCACCAAAAGTGATGGCGAGCCAGATGAGCTGCGGGGCAAAATTATGAGTATCAAATGGCGGGAATACATCGCCATGTCCAGCCTGTTCAGGGACTTGCGTGCCAGTGGTGTGGCCTTGGTCATTCGCCATTGTCATTACCTATAATTAGTAAAAGCAGCCCACCCCTAAGAGCGGGCTGCCTGATGATTACTTCACGAAAAGCAAGATCAGCGCGACGAGGAAGGCAAAAATGCCAAGACCTTCGGCGAGAGCTGCGCCGATGAAAGCGCGACCAAACTGGCCATCAGCTGCTGATGGGTTACGCAATGCGCCGGAGAGGAAGTTGCCGAAAATAGTGCCGACGCCGATGGCGGCTGCGCCCATTCCGATTGCGGCGAGACCTGCGCCGATCCATTTAGCTGCTACGGGATCCATGGTATGCTCCTTTTAGGTGGTGTATTGGACCAGTTTAAAGTGTTGTTGCGATATTTATCAATGGCCCGGGTGAATTGCGTCATTGAGATAGACGCAAGTGAGAATTGCAAACACATAGGCTTGCAAAACAGCGACAAGCAATTCGAATGCGGTGAGCAAAACAATTGCCGCCATTGGCAAGGGCGCAAGAAATGCAGCCACGCCAGAAGCACCAATCATCAGAGCCACAAAGCCTCCGAATACTTTTAAGGTGATGTGCCCTGCCAGCATATTCGCAAATAAACGAACACTGAGCGAAACAGGACGTGAGATGAAGGAGATGATCTCAATCAAGACAATGAAGGGCATAAGTAAAGCCGGCACGCCTGATGGCACAAACAAATGCAGGAAATGTGATCCATGGCGCACAAGGCCATAGACAATCACAGTGCCAATCACGAGAGCCGCAAAAGCAAAGGTGACAATAATCTGGCTTGTGACAGTAAATGTGTAGGGCACAAGGCCAAGCAGATTTGAAAACAGCACAAACATGAAAAGTGAAAACACCAGCGGGAAGAAGCGCATGCCTTCATTGCCAATCGAGCCGCGCACTGTGCCCGCCACAAATTCATAGGCCATTTCTGCTGCGGCCTGCAGGCGTCCTGGCACGAGTGAGCGTTGCATTGTACCGGCAACCATCAGCAATGCTATAATCGCCACCACAATCACCATAAAGAGTGATGCATTTGTGAAAGAGGCATCAATGCCGTTGATCTGCACATGAGCAAGACGCTCAATGTTGAACTGATGGATCGGGTCGATTGCTTGTTCCTGAGCCGCCACGTTCGAACCTCATAAATAAGGGCAATGCCCGTGATTATTTGACGCTATGCGCCGCTAAAGATGACATCAGCGAGACGTTGGCCCAGCTGCAAGTCGATAGACGTTCCATAAACCCGCCGCTGTCCCGAGTGTTAAAAACACAATCAAGCCAATGGGGGTGGAATTAAACCAGTTATCTATTTGCCAGCCGATGAGGCCACCAACGAGAATACCAGACACAAATTCCGCCAACACACGAAAGCCCAGACTTAACGCCCGCCCCGTGCTTTGGGCGTGGGCTTCAAGGCCTTCCTCGGTCTTTGAACGCGCGCTGGCTGCCCCATGCAATGCTTTCAAATCCGCTGTAAGCGCTTCAAGCCTTTGATTTAACTCACGTTCACTGCCATTGTCTGACATGGTTTTCGCCCGACATCATCCAATTCTGAACCGAAGGAATTAAATCATACCCTCAAAACCCCCTGAGAGTCCCAGAATAAACGCTCAATTTTCGGCATAAATAGCCCAAAAAAGAGGGATTCTTCCTCTCAAAGTTGGCTGAACCATATTGAGCTGACCAGAATGTGTCAAGAATCCGCGCCATCTAATTAACAAATTGAAAAATAAAGATAAAACCACTTTTCGCCAAAGGTCTAAGATCAGAAGCGCGTTTTTTTTCGATTAAGCCTCCATTGAGCTTGGCAAAATCGCGTATTGTGCTCAGATGACCCAGTCCGAGCCACGCTCATGTTGGGCGGAAATATCTGCTTTAATATCCATGGCGAGATCACGTAGAGCTGCGGCATGGCGGTTGCGCGGGCGCGGGGTGGAGATAAGGCGCGAGGCCTTCACTTCACCGGGCTTTCCGCCAAGAGCAATCACACGATCAGCCAGATAGACAGCCTCTTCAATGTCGTGTGTGACAAATAAAATTGTTTTATGTGTCTCACTCCAAATGCGGATGAGCTCGTCTTGTAAATTTTCACGCGTGGCAATATCGAGCGCACTGAAGGGTTCATCCATCAGCAAAATCTCAGGCTCCACCGCAAAGGCACGCGCGAGTGCAACGCGTTGGCGTTGCCCACCCGAGAGTTGATGCGGCCAGCGTGCCCCCATGTCCCCAAGGCCGACAAGCTCAAGGGCTTGTTGAGCGCGTTGTTCGCGCTCGGCTTTGGAGAGTTGGGTCTTCTCGAGCCCGAAGGCGACATTGGATAAAACGCGGCGCCAAGGCAGCAAGCGCGCATCTTGAAAAACAAAGGAGAGCAAGTTGCGCGCCTGCGTTGGGGCGTGAAAACTGACCTTGCCCGTGGTGGGTGTGGCAAGCCCCATCAGCACGCGCAAGAGAGTTGATTTTCCCACACCAGATGAGCCGACAATGACCACAAACTCACCACGCGCAATATCGAGATCAAGATTGCGAAGCACATCTGTGCGCACGCCATTGTGCTCAAAAGCAAGCGAAAGACCACGAATCTGTATGAGAGGTGCGGAGCTCATCTCTAGGCCTTCCATCGCAAGATATAGCGCTGCACTGACATAAAGCCTATGTCCATCACACCATATAAAACCGCCATCGTCAGCATATAGACAACAACAATATCCGTGGCGAGCAATGATGAGGCTTGCATCATACGACTGCCTAAACCGCTGACGCCCGAGAGTTCGGCGGCGACCACCGCCATCCACGCTTGTCCTAATGCTGTGCGTAAGCCCACGAGCAAAGCGGGCAAACACGCGGGAAAAAGGACTTTGATAAAACGCTCATAGCCCGAGCGGAACCCAAAGGCCTCAGCCACTTCAATTAAATCACGATCCACCGCATGAATGGCGCCTTGGGCAGCAAAAAACACAATCCAGAACACACCCACAGAAATGATGAAAATAGCCGCGGCTTCATCCACACCAAACCAGATGATCGCAAAAGGTGCCCATGCCAGATTGGGGATGGGGCGCAAAACACGCACCACCCATTCAAGCAGCCATTGCAGATGTTGATACATGCCCGTGAAAATGCCGAACAACGCACCAAGACCAGCGCCCCATGCAAAGCCGATGATATAATGCGCCAGACTGAGGCCCACCATTTGCCCCCACATGCCCGAGCGATATTCGCGTAAAAAGCTTGCGGGCAATGATGAGGGAGGGGGCATGAGCGTGGGTGATAAAAGCCCTAAGCGCGGCACAGCTTCCCATGCGCTCAAAAAGACGATCAGACCAATAGCTCCCAAAAGAAGGGCTCTGTTACGCACGCTCTGTCCTTTATTCATTTAATGCGCGGATGATGCACCAATTGCCCTGAGATAGTAAGAGGGATCAAATAATCCATCGAGGGGGACATCCTTATCAAGCGTGCCGATGGAAACTTGATAGCTTTGCATTTTTGCTGTGCTCTCCACAATTAAGCGGGGATCGGCGGTAAATTTTGATGCAGGTGACTGAAGCGCCTTTTCAATGGTTTCGCTATCAATAATACCCTTGCCCAAGGCGGCTTCGATATGTGGGGCAACCCGCTTGGGATCGCTTTTAATGAGCGCATCGGCTTTCACCAAAGCATTTACAAGTTTTTGAATCGCGTCTTTGTTTTTGTCTAAGAACGCACCAGAGACGGCCACCACTGTGCCGGGCTGTTGGGGAAACATTGCACCACCAAGTGCAACCACTTTAATGCGGGGATCGCGTTGCTGAACAATGGTGTCGGTTGGCTCGCGAATTGTGGCGCCATCAACCGCCCCTGAGAGCAATGCTTGTTGCGTGGCATCAATGCCCATCGGCACTATATCGTAATCATCGGGTGCGGCTTTGACGACATTGGTCAACCAATAGACCAATGTTGTGTGTGGCACTGAGCCCGGTGGTTGAGTGGCAAGACGCGCTGCTTTTCCTGTGGCAGCTTTGAATTTTTTAAACGCCTCAGCAGGTGAGCTCCCGTCAAAATAAGGCGCGAGTTTAGCGCCCGCTGCCATTGTCATTTCTTCAATGGCTGTGGCAGTCAGCACGCGCACATCAATGCCCTTTGAGCGTGCCACGCCAAGTGGTGTGACGCCCGCAACATAAAGATCAACAGAGCCCGAAGCCAAAGCTTGCATCATCAACGGGCCAGATTCGAAAGTTGTGAATTTCAGATCAAGCCCCGCCTCTTTCGCCCAGCCTTCCTTATCAACGACCAAAATGGGTGAGACGCCCAAAACAGGAATAATTCCCACGCGCGTGAGCACGGGATCGGCATAGGCTGGCAGCGTCATGGCAGCTGCGATTATGATGGATGAAAGACAGCGGGAGAATAACATTGGACACCTCTTTTAAGATTTTAGCTTATAGAGCGCCTAGATAATTTATCAAATATTTTTGCATTTTATATTATATCACAGATTTCAAGAGTTAAATAAAAAGCACAACAGAACCTCCAGCCCTCATGTTAATTCCAAAACTGAGATGCGTGCTGATCTTTTTATGATGCTCATGAAACACAACACCCCGCATCATCTGCGGGGTGCATGAGAGATTGGGCATGACTGAGGTTTTGAGCCTCAAGCGCTTTCGAGGAATTTTTCAGCCTGTTGCAGATCAACGCTGACCAATTGAGAGACGCCACGCTCAGCCATGGTCACACCAAAGAGGCGATCCATACGCGCCATTGTGATGGGATTATGCGTAATGGTGACAAAACGTGTGTCAGTTTTGGAGCGCATTTCATCAAGCAAATTGCAGAAACGCTCGACATTGTAATCATCAAGCGGTGCGTCCACTTCGTCCAGCACGCAAATGGGTGAGGGGTTGGTTAAAAACACAGCAAAGATCAGCGACATTGCCGTCAGTGCCTGTTCACCACCTGAGAGCAAGGTCATGGTCTGTGGCTTTTTGCCAGGAGGACGCGCCAAAATTTCAAGACCAGCTTCAAGCGGATCGTCTGATTCAATGAGCTGCAATTCAGCCGCACCGCCACCAAACAGACTCGTGAATAAGTCTTTGAAATGCGCGTTCACGACATCAAAAGCAGCGAGCAGACGCTCACGGCCTTCTTTGTTGAGGTTTTGAATGGCGATACGCAATTTACGAATAGCTTCAGTCAGATCGTCGCGCTCAGTGACCATGTCTTTTTGGCGCTGTTCAATGTCCACCAATTCTTCATCGGCCCGCAAATTGACAGATCCCAAACGCTCACGATCTTGCTTCAAGCCCTCGAGTTTGTTTTCAACCTCGGCTAATTCGGGCAGATCTTCATCGCCGCGTAAGCCCGCCAAAGCTGCCAGCCCTTCGGGTGGGCATTCAAGGTCAGTTTGAATGGTCCGCACAAGCGCTTCATGGCGGCTTTTGAGTGCCTCAAAACGCGCTTCTGTGCGTGCGCGCTCTTCGCGCGACGCGGCCATAGCTTCCAGAGCAAGGCGTGCTAAGCGATCAGCCTCGCCCAAACCTGTTTCAGCTTCCGCGCGTTTGTCAGAGGCAGTTTTGCGTGCCTCTTCAGCGCGATCAATTTCATCCATCAAGCTGCGGCGCTTTTCAAGAAAGAGATCGGGAGCTTGCGCCAATTCTTCTTGTTCACTTTTGGCTTCTTCAATGCGCAAAGTGAATTCGTCGATTTGCGATGTCGCGGAGCGTTGACGCTCAGCCCAAGATTGGCGTTCGGTCAAAATATCTGCGCGGCGGCGCTCACGAATTTCCGCTTCGCGCACTAAGCCTTGGACAGCGGCGCGCGCTTCAGCAGCTGCGGCGCGCTCTTGTGCGGTTTTCGTGCGGGCGCGTTCGAGTTTGGCGGTGAGTTGCGCCGTCTCCGCAAGCTCTTCAAGAGCCTGTTGGGCTTGCGCGCATTTCTGTTGCGCTTCATCGCGGCTCATGAGTAGGCGTGAGCGCGCTTCTGTTAAAGCAGAAATGCGTGCCGCTGATTGGGCGCGCCGGCGCTCTGCTGCGCTCATGCGCTCGCGCACTTCTTCAAGCCCACGCATGAGTGCGCGCACATTTTGGCGTGCATCATTTTCAGCCTGTTCAGCCTGTGCCACCTGCTCGCGCGCGTGATCAGCTTGTGCTTTCATCTCATCAGCGATGAGGCGTGCGCGTTCAGCATCGCGGGTTAAATCACCCAAGCGATTTTTTTCTGCCAAACGGCGCGCTGCAGGTGTTGGCGCTTCAGCAGCCGCAATAAAACCATCCCAACGCCACAAATCACCTTCACGGGAGACGAGGCGTTGACCAGGGCGCAGTAATTTCTGCAATTGCGCGCCTTCATTGCGCATGACAATGCCAATTTGGCGCAAGCGGCGCGCCAAATGCTCTGGCGCTTTTACGCGTGTGGCCAGCGTTTCAATTTGTGAGGGCAGGGCAGGGTCTTGTGCGCCATCACCAGTTAAAGCCCAATGCACGGGCGCTGAATCATTGGTTGACGCTTCGAGGTCATCGCCAAGAGCGGCCCCAAGGGCGGCCTCATAGCCTTTTTCAACTTGAATTTGTTCAACAACAGGCGGCCACATATCGCTTTCGCCATTATCAAGCAAATGGCGGAGCGTCCGCACTTCCGTTTCAAGTCGCTGGGCTGTGCGCTCAGCATCCGTGAGCGGGCCGCGCAAAGCATTGTCAGCTTCGCGTGCGCTACGATGGTCAGCCTCAGCAAGTGCCAGTTGCTCTTCGCTTAATTCGATGCCCGCCTGTGCGGTGGCTAATTCTTCAGCGATCAGTTCAATATCTTCAAGCGAGCCAGCGGTTGTTTCGAGCTCATCAAGCTCTGCGCTGACAGCGGCTAATTCTTCTTCAAAGCGCTGCAGTCTCTGCGTTTCATCTTGAACGGCCTCTAGCAATGCATTGCGCCGCGCATTCATATCGGAGATAGCAGCCTGTGCATCAGCTAATGCGCGTTCGGCTTCAGCCAATTGCCCTTCAGCATCTGCCAAAGTGGTTTTGGCTTCAAATTCAGATTCAGCTGAGAGTTCGGCGGCTTGTGTAAGCTCATTATATTCGCCGTCCAGTTTGGCAAGGACGCCGGCCGCATCATCAATCAACGCGGTCTCGCGGGCCAAATCGCGCATCAATTGCGCAATACGGCGCTCGAGTTCAGCGGCGCGCTCAACCGCACGCTTCTCTTCGCCATCCAATTGCTCACGCGCCACTATCAAACGCTGGAGTACAGCGCCTGCTTTGGCCTCGGTATCGCGTAATTGGGGCAGATTATAAGCAGCAATGGCTTGCAAGCGCGCTGATTCGGCTTGCTGCAATGTGCGCTCTTCCACATCAGCTGTATCGCTTTTAAGCTTGTCTTCGGTTTGCTTGAGCTGCTCAGACACATCCTTATAGCCGATGTGTAAGACCATTGCTTCATAGCGGCGAATATCGGCAGCCAATGTTTTATAGCGCTGAGCTTGGCGTGCTTGACGCTTCAAGCTTTCTGCTTGGGAGTCCACTTGCTTGATAACATCTTCAAGCCTGTTGAGATTATCCTCCGCCGCTTTGAGGCGTAATTCAGCTTCATGCCGACGTGAGTGCAATCCCGCAACGCCCGCAGCTTCTTCCAAAATGCGACGGCGCTGTTGTGGTTTGGCAGAAATGATTTCGCCAATGCGACCTTGCCCGACCATAGCAGGTGAGCGTGCCCCCGATGAGGCATCAGCAAATAATAATTGAACATCACGCGCGCGCACTTCGCGCCCATTGATACGATAAACCGAGCCCGCTTCGCGTTCGATGCGGCGGGTGACTTCAAGAATATCTGCATCATTAAATGCCGCGGGCGCAGCGCGCGAGCTGTTGTCGAGCACGAGGCCCACTTCAGCAGTGTTGCGCGCAGGCCGATTGCCCGAACCAGAGAAGATCACATCATCCATGCCCGAGGCACGCATGTTTTTATAGGAGTTCTCTCCCATAACCCAGCGCATGGCCTCGACAAGATTGGATTTACCGCATCCGTTAGGCCCCACAATTCCAGTCAAACCAGGTTCGATCTTGAAATCGGTGGCTTCACAGAAGCTTTTAAAACCGACAATGCGTAGCCGGTCGAATTTCATGGGCCTTATCCTGCAATCAGGTGACAAAAAGATTCGGGGTGGCATAAAGCCCCCCTGTTATTCCCCTAAGCCGTCACAAACATGTCGCAGTTGCAAGGTTTGGCCGCTATTTTCCTGTGCGCAACTCGAAAACACGCCCCTCCCGAGCCAAGAGGGGCGTCAACTTGTGGAAAACTTAGGTCTTATTTACCGAGGAGGGGCTGCAGGAGCTTGTCGAGTTCCTCAGGGCTGATCTCGCCGGAGACGCGTTCGCCATTCACGAAAAAGGTGGGGGTGGCGTTCACACTAAATTTTTCTGAGGCGCGGTCACGCACTTTATTGACGTTTTCATAAAGCGCTTGGTCTTTGAGGCATGTCTCAAGGCCATCATCGCTCATGCCTGCTTGTTTGACGAGGGTTTGCAAGCCTTGGAGGGGTTTGTCGGTAAAAGCCCAATTGGCTTGTTGCGCAAACAAGAGATCAACCATGGCATCGCGTTTGGCAGGACCAATGCAGCGCGCCAGCATGAAGCCTGCGGTGGCGAGTGGGTCGAGCGGAAATTCACGCAAGGTGAAACGCACTTTGCCTGTGTCGATATATTTTGATTTCAGCACTGGAAAGGTTGTGGCGTGGAAACGTGCGCAATGCGGGCAGGTCATAGACGCATATTCGATTATCGTAATTTGAGCTGTTGCGGGGCCTTCCCAAATATCAGGCAATGCGCCTTCCGCCATCAAACTATCCATGGGCACGGATGTATTTTGCGCCCGACCTATTGAGGGTGTGATGAGCAGCGCACCCAGAGCGCATAAAGCGCCGATGAGCAGATGTTTGGGGGCGGAAAAAGAAATTAAAAGCTGCGGTTGCATGAGTGCCTTTCAACGTGTGCAAGCGGTAGGGTGTAACTATATAATAGAAAATATGGCAAGATCAGGTAATCGTGGTGACTCTCTTAGTCCTTTTTGACGCTTTGGGCGAATACTTTGGTCCCAAGGCGTGCCAATGCCGCCCGCAAAGCGGGGTCTTCAACCCCGCTAATGGCTTTGGCAACACGTGGCTGAGCCAAGGCTTCACTCACTCGATCGGCCACAGGGCGGGTGTTGGGCCGTTTGATCTTGCCCTCAAGTGGGGCCTGTCGGAGCGCAATGCGCCCCACCGCCCGCCAGCCCAAATGGGCATTAACTTTATCAATAATGACATGATTTAGGTGCTGAACCTCCAAAGCAAAGCCGTGCTCTGCCCTTATAATGAGGGTTGCAGGCTCAAGGGGGGCATCAGCTGGGCGATTGGGTGCCCGACTTGGCCATTGAAGACGCACCGGCTCTGTGCGCCCCGCTAGCCGCTCGCCCACAATCTCCGCCCAATCAAGGATGAGGCTTGATTCGCTAAAACCCTGCTTGGCCAAAAGCGGATCAATAGCTTTCCCGATGAGATCGGCAAGCGGCATTGATGTTTTCTGGCGCTGAGGGCTTTTGGGGCTTTTCATGAGCTTAGTTTATCACATTTGGTAAATCCCGCTACAATCCAGCGCTTGGCTGTTGTCGGATTATATATTCCTCAGTTAGATAAAATGATGGAGCAGTCTCGTCCCAAAGCCCAATCCCTTTTGCGCTGGTATGATCGTCATCGTCGCGATTTGCCATGGCGGGCTGCGGCAGGTGAGAGGCCTGATCCTTATGCGGTTTGGTTGTCAGAGATCATGCTCCAGCAGACAACAGTGCCCGTCGTTAAAAATTATTACACCTCATTTTTGAAACGTTGGCCTGATGTTGCTGATCTCGCGCGTGCGTCAAGCGAAGATGTGATGAAAGCATGGGCGGGTCTTGGTTATTATTCGCGCGCGCGCAATTTACACGCCTGTGCTCAGCATATTATGCGCGATTATCAGGGACGTTTTCCTCAGACGGAAGAGGCATTGCGTGCTCTTCCGGGCATCGGCCCTTACACGGCAGCTGCTATTGCCGCTATTGCTTTTGATCAGCATGCCATTGTGATTGATGGCAATGTGGAGCGTGTGATCACACGTTTGTTTGGGATTAATCGCCCCAAGCATCTCGCCAAAGTCGATATTTATAAGGCGACAGCTTTAATCACGCCCAAAAAGCGGAGTGGTGATTTTGCGCAGGCCATGATGGATTTGGGCTCAATGATATGCACGCCGCGCTCACCCTCATGTGCGCAATGCCCGTGGGTGACGTGCTGCCAAGCCTATGCGCAGGGCACTCCTGACGCTTTTCCAGTTAAAAAGCCTAAAACACAGCGCCCTCAGCGACAGGGCGCTATTTTTGTCGCGCGCTCATCAACCGGATTTATCCTCATGCGCACGCGCCCCTCAAAGGGCTTGCTTGGGGGGATGAATGATTTTCCCTCAACCGATTGGACTGATAAAAATGCATCTGATCTCTCACCCAAAGATGCGCCATTTCGCGCCCCTTGGAAGCATGTGGGAGATGTCGAGCATGTCTTCTCGCATTTCGCATTGCAATTGCGTGTTTATTGCGTTGATGGTGTGGCGCGCAAGACGCGTGATGCCGATCACTTTTGGGTAAAACAAGATGCCGTCAAAGATCAGGCCTTGCCATCCCTTATGCAAAAAGTCTGGGAGCGAGCAGCTGATGTCTTTGCGGATCAGAAGAAGACAGCGCGGCACACACAAGGCCGCGCCGCGCGTTAAGCATTTATTTTTTTGAGTTCAGAGCGCATGACGTCGCGCAAATGATCAATCACTTTGAGGCCTTCTTTGCTCTCGATATGCCAATAGGTCCAGCCATTGCAGGCAGGTAGGCCCTGAGCCAAGGCGCCAATTTTATGGATAGAGCCGACAATCTCACCAAGCGCTAAGGAGCCATCAGCGCGCACGCGCGCCTTAACACGCTTTTTGGCATCATAAACATAAGCGCCTGCTTTGATGAGGCCCGCCTCCACCACGGAAGCAAAGGCAATGCGTGGCTCGCTGCGTTTAGTGGGCGCAGCGCTCACCGCCTCATCGGGCAAAGGTGTTATTGCATCAATGCGTGCGCGTGCAGCGCGTGCATAGGTTTGATCGCGCTCAATGCCAATGAAGGAACGCCCTAAGCGGCGTGCAACCGCGCCCGTTGTGCCTGAACCAAAGAAGGGATCAAGCACGACATGACCAGGGTGGGATGCGGACATGAGAATGCGTGAGAGCAATGCTTCTGGCTTTTGCGTGGGATGGGTTTTTTGGCCTTTATCATTTTTGAGGCGTTCGCCGCCATTGCAAATAGGAAAGAGCCAATCTGAGCGCATTTGGCAATCATCATTGCCTGCTTTCAGCGCCTCATAATTAAAAGTGTAATTTTTGGCCTGCGCATCTTTGGATGCCCAGATGATTGTCTCATGGGCATTGGTAAAGCGCCGACCTCTGAAATTTGGCATGGGATTTGTCTTGCGCCAAATGATGTCATTGAGGATCCAAAAGCCCAGATCTTGCAAAATGGTCCCGACACGAAAGATATTATGATATGAGCCAATCACAAAGAGTGTGGCGTCTTTTTTCATCACGCGACGTGTGGCCTCAAGCCATTGGCGTGTGAAGGCATCATAATCCCCAAAGCTCGCAAATTTATCCCAATCATCATCAACCGCATCAACAATGCTTTGATCAGGGCGTGCCAGCGTGCCTTCGAGCTGAAGATTATAAGGAGGATCTGCGAAGACAAGATCAACACTGTTAGCTGGCAGGCTATTCAGCATTTCGACGCAATCGCCGACAAGGATCTCGTCTCGCGGTAGTTGGCTCATCACGGACACATGCCGGTTAAGCCCCCCATTACGCGTGACCTTTAACTGGGGGTGAACTTCGGCCGTTTTGGCTCGAGCCATACGCAAACACTCACTCAAAAATTACTGACGGGAGTGACTATGGGGCCCCATAGTAAAGAGTGTGTTGATGATCACCTGCAGGAGCTGTGATTTTTTGGCACGATTGCTTAAACCCGATCTTATGGTTAATTATTGCTTACCAGAGTTTTCTTCGCTGTTTTGCAGATGTTTTAATGGCCCAAAGCTCATGCGATGGTAAGGCGTAGGCCCAAATTGGGTTAAGGCCATGCGATGCTTTTCGGTAGGGTAGCCCGCATTTTCCTCAAATCCATAGTGAGGAAAATGATGTGAAAGCCGCACCATGAGACGATCGCGTGTAACTTTGGCAATAATTGAGGCTGCAGCAATGGACAGCGATTGCGCATCTCCTTTAACAATAGTCTGTGCTGGGCAGAGTAAATTGGGCGGCAAGGCATTGCCATCAATCAATGCAAAATCAGCACGCTGATTAAGTGCTGATAGAGCCCGCCTCATAGCGCAAAATGTGGCTTGCCTGATATTCATGGCGTCTATTTCCACCGCACTGGCACTGCCAATGCCAATGGCGCGTGCCGCTAGCATAATCTCATCAAATAAGATCAAGCGTTTTTTAGCTGTGAGCGTTTTTGAATCATTTAAACCACGGGGGATTGAGGCGGGATCAAGAATAACCGCCGCTGCCATGACAGGCCCCGCCAAAGGCCCGCGGCCCACTTCATCAATGCCGGCAACCAGCCGATACCCCTGTGTGTGGGCAGCCGTCTCATAATCATAATGGGGGGCAGACGTCACCATAAGAGCTCCTTCACCCCCGCAGCTCGCCTAAAACAATGGAACTGTCAAAGATTTTACCATTTGTAACATAAAAAGTTTCGAATTAACGTAATTGTAACTATAAAAATCACATGATGCGGCGGCTGAGCGTGCCGCTTCCGCTCGGCATGAGGAGAGTGTGATGAGCAATGCCGATCTTGAATTTTTGAAATCCCGCCTTCAAGGACGGATGGGATTGTACAATCTTTCCGCTGACAAAGAAGCGGGAGCTGATGGTGCCATTGAGATGGGCCATACAGCAGATGGGCATAATGGTGCGGCAAAAGGGCTTGATGAGGATAAAGACAAACTTCCAGTTTCCGTATCGCCCCAGAGCCGATTTAAGTCTGATGATGTTCCCTTCTGGGAAGCAGGCGATGATGAGCACACATCTGCACAACCCTCTCTCACTTCACATCATGAAAAGGATGATGAGACCGAAATACATCATGTGATTGAAGTCTCAGTCCCTTCATCTCTTGACAGCATCGGCAATGACAATGCCTCTGCGCCTCTTACATTTTCAACTTATGATACTTTGGCTCCTTTTTTAAGCGCACGAGCGCCTCAGACTCCAAAATCAGGTGATAACATGACTTTATTTGCTCGTTCAGAACATTCTGCCCCCCCGCCAAAAGCAGAGATTGAAGCCGAGGTCAATAATAAGCTGATCGGCGATATAAAGTCTTTGGCTCAGCACAATAAAACTGATGATTATCTCAGATCATTTGCCGATCAATCAGCGATGAATGATGTGTCTGATGAGCCATTCATGCGTGGGGCTGTCTTCGCCAAAATCGTTAAATCTGATCATGATATTGTCGGGCTTGTCGCTTATTCGCTCTATAAGCTGAATAAATATGATTGGGCGATGGCTTTTCGTAAAAGTAAGAACCGCGAGCCCAATGAGAATGAAATTGAATCATTCGCTATTGGTGAGAGCATGTTGCGCCGTTTAACAGTCTATCGGCAGCTTGCCGAGCAACTTTTACTTGATGAAAAAGCTTATGCCGACCTGTCTGGCGTCATGAAGCAAGGGCAACATAAAGTGCCATTGAAAACATCAATTACGTCCGCTTTGCCGACTGTGATTTATCTTCTGCTTGCGCTTGGGAGTGTTGTCGCAGGGTTTATTGCCTTCCGTTATATCGGCACACTCGTGGGCCGTTGATGGCTCATCCGCAAAGAGCGATAAAAGGCTTAATTGCTGGCCTTTGGGCGTAGGTGGCTGGAACAGATCTGTTCTGAGACGGCTGCGCCCTTGTGTCAGGCCAAGGCGTTGACAGGTGAGTTGGAAGCGGCGTGCAATCATCGCCGCATAGGGGCCGCTCCCTACCATGCGTTTGCCAAATTGCGCATCATAATGTTTGCCCTCACGCATGGAGCGTATAAGCGACATGACGTGACGATATTTATCTGGCGCATGACGCAAAAGCCATTCCGAAAAGATTGTGTCAACATCGAGCGGCAAACGTAATAAGACATAGCCTGCCTCAAGAGCGCCAGCGCCTGCCGCCGTCTCTAAAATCTGATCCATTTCGGCATCCGTTAATGCAGGAATAATGGGTGCAACCATCACCATGGTTGGCACACCGGCATTGGCGAGTTGCGCAATCGCCTCAATTCGGCGTTGAGGTGTTGAAGCGCGCGGCTCCATCGCGCGGGCTAATGAACGATTAAGCGTTGTAATTGACAGCGCCACTTTCACAAGACCGCGTTTGGCCATGGATGATAAAATATCAATATCGCGCGTCACCAATGCAGATTTGGTGACGATGGTAACGGGGTGCGATAAGCGGTCGAGTGTTTCAAGCACAGAACGAGTGATGCGGTGCTGGCGCTCAAGAGGTTGATAGGGATCCGTATTTGTGCCGAGCGCGAGAGTTTTGGGCGTGTAGCCGGGCTTGGCGCATTCACGCTCTAATAATTGGGCTGCCCCTTCCTTAATATAAAGCTTTGTTTCAAAATCCAGCCCAGCTGAATGACCCATATAAGCGTGAGTAGGGCGGGCAAAACAATAGACACAACCATGCTCGCACCCGCGATAGGGATTTAGAGAGCGGTCAAAGGGAATATCGGGCGAATCATTGCGGGTGATGATCGTGCGTGGTCGCTCAATAATTGTTTGCGTCTTAAATGCTGGCAATGTCTCAAGCACACCCCAGCCATCATCCGTATCAATGGAGTCAAGCGTTTCGAAACGCCCCGTTGGATTGGAGATAGCCCCGCGCCCGCTGCGTCGTTCATCCGCCACAAAAGGGGCAGAGCGAAGGTGAGGCCGCATAGTGCTGGATGCGCCCGTGAATGATTTTTGTGCAGCTAAAACATGCGCTTGCGGTGGGGAAGGGGGTGTCGGCGCTGAAACTTTGGGCATGTGGAGGGCTCGAATCTCACAGGTGATGAGAACAAATATAGAACATACTTAATAAAATGGAAACAAAAAAAGAACGAAAGGTTAAAAATATTAATCTTTCAAAATGTTGCTGCTTCAATTAGCGCTGTGTCCGCCCAAAAGCTGTCCATTCAGGCTTGGCGCTGCGGGAGCGCTATGATTAAAGACGCTTTATGCTGTCAATTATTTTGGATTTACGTTGCTCACCTCATCAGCCATCGCCCGATATGGTGGTGCGCACTTTAGCTGGTTTGGTCGCTGGCGTGGTGCAAACTCTCGTGCGCGATGTCACGATGATCGCGTGTGAACGGCATGATTTTATTGACGCCATCGCCGATGAGGCGGGTTGCGATATCTTAATTGCCGAACACAATGTTCTGACGGCAGCCATTCAAAAAGCACGTGAAGATCATATTTTAATCTTGCAGGCAGGTGCTTTAATTGATGCTGATGTTCTCGATGAAGCGCGCGAGGAGATTGAGTCAGGCTTAGCCCATCGCTCACTCATTATGCGGGCGCGGCCACATAATTTTATAACCCGCCTTTATCCTGATTGGTGCAGAGCTGTTGGCATTCTCGCACATCGACGCAATCTACTGGCTTGCGTGGGCAAAGATGAGCGCCTATCGGCTCTCATGCGTCATGTGCCTCATCGCGCCACATTCGCAAGTCATCTGCGCATCATGCGTTAGGATGAAGATGTGCCGCGTTTGAGGTGCTCATCTAGGCGCGGCATAATTTCCACAAAATTGCATGGCCGATAGCGGTAATCGAGTTGGTGCACCAAAATACCATCCCACGCGTCTTTGCATGCGCCCGGGGATCCCGGCAGGCCAAAAACAAAAGTTGTGTCGATCAAGCCAGCCGTTGCGCGTGATTGAATGGTGGATGTGCCTATTTTAGCAAAGCTCAGATGATGGAATAAAATCGAAAAGCCATCCATTTTTTTATCAAACAATGGCTCAAGCGCATCAGGTGTGACATCGCGGCCTGTAAATCCTGTCCCCCCCGTTGTGATGATAATATCAATATCGGTTGAGGCGACCCATGCTTTGACCTGTGCTTGAATCGCCGTGACATCATCTTGCACCAAAGCGCGTGCCGCCAGCTTATGGCCAGCCTGTGTCAAGCGATCAACCAAAGTATCGCCCGAGCGATCTTGCGCCAGAGCGCGTGTGTCAGAGACAGTGAGCACCGCAATGTTGAGGGGAATGAAGGTCAAAGTCATATCAATACCAGCCATGCCATTATGCTCCTTGATTGATGATCAACGCGCGTGCATTTACCGCGCAAATGTATTGCAGGAATTGATATTTCCTGTCTCAAGTCCACGCTGCAACCACATCACCCGTTGCTGTGATGTCCCATGGGTAAAACTATCGGGGACCACGCGTCCTTGTGTGGCTTGCTGTAGGCGATCATCACCAATGGCCTGCGCGGTTGCGATTGCTTTTTCAATATCGCCTTTTTCCAAAATATTCCATTTGCGATCGGCATGAGCCGCCCATACACCTGCAAAGCAATCGGCCATTAATTCAATGCGCACAGATAAACCATTGGCTTGCGCTCTACTGGGTGCATCGCGCTGGGCTTGATTGACTTTGCCAAGTATGCCCAACAGATTTTCAACATGATGCCCCACTTCATGCGCTATCACATAGGCATAAGCAAAATCACCACCTCCGCCATAATGTCTTTTCATATCGTCAAAGAAAGAGGTATCGAGATAGACTTTTTGGTCAGCGGGACAATAAAAAGGTCCCATGGATGATTGCGCGCCACCACACCCATTTGTGCTGGTTTGGCGCGTGAATAAAACCAATGTTGGTTTAACGTAACGCACGCCTTTTTGTGCAGGCAAAATCTCGCCCCAGACATCTTCTGTTTCGGCCAATATGGCTGAGACAAAACGCCCGATTTGATCGCTTGGCGGGGTGTAATGTTCACGCGGGGCGGGAGCTAACTGTATATAGGGCGAGGAGGAATGAGAGACCATTTCAGCCCCTCCAATGAGAAAGCGTGGGTCAATGCCCAACACATAGCTCATCACGCCCAAAACAATAATGCCGCCGATACCCAAACCACCATTGCCAAATGGCAAACCGAATGACGAGCCACCGCTCTCATCACGGCGATCTTCGACTTGATTTGATAGATGTTGGTCATCCCATTGCATAACAGCCTCTTAAAAATTCATGCGGCTCAAAAACTCTCACGGCTGTGTTCAATGCAGAAGCTTTGGCGCCGCAGGCCATTTGCGCGCGACATCAAGCAAATCAGACCAGACGACTTTCTTTTGTGCGGGTTGGCGCAATAAAAATGCGGGATGGAGTGTGGCGAGTGCTGGCAGTTTGTGCCCCCTGACGTCAAGCTCAAACCATTGCCCGCGCACGCGAGTAACGGCCTCACGAACATTGAGAACGGCTTGAAGGGGAACGGCTCCAAGGCAGATCAGCACTTTGGGTGAAAGCAATTCGAGATGACGTTGTAAAAAAGGCAGGCACATCGCAATCTCCTGTGCGGTCGGGGCGCGATTGCCGGGTGGACGCCATGGGACGACATTGAGCATATAAGTATTGGCACGCGAATAGCCAATTGATCCCAGCATTAGATCAAGCAATCTGCCAGCTTCACCCGCAAACATCTGACCAGTGCGATCATCATCAGCCCCTGGGGCATCACCGATGAGCACGACATCGGCGTGTGGATTGCCATCGGCAAAAATGAGGTGATGGGCAGTGCGTTTAAGCCCGCAGCCATCAAAGACATCAAGAGCTGCGCGAAGACCATCAAGATCACTGGCTGCTGCAGCCATATTGCGGGCTTGAGCAATCGCTTGCTCAAGAGCCACAGAGGCAGTGGTGGCCGGTGCAGATATCTTCAGGTCACCGCCGCGGGCAAGAGATGCAGATGGCGGCAGGGCTGCGCGCGCCGGTGGAGAGGCCGTCACATCTTCGGTTTTTTCGGCGGGGATTTTTGGTGAGGCTTGTGCCTCAAGGGCTTCCGCAAAGCGGTCGTGGGCGGTCTCGTCAATCGCAAGATCAACGCCCATCGCAACATACCACTGCAAAATATCCAAAGCTGGATCGCTCATGTTCACCCTATCTCCACAAGCCCCGACCATAGCCTAGGGGGTGGCAGAGAGCCAAGGGGTGAGGCGTAGCGAAAGGCAATAAACCCAAGCTTTTGCATCATTGCCATGCTCAGCGCATTTGTGGCTTGCGTCCCCCATCGCAATGGGGGAAACAGAGGACAGTAAAAGGAGCTATGTCCATGACGATGCCAGACCGCGAGGCGATGGATTTTGATGTTGTAATTGTGGGGGCGGGGCCAGCGGGCCTGTCGGCGGCCATTAAACTTAAACAATTACATCCTGATGCCAGTATTGTCGTGGTGGAAAAAGGCTCGGAAGTCGGCGCGCATATTTTATCAGGCGTGATTGTTGATCCCATTGGTCTTGATCGCTTACTGCCCGAATGGCGCAATGATCCGGCATGCCCGCTTAAAGTCAAAGTCACGCAAGAGGATTTTTTGATTTTAGGTCCCTCGGGTGATCTGCGCATTCCTAATATGCTGCTGCCGCCTTTCATGCACAATGATGGTCATTTCATCGGCTCACTTGGTGCGCTTGCGCGATATCTCGCGCATCATGCCGAGCAATTGGGTGTAGATATTTATCCCGGCTTTGCCGCCACGGAGGTGCTGTACAGCGAAGATGGTGAGGTTGTGGGTGTTGCCACCGGTGATATGGGCGTTGATCGCAACCATCAGCCTACATCTTCATTCACACGCGGCATGGAATTGCGCGCCAAATATGTGCTGTTAGCTGAAGGCGCGCGCGGCTCGCTGAGCAAAAAAGTGATCGCCAAATATGCGCTTGATATTGGCAGCCAGCCGCAAAAATATGGTCTGGGCTTTAAGGAAATTTGGCAGATTGATCCTGCCAAACATAAGCTGGGACTGGTGCAACATAGTTTTGGGTGGCCACTTGATCGCCACACCGGCGGAGGATCATTTTTATATCATATTGATGATCATCAAATCGCCGTTGGTTTTGTTGTTCATCTTGATTATCAAAACCCAACACTATCGCCTTTTGATGAGTTTCAGCGGTTTAAAACACATCCGCGCATTGCCCCGCTCTTTGAAGGTGCAACACGTCTTGCTTATGGTGCGCGCGCTCTGACAGAAGGCGGCTGGCAATCAGTGCCGCGCATTGCATTTCCTGGGGGCGCTTTGCTTGGCTGTGCGGCAGGTTTTATCAATGTGCCCCGCATAAAGGGATCACATAATGCGATTTTATCAGGCATTTTAGCTGCGGAGCATGTTGCATCCGCTTTAAAGCAAGGGCGCAAAAATGATGATCTTGCTGCCTATAATCGGGATTGGCGCGGCTCTGATATTGGTCGCGATCTCTTTCGCGTCCGCAATGTCAAACCCCTATGGGCGCGTTTGGGCACATGGTTTGGGATCATCTGCGGTGGGCTTGATATGTGGTGCAATCATCTGTTGCGCTTCTCACCGCTTGGCACTTTGCCTCACAAGGGCCCAGATCACGCAAGCCTGAAACCTCTCTCATCAGTAACGCCTCATGTCTATCCAAAACCCGATGGCAAAATTACTTTTGATCGTTTGTCATCTGTGTTTTTATCCAATACGGCGCATGAGGAAAATCAGCCTTGTCATCTCGTTTTATCAAATCCTCATCTGCCGATAAGTCATAACTTGCCGCTATATGGCGAGCCCGCGCGGCTTTATTGTCCGGCGGGTGTTTATGAAGTTGTCTATGGCAATGAGGCCGCACACTCCGAGCCACGTTTTGTTATCAATGCGCAAAATTGCATTCATTGCAAAACCTGCGACATCAAAGATCCCAGCCAGAACATTAATTGGCAACCGCCTGAAGGCGGTGGGGGGCCAAATTATGGGCAGATGTAAACTGCGTCATGCGCACTATATGGTGGTGTGCGACACTTTGACTTTTACTCAAGAGAGCACAGACCATGTCCTCCTTAGCTCACGATAAGCTCACAACGCCTGACACGAAACAAAGCCGTTCCTTGCCACCCGAATTGATCATTGTCGCGGGATGTTTGATTGGCGTTTTGACCTTTGGTCCACGCTCAGCCATGGGCGTGTTTCAAATCCCCATTCTTACGGAATATAAATGGGGCAGCGATATTTTCTCCTTCGCCATGGCATTGCAATATTTGTTTTGGGGCATAGGTCAGCCTTTTGCAGGCGCTATGGCTGATCGGTATGGCTCATTTCGTGTGCTGACCATCGGCACTTTGCTTTATATTTTTGGCCTTGTGGTGATGTCTTATTCCACAACGCCTCTCAGCTTTAATCTCACAAGTGGCCTGCTGATGGGTTTTGGCCTCTCAGGATGTTCGTTTAATCTTGTGATTGGTGCATTGGGTAAATTAGTTCCCCCCCATATGCGCTCAATGGCTTTTGGTCTTGGCACAGCTGCGGGCTCATTTGGACAGTTCTTATTCACGCCCATGGCAGGCTTTTTCGTGGGCGCTTATGGCTGGCATTCAACCGCGCTGATTTTTGGTGCGATGATGGTGGGTGTATTACCATTAGCTTTTTTTGTTAAAAGCCCGCCGCTGGCTGAGGATGCTCAGACACATGCGCATCAGCAGAACATCAGCGAAGCCTTGCGCGAGGCCTTTGCGCATCGCTCTTATGTGCTGCTTGTCGTGGGCTTTTTTACCTGCGGGTTTCAATTAGCTTTTGTGACCATTCATTTTCAAAAATATGTTGTTGAATCCGGTCTCGTGCCGCAAATCGGTTATTGGGCTTTTGCGCTGGTGGGGATTTTCAATATTTTTGGCTCGCTCTTATCAGGCTGGCTAGGCACGCGTATGCCGCGCCGTTGGATTTTATCGTTTATTTATCTTGCGCGTGCGCTTGTCACGGCGGTGTTTATTTTGCTGCCCGCGAGTGCCATGAGCACTTATATTTTTGGCGCGCTGACGGGATTTTTATGGCTATCAACAGTGCCGCCCACCTCATCGCTGGTGGGTGTCATGTTTGGCACACGTTATTTTTCCATGCTCTATGGCTTTGCTTTCTTCTCGCATCAATTGGGAGGTTTTGTTGGCCTCATGCTCAGCGGCAGCGTGCGGGAAGCAACGGGCTCATACATTCCGATGTGGTGGCTTTCAATCGCTTTAGGTGTCGCCTCAGCCCTGATCAATATGCCTATAGTCGAAATGCCAATTGCGCGCACCAAGCAGACTGCTGCAGCATAATCCCCTCAGGGAGGATCTTTTATGTCAACATTTAAAGCCCTACGGATTGATAAAAACGAGCAAGGCTATCATTGCGAGGTGACGCAATTTGATGAGGCAGATTTGATGGAAGGTGATGTCACAGTGCGCGTCACCCATTCCACCATCAATTATAAAGATGGCCTTGCGATCACCGGCAAATCGCCGGTGGTGCGGCGGTTTCCGATGATCCCCGGTATTGATTTTGCTGGTGTTGTCGAGACCTCCATGAATCCATCTTACAAAGCAGGTGATCTTGTTTTGCTCAATGGTTGGGGTGTAGGCGAAACGCATTTGGGCGGTCATGCCCAAAAAGCACGGGTGAAAGGTGATTGGCTTGTGCCCATGCCAGAGGGCATGAGCGCGCATCAAGCCATGGCGATTGGCACAGCAGGCTACACAGCTATGCTTGCTCTTATGGCGCTTGAGGCGCATGGCCTCACGCCCCAAGATGGGCCCGCGCTTGTGACGGGTGCAGCAGGTGGTGTTGGCTCGGTGGCGATGGCGCTTTTGTCACGCAAGGGCTGGCATGTCATCGCCTCCAGCGGTCGTCCGCAAGAGGCAGATTATTTGCGCTTTATGGGCGCATCCGACATTATTGACCGGTCCGAATTATCATCGGCCGGTCGTCCCTTGGGCAAAGAACGCTGGGCGGCGGGCATTGACTCCGTCGGCTCGCACACCCTCGCAAATGCCTTGGCACAAACGAAAACACATGGCGCTATTGCTGCGTGTGGCCTTGCCCAAGGCATGGATTTACCGGCCACTGTTGCTCCATTTATTTTGCGCGGTGTGTCTTTGCTTGGTGTTGATAGTGTGATGTGCCCACGTCCACGCCGTCTGGAAGCATGGGCACGTCTCGCCCGTGAGCTTGATCATGCCAAACTTGCTGAGATGACCACCACGATTCATTTTGATCAAATACCCAGCTTTGCGAGTGCCATTTTAGAAGGCAAAGTGCGCGGGCGTTTAGTGGTTGAAATCTAACGTGGTGCTGCCGCGCGCAGGAGGCGATCATTGATGGCCTCGCCCAGACCTTCATGCGGTATGGGCGCAACGGCAATCATTTTGGCGCCTTTCACATCGAGAGCGCGCATATAATCATAGAGATGGGATGCCGCTTCCACCACATCGCCTCGTGGTGAGAGATCAAGGCGCATGAGCGCATCAGGAAATTGATTGCCAAAATCAAGAACGGCTTCATCAGTATAAACACCGCGTGCGTCAAGCCTGATATATGTGCGCGGTGCATAATGCGAACTCAACATCCCCGGCGCAAGGGGTGCATCATGATCGCCCAAGGAGTCAGCCGCACTGATGCTGTGTCCCAAACACTGCTCGATCTGCGCCCGTGTGATAGCGCCCGCGCGTAACAACACGGGTGTATTTTCTAGACAGGCAATAATTGTGGACTCAACACCTACAGAAGTGGGGCCGCCATCAAGGATGGCATCAATCCGATCATGTAAATCATCCCACACATGTTCTGCGCGCGTGGGGCTGATATGGCCTGAGCGATTGGCGGATGGGGCGACAATTGGCACATCACAGGCGCGCAATAAAGCAAGCGCCACTGGGTGATCTGGCACCCGCAAACCAATGCTGCTCAGTCCCGCGCGCGCCAAATCACAGCTCCGCGCGCTGGCGGCCACTGGCACAACAAGCGTAAGCGGGCCAGGCCAAAAATGCTTTGCAAGCATGAGCGCATCAGCATTAAGCACACCCTCTTTGCTGGCCGCATCAAGCGAGGCGCAATGCGCAATAAGTGGATTAAAATGAGGTCGCCCCTTGGCCGCATAAAGTTTGGCGACAGCTTCAGCCTGTGTGGCATCAGCACCAAGGCCATACACAGTTTCAGTGGGGAAGGCTATGAGGCGAGCATGGTGCAGCATATCAGCCGCCATGCGCACATCAGCAGCTTTGCTGGTGAGCATTAAAGTTGATGGTGGATAGGATTGATCAGCCTGCTCGGTCATAACATCGCCTCTGAGGCTTTTTTTGACCACAGTGCCGCAGGCGTCAAGCTATTTCATCATTTAACCGACAAGTCCGGGCACATAGCCATGCTCAATGAGTGCATGAATCCGCCCCAAAATCGCACGCATATGTTCTGAACATCCCGCGCAAAGGCTGATTAGGCGGTCTTTATCATCATAAGGCTTCAGGCGTGACAATGAAAAACGCGCGCTTTGGGCAATCATAATAAATTCAGAGCATAATTGATCAAAGGCATAACGCACATCTGGTTCAACACGACCAAAGGCCTCAATCGCTTCATGCCGTCCGGGCAATGGAGATTGATTGAAGTAAGCAATATAATCATAAGGCTGCCACGCTTCGATGTCGCGGACAAAGTCTGATGATTGGATCGTCTGCTCGAACATCATAACCAATATGCCAAAATTATTGAGATAATCATTCGCAAGATTGGAAACGGGATTAACGAAGCTAATCTCGTTATTTACGGGCATTGGATATTGTATTGTGCTTGTGTACGTCATGCAAAACTCTCGCACCCCCCAATGAAAAACACGCCAACTATAGTGCATGAAAGTGAACGAGGCGTTGCCGAAATCAAATAAATTTGCTTAACTCAACGTCATGTGTGGACGCTTTTCTCTGACCTCATCTCCCGATCTTGTGCGCGCAACATTCCGTTACGTTGAGCAACCTAATTTTCCACCGCGCTATAATATAGCCCCCACGCAGCCTATTGCAGTTGTGCGTATGGGCGATCAATTAAGTGACGCTCCGACAAGCCATTTCACACTTGTGCGCTGGGGCTTTCTCCCTTCATTTGTGAAAGATCCACGTGATTACCCTCTTGTGATTAATGCACGTGTCGAAACGTTAAGTGAAAAACCAAGTTTCAGACATGCGATTAAACGTTGCCGCTGTATTATTATTGCAGATGCTTTTTATGAATGGTTGCGCAAAGATAAAAGCGCCACACCTTTTCTCTTTCGTCGATGTGACCATGCACCGATGGGACTTGCTGGCGTATGGGAGACATGGGTTGGGCCTGATGGTGAAGAGATGGACACAGCCTGCATCATCACAACAGATGCTAATAAACTCATGTCGCCTATTCATCATCGCATGCCCGTTATTTTGGAGCCTGAGACATTTGATATATGGCTTGATAGTCATCATTATGATGTGAATGATGCATTGGCGCTCGCCCGTCCAGCGGCTGAAGATAGACTTGAAATGTTTGAGATCAGCACAAAAGTTAATCGCGCCTCTTATGATGCGCCAGATGTGCAAGAGCCAGCCTCAAAACAAGAGCCATACCATAAGCCTGTGCGCACCCGCCCCTCACGGCGCGCACCCGACGGGCAGGGCGATTTATTTTGACGGCAAGACCTTATTTGGATTCATGAGATTATGGGGATCCAGCGCATGTTTAATGGCGCGCATGACATCAAGAGCTACGGGATCTTTCACGCGCGGCAAGAGATCGCGCTTTAATGTGCCAATGCCATGTTCGGCGGAAATCGAGCCTTTATATTTCATGACAAGTCCATGGACGAGTTCATTAACATCATCCCAACGTGCCAAAAATGCTGCCTTATCTGCGCCAATGGGCTGTGTAATGTTGCAATGGATATTTCCATCGCCCAAATGCCCAAAGGGGACGGGGCGCGCTGAGGGAATGAGCTGTTCTATCGCCTCGATCACATCTTGTAAAAACGCAGGAACAGCATGAACAGGCACGCTCACATCATGTTTGATGGAGCCACCTTCATATTTTTGTACCTCGGAGAGCCATTCACGCACATTCCAAAATTGATGACGCTGTTCAAGCGATGCGGCGATGCTTGCATCGTCAATGATGTCGCGCTCAAGCGCTTCTTCAAGCAGGCCTGTCATTTTTGCGTTCAAGCCTTGCGCGGCGGCGGAGGTCAACTCGAGCAACACATACCATTCATGCGGCGTATTGAGTGGGTCGCGCGCCGCCATGTGACGTGTCACAAAATCAACACCAATGCGAGGAATGATCTCAAATGTCTTAATGTCCTCACCCACATTGGCTTGAGCAAATAATAAGAAATCAAGCGCTTTTTGCGGTGATGCGACGCCGACAAAGGCCGTTTCAATTGAGCGAGGTTTGGGAAATAATTTTAGACTTGCAGCCGTGATAATGCCCAATGTGCCTTCTGAGCCGATAAATAAATTTTTGAGATCATAGCCCGTATTATCTTTTTTTAATGTACTGAGCTGCGACATAATACGCCCATCCGCCAGCACCACCTCAACACCCATCACGAGATCGCGTGTATTGCCATAGGCAAGCACAGCTGTGCCGCCGGCATTGGTGGCGAGATTGCCACCAATGGTGCATGAGCCTTCAGAGGCGAGGGAGAGAGGAAACAACCGATCATGTGCGGCAGCAATGTCTTGGACATTGTGTAAGCTCATGCCCGCCTCAACAATCATCACATTGGAGGCAGGATCGCATGAACGTAATTTAGTCATTCGTGTCAGCGATAGAATAATTTCATGCCCGCTCGCGCTGGGGATTTGTCCGCCCACAAGACCCGTGTTGCCGCCTTGCGGAACAATGGCTGTGCGGGTCTCATGGCATAAGCGCACGATGGCGGCGACCTCAGCTGTTGAGGCGGGGCGCACAACACATTGTGCATGGCCTTTGAAGAGATCACGCGGCTCACGCAAAAATCCATCCATATCCGCATGCTCATGCAGAACATGAGCGGGCCCAACGATTGTTTTGAGGTGTGAGATAAGGTCAGCGTGATCCATCATATCTCCATCATACACAACTCTGCGTTTTGTGCATCAGGCTTTGTTTTAGCCAAGCAGACGACCGCGTTTGCGTGCAGGTAAGGCTTTGCGAAAGAGAGCAACACATTCAATATGAGATGAATGGCGGAATTGATCAACGGGGGTAATCAATTCGCAGTGATAGCCACCATCAATTAAGAGGCGGGCATCGCGCGCAAGGCTTTGGACATTGCACGACACAGCGATAATCAAAGGCACATCTGAGCGCGCGAGCTCGCGCGCTTGCGCCTCGGCACCTGCGCGCGGCGGATCGAACACAACGACATCAAAACCTGCCAGTTCTTTTGTGCTGAGGGGGCGCGCAAATAAATCGCGTTGCTCAGCATGAACAGGGCGCAAACTGGGTGTATGGTGAGCAGCCTTTTTCAATGCTTTGAGCGCGGCCTCATCAGCCTCCACCGCAAACACTTCGGCTATTTGCGCCAAGCGTAATGTTAGCGTGCCGCATCCCGCAAATAAATCCACTATGCGTCTGGCTTTATGAATGGGGTTGCAGACAAGGGAAGCCAACACCTCTTCGCCCTTCACTGTGGCTTGTAAAAAACCACCTGCCGGAAGAGGTACGATTGCCTCGCCCATGTGAACAATGGGCGTGCGGCGCTCCAGAATAATCACACCATGATTTGAAATGCGCGCGAGATCATGTTCATCTGCACAGGAAAGCAGATGCCGCCGCGCAGCTTCATCAAGCGGCCCGCAGCCCCTGATGTCCACATCAAGCCCCGTATCGCTTTGGGTCATTTGGATGTCGAGTGGTTTGCTTATGCCGCGCAAAGCAAAGGCCACAGCGCGCGCCACTGGCAAGGCATTGTTCAATGCAGGGCTCAGCAAGGGGCAATGATCCAGCGGCACTATGTCATGCGCACGCGCTTTCATAAAGCCAACCTCAATGCGCATGGGCCCAAGTCCATGCACATAGCGGGCATGAAATGTCACGCGCCGTCGTCCTTGCCCATGGGCATCAATGACTTCAGCAATGGGTGCCTCAATGCGCATTTTACGCATCGCCCGCTTAACAAGATCACGTTTCCATTGCGCATAGGCTTTGGGATGTAAGGCTTGCACCACACAGCCGCCGCATAGTGTATAATGCTCACAAAAGGCGGGCACACGATCAGGGCTTGGTGTGTCGATTGTGCCGATATAGCCGCGTGCGCCATCAATTTCAGCGCTAATTTCATCCCCTGCGATGGCATAGGGCACATCAATGATCTGGCCATTAAAATGCGCCACACCTTCTCCACGCCCATTGAGCCGTTCGATTGTTAATTTGGCATTGATATAATGGGTCATGGTCTGATCTTTCGTGCCGCAATCAAAAATTCATGATTGCCATCCCCGCCCAAAATGGGCGATGGCGTAATGCCCAACACATCCCATCCCTGTTTGGTCAAAAACAAATGAATATCTGCGCACACTGCTTCATGCACAGCAGGGTCGCGCACAATCCCTTTATTTACATGCGACCGACCGGCTTCAAATTGCGGTTTAATCAGCGCAATAAGCTCACTCTCCGTGGTCGCAATATCCAGCGCTGCGGATAATACTAATTTGAGTGAAATAAAACTGGCATCACAGACAATCAATGAGGGAATGGGTGAGAGCATATCAGCGGTGAGGGAGCGCGCATCAACGCCTTCCATCACAATGATCTGGGGATCCCTGCGCAAACGCGGATGCATTTGATGATGGCCGACATCCACCGCATAAACACGCCGTGCGCCGCGCGCCATCAGCACATCAGTAAAGCCCCCTGTTGATGCACCAATATCAAGGGCAATGCGATGCCGAACATCAATGCGAAAATGATTGAGCGCCGCTTCTAATTTCAAGCCGCCACGCGACACCCAGGGATAGAGCGGTTCAGCTTCAATCTGGACATCATCATCAAATAATTCAGATGGCTTTTTGACGAGCTCACCATTAATGCGCACGCATCCCGCCTCAATGGCCTCACGGGCTTTGGCGCGGCTTTCAAACAAGGCTTTGCTGACGAGAAGCAGGTCAGCTCGGATACGCATCATGCACTCAGGGGTTTGGAGGTATGTGTGTCATTGTCATGGGTGAGCGCGGCAAGCGCTGCCTCAACAATGCCTTTGGCATTTAAGCCAGCCTGCGCATACATGCGCTCAGGCTTATCGTGATCTTGATAGACATCTGGCAGAGTTAAGGTCCGCACACGCAAGCCATGATCAAGCAATCCATCGCTGGCAAGTCTTGTCAACACAGCGGCGCCAAAACCACCTGCGCTGCCTTCTTCAAGCGTGATGAGCACTTCATGAGAACGGGCAAGGCGATGAATTAATTCGACATCAAGCGGTTTTGCAAAACGTGCATCTGCCACTGTGGTGGAGAGCCCGCGAGCCCCGAGGTCTTCGGCCGCTTTCAGCGCTTCAGTCAAGCGTGTGCCAAAAGAGAGGAGCGCAATCCGAGAGCCTTCGTGCAGTATGCGACCTTTGCCAATGGGCAAGACCTCACCATGCTCTGGCATATCGACACCTACGCCTTCGCCGCGTGGATAGCGGAAGGCAATCGGGCCTTCGTTGTAAGCGGCGGCTGTTGCCACCATATGCACGAGCTCGGCCTCATCGGCGGCTGCCATCACCACCATATTGGGTAAGCAGGTGAGATAAGCAATATCAAATGCCCCTGCATGGGTTGGCCCATCCGCCCCAACAAGGCCCGCGCGATCAATCGCAAAACGAACGGGCAGATTTTGAATTGCCACATCATGCACGAGTTGATCATAAGCTCTTTGCAAGAAGGTTGAGTAAATCGCACAGAAAGGTTTAAATCCTTCCGTGGCAAGACCAGCGGCAAAGGTCACAGCATGTTGTTCGGCTATGCCGACATCAAAGGTGCGTTGAGGAAAATGCTTGGCGAAATGATCAAGTCCCGTGCCTGATGGCATAGCCGCGGTGATGGCAATAATTTTATCATCGCGTTGCGCTTCTTTGATCAAGCTATCAGCAAAAACACGCGTATAGGCTGGCGCATTGGCTTTGGGTTTAACTTGAGTCCCTGTGATCACATCAAATGAATTAACGCCGTGATATTTATCCTCGGATTTTTCCGCGGGGGGATAGCCTTTGCCTTTGCGCGTGACAACATGAATGAGCACTGGGCCGTTATGTGTGTCGCGCACATTTTTGAGCACAGGCAAGAGATGGTCGAGATTATGCCCATCAATAGGCCCAACATAATAAAAGCCGAGCTCTTCAAATAAAGTGCCGCCCGTCCAAAAGCCGCGCGCATATTCTTCTGTGCGTTTTGCTTTATCGTAGAAAAATTTGGGCAGATGTTTGGCGAGTTGTTTAACTGTCTCGCGGAACGAACGATAAGAGCCGCCCGACACCAGCCGAGCCAAATAGGCCGACATCGCCCCCACAGGCGGGGCAATCGACATATCATTGTCATTCAAAATCACAATCAAGCGTGAATGAAGAGCGCCCGCATTATTCATCGCTTCATAGGCCATGCCGGCTGACATCGCCCCATCGCCAATGACCGCAATGACTTTATTGTCGGCGTCCGCTAAATCACGCGCCACAGCCATGCCAAGCCCTGCAGAAATGGAGGTTGAGGAATGGGCTGTCCCAAAGGGGTCGTAAATACTTTCGGCGCGTTTGGTAAAGCCGGACAGACCACCGCTTTGCCGCAATGTTCTGATTCGGTCGCGCCGTCCTGTGAGGATTTTATGCGGGTAGGATTGATGCCCGACATCCCAGATGAGGCGATCTGAGGGGGTGTTGAAGACATAATGGAGCGCGACAGTTAATTCGATCACCCCAAGGCCCGCGCCCAAATGCCCACCCGTTACCGACACCGCGCTGATGGTCTCTTGACGCAATTCATCGGCGAGCTGGCGCAATTGGCCCTCGCTCAGCATGCGCAGATCATCAGGGGTTTGGATCATGTCCAAAAGTGGGGTTTTCAGATCAGGTGTCACGAGCGCCTACTATTAACTTTTGACATGTCCTACTTGAGCTGGAGCCGTGGGGCAATGGCTCCCAAAGCATGGCAAGAGACTAGTCATATTTTAACCGCTTGCTGTTAGGGAAGGGGTGTTTCATAAAAACATGGGTTAGCCCGTGGGTTATGACCAGCTTTTCGAGCAAAATAGCTCATCACGCCCTGTCAGATCAAAAATGGACAGCTTTGTGGTGAGGGTAAAGCTCAGTCAGCTATGTTGAGGTGTGGATCACATCATTTTATACAAAACTATGATGTCATCCTAATTGGCTGATTGATTATTGTCGCATTTAGGGCCAAAGCCTTTTGGTCTCCCTGCCACCGCAATTCGTGGGTATTTGATATGTCAAAATGGGTCTATTCATTCGGCGACGGTAAAGCTGAAGGCACTTCCGCCATGCGCAATCTTTTGGGCGGGAAGGGAGCTAATCTGGCCGAAATGTCCAATTTGGGTTTGCCCGTTCCTCCCGGGTTCACCATCACGACCGACGTCTGCACATGGTTTTATGCCAATGGCAAAAAATACCCGAACGAATTGCAAGAGCAGGTCGATGCAGCCCTCACCCATGTCGGTCAGCTTGCGCAGCGTATTTTTGGTGACTCAAAAAATCCGCTCCTAGTCTCCGTGCGTTCGGGTGCGCGTGCCTCCATGCCCGGCATGATGGATACGGTGCTTAATCTCGGTCTTAATGATGTTACTGTTGATGCCGTCGCAACATCAGCGGGTGATGAGCGTTTTGCATGGGATAGCTATCGTCGTTTTATCCAAATGTATTCAAATGTGGTGCTTGATATTGATCATCACAATTTCGAAGAAATTCTTGAAGAATATAAAGACATCAAAGGCTATCACCTCGATACGGATTTAAGCGCGGCTGATTGGCGTGACATTGTTAAACGCTATAAAGCCAAAGTTCAGGAGACGATTGGTCGTCCCTTTCCGCAAGATCCGCATGAGCAATTATGGGGCGCGATTGGGGCTGTGTTTTCATCATGGATGAACCAGCGCGCCATCACCTATCGCCGTCTCAATGATATTCCCGAAAGCTGGGGTACGGCGGTGAATGTGCAAGCCATGGTGTTTGGCAATATGGGCGATACATCTGCAACAGGTGTGGCCTTTACGCGTAATCCCTCCACAGGCGAACATGAGCTTTATGGCGAATTTCTCGTCAATGCGCAGGGTGAAGATGTCGTGGCGGGTATTCGCACGCCGCAAAATATTACAGAGGCCGCGCGCATTGCCGCCCATTCCGATAAGCCCTCACTCGAGCAGCTTATGCCAGAGGTGTTTGCGCAATTTGTGAATGTCACCACATTGCTCGAGAAACATTACCGCGACATGCAAGATCTCGAATTCACTGTTGAGCGCGGTAAATTATGGATGTTGCAAACCCGCAATGGCAAGCGCACTGCCAAAGCCTCATTGCGTATGGCCGTTGATATGGTCAAAGAAGGGTTGATTACATCGGAAGAAGCGATCATCCGCGTTGATCCAGCCTCGCTTGATCAATTATTGCATCCCACCATCGACCCAAACGCCAAACGCATGATTTTGGCAACGGGTCTGCCGGCATCACCTGGTGCGGCCTGTGGCGAAATCGTGTTTGATTCAGATGAGGCTGAACAGCTCAAAAATGCTGGCCGTAAAGTGATTTTGGTGCGTGTGGAAACAAGCCCTGAAGATATTCATGGCATGCATGCCTCTGAAGGTATTTTAAC
>Ga0164296_1000438_pt1 | contig 49984 bp, 43 predicted proteins | sample GEODES057metaG_FD_113533 | JGI IMG/M metagenome (GOLD analysis project Ga0164296, IMG submission 113533) | Dystrophic lake water microbial communities from Trout Bog Lake, Wisconsin, USA - GEODES057 metaG | ecosystem: Environmental > Aquatic > Freshwater > Lake | place: USA: Trout Bog Lake...
ACTGTGCGCTCTTCTAATTCAGGATCGAGAATGACCATGATTTCATAATGACGCATGCGTTAACCCCACCTCCTCTGGACTAAACGGTCGTGGTATTTCCACGACAGGAGGGTTATAGCTCCAGCTGACAAGTAGACGGGTGCCTACTTCCTTGCCGGAAGGATAAGGGTACTTTGGGCTCGCTAGAAGAGGAAATTAGCCGATTGTGGAATCAGCGAACTCTGTGGATTGGGGCGCGGATTCGACCTTTTCTTGGACGTTTTGTCCGATTTTCGCCGCGAAATAGAGGCAGGTAGCTGCGCGCAGCAGGGTGGCGATTGCATAGGGCTTGGCAGGGAGCCCAAAACGAGTTCCGGAGTAGCTCGCCAGGTACTCCCAGATCGCTAGGTGGTAGGCCAGTTCGGCGCCTTGCCAGACCCAAAAGGCAGGACGAAGTTTCTTATCTCGCAGCGCTATGACACCGAGTGGAGCAAGCCATAAGAGATATTGCGGTGAATAGACCTTGCTCGCAATTGTAAAAATAGTGACCGCGATAAATGCCACCTCGGCCAGTTGTGGCGTGCGCTCAAGTTTCCAGAGATAGAAAGCGTAGATTGCAATTCCAATAAGAAATGTAATTACGGCGACAAGATTTACGCCAGTGATATTTATTCCAAGTAATTGCAGGGCGTACCAAATTGAACCGAAATCAACTCCGCGTGAACCGTTCAGTGAGAAGAAGCGCCACCAACCAGAAGGTGTGGTTATAGCAAATGGTAGATTGATGAGAGCTGCCAGACCAGCGCTTGCGACACAATATTTGATTGCTGCGCGCACTCGTTTCTCGCGCAACAAAATTACGAACATTGGCGCTAGTAAAACAATCGGGAAAAACTTAGTGGCAATTGAAATTCCAAGTAAGAGAGCACTTGGTGCAAGACGTTTTTTATCAAAGTAATAAATACTCGCTACTGCACTTGCAACTGCCCATAGATCCCAATTGATGTAGAGCGAAGCAATAACAGCTGGGAGTATCGGAAAGAGATACCAAAATTCTGGATTGAGTTTTGCAACGATAAAAGCTGTTGCAATAAATAATAAAGCTAACAAGGAGACATTGATTAAAAAGTAATAGTGATAACTGTTGGCACCATGAGGCGTGATCAGAGCTGTTGCCCACATAACAACACCAGTAATTGGCGGGTATTCAACAGCATTAGTTGCGCTCGAATAAGGCCAGGTGTGGTTAATCAAATCGCGCGCGCCATAGAGCGCTGAAATATCGGTGTAGCAGGCGTGGGTATAGACATCGGGAGTCACCCAATTTTTGTTATAACAATGATCAAATTTAGTAAATGAGAGCAGTGCCGCTAAAAAAGATAAAACTAAAAGCGCTTTTGCGCCATAGCTCAGCTTCACTCTTACTTCTTCTTACCTGTCTTTTTTGCTGGCGCTGCAGGTTTTGGAGAGACAGGTTTTGGCGAAGCAGAAGCGGCCAACGCCGGATCAAGAGTTGGCACCGCGTTCTGCATAGGAACTGGATCAACGCCACCGATATTTGCAGGCGCTGGGAAATCCATAACTGGTTGATTCGCTAGCGCAGTCTTGGTGTAGACATCCCAGATTTTGGCTGGGAATGATCCTCCAGTAACAGAGTTAAGGCCACCAATTCCGTTGAGCGATTGGGTCGCGTTATCTCTAAAGAGTGCAACCGAAGTCGCCATTTGTGGGGTGTAACCATTAAACCAAGCACTCGCGTTATCAGTTGTTGTACCAGTCTTACCGGCGCTTGGTCTGCCCAAATCTGCCAGGGCAGCAGCAGCCGTTCCGCGAGAGGTAACAGTTTGTAGCGCTGTCGTGAGATCTGCCATTACATCGGCAGCAAAAACTTGTTGTGATTGTGGTTGTGCTTGATAGAGCACACCATGGTTATTACCCATTACTTCACTCACAATGTATGGCTTGGCATAAATACCTTGCGCAGCAAATGTTGCATAGGCCGAGGCAACATCGATTACGTGCGGGCTTGCTACACCGAGAGTGACAGATGGCGAGGCAACCATTGCGATCGACTGCGGAATACCTGCAGCGTGCGCAACATCGATCACAGCTTGTGGACCAACTTTGATTGCAAGTGGCACGAATACGGTGTTCACGGAGTTGGCGGTTGCATCAAGCAAGTTCACATTCGGATATTGCTCGTTGCCATAATTAAATACTGGGTACGGTGATTGTGAACCTGGGTCATAGAAAACTTGTGGTGAAGTGCCGTTCCAGACCGAGTGCAACGAGATTCCTTGTTGAAGCGCTGCAACCAAAGTAAATGGTTTAAATGATGAACCAGCTTCGGTGGTGGCTTGAGTCGCGTTATTTAATTGATTCTTTAAATAATCTTGACCGCCATAGAGCGCAAGAATTTCGCCAGTGCCGGGTTTAATGGAGACAAGCGCCACGCGCAGATTGCCTTTAGGGTCGGCGGGAGTCGCTTTAGCAACTGCAGTTACTGCAGCTTCCTGGTCCTGTCGAACCAAAGTTGTTTTAACAACCAAGCCACCTTGCATCAACTGATCTTGGGTAAAGCCCAGCCCTTGCAATTGATTTTCAACCCACGAAACTACATAGCCCTTAGGGCCAGCGAGTGAGCCAGATGTAACTCGAGGTTGAATGAATGGGAAGTTAATCCGAGCCTCTTGCTTGGCGGTTAACCAATGCGCCTTGACCATGCCGTCTAGAACATATTTCCAACGCTCTTTGAGTCGCTTGGTGTAGCTCGGTCCGTTAGCTGGGTCGTAATAACCTGGGGCGTTTAGAACACTTGCAAGCACAGCAGCTTGCGAAATAGAAAGTTGTCCGACATCTTCATTAAAGAAAACTTGTGACGCTGTTTGAATTCCATACGAACCGCGACCAAAATAAATGGTGTTGAGATAGTTTTCTAAGATCTGATCTTTAGATTGTTGCTGTTCGAGTTTTACCGCGATCACAATCTCTTTAATTTTTCGTTGAATGCTGCGTTGTGGTGTTAAGAACGCAGTCTTGGCATATTGCTGTGTGATTGTGGAACCACCTTGGAGTGATCCACCAATCACATCGTGATAGAGCGCGCGCAAAATTCCAGTAGGACTAAATGCATGCTCGGTATAAAAATTACGATCTTCCGCCGCCATGATTGCGTGACGCACATTCATTGGAATTGAAGCGAGCGGAACGCTGGTGCGATCTTCAGCTCCTACGCGTCCGATCTCACTTCCGTCGGCGTACTCAATGACGGTGGCTTGGCTATTGACGTAAGCATTGGGGTCAGGGATTTTGACCGTGAAATAGGAATAGACAAAGAGGTATGACAGAAGTACGAATGCACCTCCGACGCAAAAAATGAAGCCGCGGATAATCCAGGTGCGGACATTTTCTGGAAGGAAGGATTTCACGTGCACAGGTTACCGCCGCTACCTTAAAAGCCGTTAAAAGAGCGGCGTTTATCCTCTTTCTGATAATCCTCATCTTCAAGCGTGCGGACTTTTCGAGGTGGTTTTCGATACTTGCCATCACCAAGCTTGAATGAATAGATCAGGTGATGCCACCCGCACTCCATACAGACTTCTACGACATAAACCCGGAACTCGCCATACTCTGATTGCATCTCGGTGAGCTCAGCCTCGGTTTTGATTCGCCCTGAGTATTGGCCGAGTTGATCACCAAATGCATAACGTAGTTCGACCATCTTCTGCTTGCGGCAAACCGGGCAGAGTCGCTCCACCGCTTCGCCGTGATATTTCGCGGCTCGCAAGAGATAAGGATCGGCGTTGCAGGCGTCTAGCGCCGAGACGGTTCCGGAAAAAAGTGAGACTAAGGTTGAGCGACGTTTGAGTGAATAGTCGATGGCATCGCGCTTAGACCACATCCCCAACATAAGTAATAAGAATAGGCTATGGCCGTGCCTGCTGCTACGAGAAAATCCGCGACCGGTCAATGAGCACTATGAAAAGGTGGACGCTCTGGCCCTTTCATCGAGGAACACGATTTCGCACAATATTAGGAATTAGATGGAGCGGCCAAATTGGAGATGGAATTTTCCAATCTGCGCTCGCATCATTTGTACTTTTCTCACCAGAACGACAACCAAGCGCGGTCTCAGCGGCGATCGCCTTTGCTGTAGTACTCCTTCCTTATTCTCTCATCGGTCCTTACGCCGGAATTATTCTTGATCGAATTTCTCGGCAACGAATAGTTTTCTTAGCAAACCTCATTCGCGCTCTTGATCTTTTAATCATCGCTATCTTTATTAAGTCGAGTCAGACTGGTGTGAGCCTTACCGCATTTGTACTGATTGCATTTGGAATCAATCGATTGATTCTGGCTGGATTGTCGGCTGGATTGCCATTGGTCGTTAGTAGTAGCGAATTGATTTCAGCGAATGCGTTGGCTGTGACCGGCGGCAGTATTGGTGTGGTCATCGGTGGTGGAATAGGAATCGGCGTTAAAAAGCTGCTTGATCAACATCACGGCAGTGATTTCTCTGATGCGCTAGTCGTTGTGATTGCGATGGCGTGCTACCTAACAAGTGCAGTGATTGCCACACGAATGCGCCGTAATGAACTAGGGCCTGCCGAACACGAAACTAACCAAAACCATAAAGGCTGGCGAGAGCTACGTGAAGGTTTTGCAATCTTGCAAGCACACCCAGATGCACTACGTGGAATTTTCTCAACTGCGATTCAACGCGGTGGACTCACTGCATTTACTTTGATGGGTTTATTGCTTGAGCGCAATACTTTTAATCCTCCTAGCAAACCAGATGCTGGCCTAGCCGGCTTTGCCTTTGCACTTGGAGTTGCTGGTGTTGGAATAGGAATCGGATCTTTCATCACGCCATTTTTCGTCAATTACTTTGGTCGCCATCGATGGATCCGGTTAATGATGTCTGCGCCCACACCCCTTGCAATTATTTTTGGGTTTTACTTTCATGAATGGTTGCTGATCACCGTGGCATTTTTTGTAGGGCTCTGTGGCCAAGCGGTAAAAGTGACAAACGATGCGCTTGTGCAATCGCAGATCAAAGATGAGTATCGCGGTCGGGTCTTTGCTTTCTATGACATCACTACAAATGCTGGCATTGTGTTTGGCGCAATTGTTGCTGCCTTAATCTTGCCAAAGAGCGGGCAATCCTTAGTCTTGCCGTTGGTGATTACCGCGCTTTACTTAGCAACTTCGCTGCTCTTACTCCGCCGCTCCAAGTTTTTTATCGCGCGCCCAAGCGAGTAGTTCTTGCGTAGCCCGCTCTTGCCCCAACGGTCCTTGTTCCATGCGCAGCTCTAATAAATAGGCATAAGCCTGACCAACAAGCGGTGATGGCGAAATCCCTAAGATCGCCATGATTTGTTGGCCATCAAGATCAGGGCGAATTCGATCTAACTCTTCTTGTTCTTTGAGTTGAACAATGCGCTCTTCTAGTGAGTCATAGGTAGCCGCGAGCTGGTCTGCTTTACGTTTATTGCGCGTGGTGCAATCGGCGCGTGTGAGCACGTGCAGGTGTGTTAATAACTCGCCAGCATCGCGGATATATCTGCGCACCGCTGAATCGGTCCATTCACCACTGCCATAACCATGAAAGCGCAGATGTAAAAAGACTAGCGTTGCTACATCATCAATCGTCTTACTATCAAAGCGCAGTTCTTTCAGGCGCTTTTTCGTCATTTTAGAACCGACTACTTCGTGGTGATGAAAAGAAACTCCGCCACCAGGAATGAGCTCGCGGGTACGTGGTTTACCAATGTCATGCAAAAGCGCAGCTAATCGAATCACCAAATTAGGACCACCGAGTCGATCCTCTAACGCAATCGCTTGATCGAGCACCGTCAAGGTGTGTTCGTAGACATCTTTGTGGTGATGATGTTCATCGATCTCAAGTTTGAGTTGTGGCAGCTCTGGTAGGAAATATTGCGCAAGACCGGTTTCGACAAAGATCGCTAATCCCAATCGAGGATTCTCTGACATCAGAGTTTTGATGAGTTCATCACGAACGCGTTCAGCTGAAATAATTCCAAGACGCTCGCCCATGGCAGCAATTGCTTCGTGAACTTCTGGTGCTAATGTGAAATTGAGTTGCGCTGCAAATCGTCCAGCGCGCATCATGCGTAGTGGGTCATCGTTAAAAGAATCTTGAGCTGCGACAGGTGTGCGCAAAACTTTTCGTGCCAGATCTGCAACACCATTAAATAAATCAATGAACTCTGGTTGATCACCGGTAAGTTCTAGCGCCATCGCATTCACAGTGAAATCGCGTCTAGCTAAATCTCCAGCAATCGAATCTCCGAAATCAACATCGGGTTTGCGCGATTGTGGGTCATAGCTCTCACTTCGATAGGTGGTGACTTCGACCGTTGTGCCATCTTTTTTAGCTGCGATAGTTCCAAAGGCTGCTCCGGTCTCCCAGATTGCCTCGCCCCACTTTTTGAGAATTTTTACAGAGTCTGCTGGGCGGGCGTTTGTTGTGAAATCTAAATCGTTGCCAAGTCGTCCCAGAATTGCATCGCGTACTGGTCCGCCTACAAGCGCCAAGGTAAAGCCGGCCTCTTTGTAGGCCTGGGCCAAGGTCGCAATGATCGGCGACTTCTCATCTTTCGCCCCGAGCGCTGAAAGTGCCAGGGTGGCCGCAAGCGCCTTGAGATCCTCAGGGCTTTGCGATTCGTTGGCGGTGCTCACATCCCTAAGGTTAGAGCAGTACCCTTGGGTTATGACCCCGGCACCTGGTGCGGGTGGCGAAGCTTCGAGGAAGAAGCGCCGGAGAAGGCGCCCGCGGAGCCAAACAACCCCTCCAACTCAACAGAATTCAGAGAGCGCTCCTGCGACCTCTAATGCAGCGCACAATCCTGCACAAAAACCAGCGCACAATCCTTCAAAAAACAAGAACAAACCGAATTACAAAAATGGTTCTGCATATGCCAAGCGAGTCGATGAAGTGAGTGCTGGTGGATTGGTAATTGATCAGAGTGGAACAAAAGGTCTGCTCATTGGTCGTCGTGATTTGAAAGACCCAACCGGAACTCGTTTGTTGTGGTCGTTGCCTAAAGGACATATCGAAGCCGGTGAAACACCACAGATGGCTGCGATCCGAGAAGTTGCTGAAGAGACTGGTATTCAGAGTGATATCACTCGCGAACTTGGTGTTATTGATTTCTGGTTTATGGCTGGTGGAAAACGGATTCATAAAACCGTGCATCACTTCTTATTTACTGAAGTAGGTGGTGTGCTTGCGCCACAAATTACCGAAGTCGATGAAGTGGGTTGGTTCCCACTCGAAGAGATTGTCGGAATGCTGGCTTATCCAGACGAGAAAAAGTTGATCGCTAAATCTGGTGAGTTCACTGCATGATCGCGAAACTTCGTAGCACTGTCATCACAATCGCTGCGCTCACTTTTGTTGGCGCGCTCTCGTTTTCTACCACCGCTGCTGCTGCCCAGACTATTACTCTGACGTCTCCCACTCACCAACAGGTGGATGGCAAATTTATCGACGATTCTCTTGCAACTGATTTCGCGCCTACTGGAACACTCGGGGCTCCAATTTTTACATTAACTCCTGGCCCACACATTTGGGTGATCGACCCAGTTGTGGTTGAAGAAGCAACTGCTATGAGTAAGGGGTATTCCTTGGTCAATGGCAGTGCGCCTGCTGGTCAAGATATTGCACAACAGTGGCTTGATCGCCTCAAGACCGTGACTGCTTCTGGTGTTACCTACGCAATGGCCTACGGCAACCCGTCGGAGTATTGGATCGATCGCCTCTCACCCCACGAGAAAAGCTATGTTTTATCGGTAGCACAGAGCCGGTTAGAGCTTTTGCTCGGCCATCCGGTTTTGCAAGCAAGTCAGTATCAATCAAATAACAATTTTTATTTGAAAGATGGCGATATTGATAACGTTGCAAGTGATTCTAAAATTTTTGAAATTACTTCTGCTTACATCGACCCGACCTTGATCGATACATACCGGCTAGATCTCGTCAAAGTCCTTAACCCCAGCCTGACTCCAACAGTACGTGAATATCTGATCAACGACTTAACAGAGTCGGCTAGTTCGCAAATCCAGATGATTCATTTGAGTACCGGAAAATTCACTGTTACTTCTTCGCATCAAAAATTGCCGATCACACTCACCAATAATTTCCCAACACCAGTGAGCGTAGTTGTGCACTTAGATCCGACAAACGCTCGCGTCTCTGTTCCAACTTCAATTCCAGAAAAATTGCCTGCGAAATCCAAAGTTCAAATCTTGCTGCCTATCGAAGTTTATTCTTCCGGTAACTCCGCATTAAATGTCAGCATTGAAGACGCGGCTGGCCATTCATTTGGAACCCCGCAGCTCTATCCGCTTAAACTTTCTGTGATTAGCCCAGTTGCTACCTGGATTACAACAGGTGCGGCAATATTGTTATTTATTGCGGCTGCGATCCAAAGCATCCGGCGAATTCGCGGTACCACCTCTCGAAAGAATGAGGCGCTATGAGCTCTGATGATCATTCGCTGATCCGGTCTTCTACCACTATGGCCGTGGGCACAATCGTCTCGCGCGTTACTGGTTTGGTTCGCGGTTTACTTCTTGTCGCAGTTCTGGGCACGGCGATTTTGGGCGACACCTATAACGTTGCAAACACCATGCCAAATATTTTGTATAACTTAATTATTGGTGGCGCGCTCACTGCAGTTTTCGTGCCTCAAATCGTCCGAGCTACCCACCAGAGTGATGGTGGTTCGGCCTTTATTTCACGTCTGATCACCGCAACCTGTGTGGTTTTAGGCTCATTGGTAGTGGTTTCAGTCCTTGGCGCGCCACTTCTAGTTCGATTATTCGCTAGTAGTTATGTGGGCACGCCAGAGTTTCATCTCACGGTGCTCTTTATGCGTTGGTGCCTGCCACAAATTTTCTTTATGGGAATTTTCGCGCTGCTCGGCCAGATAGCGAACGCCAAAGGAAAGTTCGGTCCCATGATGTGGGCACCAGTGCTCAACAACATTGTCGTCATCGCAGTCTTTGGTTACTTTCTCCACGCCTCAAAAGGTTGGAGCGTTACAACGATCTCTAATTCACAAGCAACAATTCTTGGTATCGGCACAACGCTCGGCTTTGTCGCCCAAGTAGCTTTCTTACTGCCAGTTATTAAAAAGACCAAGATAAAGATCCGCGCGCGCTTTGATTGGCGCGATCCAGAACTACGTAAATCACTTCACTTAGCATCCTGGACCCTCGCCTTTGCAGCGATTTCACAATTGAGTTATTTAGTCACCGTCAATCTTTCAACTGGCGCGGCTGAGCGCGCAGCGAAAGCTGGAGTCACAACCGGCGTGGGTTACACGCCCTATAGCAATGCCTTTCTCATCTTTATGCTTCCTCATTCTGTGATCACAATCTCGGTTGTAACGGCGCTGCTTCCAAAACTCTCACTTCATGCAATCGAGAAGAAATTTGATTTAGTTCATGATGAATTGGTGAAAGCGATGCGTTTGGTGGGAACCATCATCGTGCCATCAGCAATTGCTTTCTTGCTCTTTGGCCCACTGATCTGCCGCTCACTCTTCTTTGGCATCTCAAACAATGACGCCCACTACTTGGGCTTGGTTCTCACTGGTTTCTCATTAGGGCTCTTACCATTGAGTTTAAATTTGATTGCGCTACGCGGGCTCAACGCATTTGAAAACATTAAATTACAAGTTCTCTCCAACGCGATTATGAATATCGTCGCTGCAGCTGCCTCCTTTATCTTCGCACTCGCTCTGCCAGCTAAATGGGTAACTGTTGGACTGGCAGCAGCGCTGAGCATCAGTTACTACGTGGGGGCTGCGACCACTATCCGATTGCTTCATCGCTATGAAATTCATATCCATCTGGGTGAAATCACAGGGCTCTACTCACGTCTGGCTGGGCTTTATGCCCTGATCGGAGTGCCGCTTTACTTTGTGATGGGCCACCTGCCAGGCGGGAATACCGTGCGCCTCTTGGTTGTTCTCTTGGTCAGTGGGGTTGGCTACCTTGGCTTAGCCCGAGTATTTAAGGTGTCAGAGGTCTCTGGCTTACTCAAACTCTTCACTCGCGCTTTTTAAAGTCTTAACCACGACGCAAGATTTACTAGAGATAGGCTAACCGCATGAGCAACGCCCTGAGTAACACAAACGAAAAAATCCACGAGGTAGTCATTGTTGGTTCCGGTCCAGCCGGTTACACAGCAGGTATTTATGCCGCGCGCGCTCAACTCGAACCTATTCTCTACGAAGGTTCAGTAACTGCCGGCGGTGCGCTTATGAACACCACCGAAGTAGAAAACTTTCCTGGCTTCACCGATGGCATCATGGGCCCAGATCTCATGGACAACATGCGCAAGCAAGCTAAACGCTTTGGTGCAACTTTGGTCACTGACGATATTGTCGAAATGAAACTCGAAGGCGATGTAAAAACTCTCGTCGATGGTTCTGGAAATACGCTTCGTGCAAAGGCTGTTATTTTGGCGACCGGTTCTGCTTACAAAGAGATCGGACTTGAAAACGAGAAGCGACTTTCTGGTCGTGGTGTTTCTTGGTGTGCTACATGCGATGGTTTCTTCTTCAGAGATCAAGTGATCGCTGTTGTTGGTGGCGGTGACTCCGCTATGGAAGAAGCTAACTTCTTAACAAAATTTGCTTCTAAAGTTGTCATCGTTCACCGTCGTGATTCACTGCGTGCGTCACAGATTATGATCGATCGCGCGAAGGCCAATCCAAAGATTGAATTTATGTGGAACACCGAAGTCATCGATGTACTTGGAGCCGAAAAAGTAACCGGACTTAAGTTACGTAATACTCAAGATGGCAGCGAGAGCGAAGGGGCCTTCACTGGTCTCTTTGTTGCAATCGGTCACCTGCCTCGCAATGAACTCATCAAGGGTCAGATTGATCTTGATTCTGAGGGCTATGTCGTGGCCCAGGGACGCTCGACCAAAACAAACCTTGCTGGCGTCTTTGCATGTGGCGACCTGGTTGATCACACCTATCGTCAGGCAATTACCGCAGCAGGTTCGGGGTGTCAGGCAGCGTTGGACGCGCAGAACTTTCTCGCCGGACACTAGAATCAAGCCATATTCTCCTTTAACCACAGCCAATAAATAATTAACGAATGGAAGAAAGATGAGCGCAACAACACCTGTAACAGCGGCAACCTTCGAAGAGGTAGTTCTCAAGAGCACTACACCTGTCTTGGTCGATTTCTGGGCTGAGTGGTGTGGCCCTTGCCGCGCAGTTGGACCAATCTTGGAAGAGATTGCCGCTGAACACGCTGGCAAGATCAAGATCGTCAAGCTCAACACCGATGAAGAAGCTTCAATCGCGATGAAGTACGGCATTACCTCGATCCCAACAATGAATGTTTATGTTGGTGGCGAAGTAGTAAAGAGCATTGTTGGTGCAAAGCCAAAGCCAGCACTACTCAAGGATCTTGAAGCTTACATTTAATATCACGGCTTTAATATCACTACCGCCAGATCCCACTAGACTTTAAACCATGACGCCCGATATCTCTCTTGGAGAATCGGGCGATCGTGTTTTACAGATCAGTGATTATCTCCTTCGTCTTGGTTTAATCAAAGAGCGCAGTGATCGCTTCGACACAACTCTGGAAAACGCTGTTAAATCTTTTCAACAAACTCGCGGACTCAGTGTCACAGGCGTTGTTGATGCCATCACCCTTCGTTCACTCGAAGAAGCTAAATGGAAACTCGGCGATCGCATTCTTGCGGTAGCGACGCCATTACTTCGCGGAGATGATGTTGCATCTCTCCAATCTCAACTCAGTGAGATGGGATTTAACTGCGGACGAGTAGATGGAATCTTTGGAGCGCTTACCGAAAAGGCCGTTAAAGAATTCCAAAAGTCAGTTGGTGTAAAAGTAGATGGCAGGTGTGGCCCCGCCACCATCATCTCGCTGATGAGACTTAAAAAAATTGTCTCTGGTGGAACTCCGGTAGCTCTGCGTGAAGAGGTTCGTCGCGCCGACCGTGGTCCGGCGCTTGCCAACAAAGTAGTTGTGATTGATCCGGCCAGAACCCCAGAACTTCTCGACCTTGCTGGCCGCCTTGAAGGACGCTTGCTTGCACTCGGTGTAAATGTATTTCTCACAACCAGTGGAGCGCTTGACCCAGATGAACATGAGCGAATTGAGATCGCAAATAAAGCTACGCCAGATTTAATTATTTCGCTGCATCAAGATCACTATCCCAATAAGAACGCACACGGTGTTGCAACTTATTATTACGGCAGCGATTCACACGGAATCCATTCGATTGTTGGTGAGCGCTTTGCAACCCTTGTGCAGCGCGAGATCTGTGCCCGCACCGATCTTTTGAATTGCCGAACACACGCCAAGACCTGGGATTTCTTGCGCCTGACAAAAGCCCCAGCTGTGCGAATTGATCTGGGTTATAGCTCGCACCCTGGTGATGCTAAGCGAATCGCTGATCCAGAATTTCGTGAAACCTTGGTTGAGGCATTAATGGTTGCTATTCAACGACTCTATTTAAGCGCTGAAAACGATGCCAAAACTGGCACCATGAAAGTCTCCGACCTGCGCGGAGCTGGCCTGCGTCGTTAAGCGCTGCGTGCGCCTAAAACCCTAACCGCGATAGCTCTGGTGTGTGGCAGAATTATCAGATGTCCAGCGAGATCACACGTTTTCACACCGGCCCAGATCAACTGCTCTCAGAACGCTTTGCTAACCGAGCGGCCTTGATGCATGCCAGTGAAATTCGCTCACTCTTCGCTGTTGCTTCCCGCCCCGACATTGTCTCCCTTGCTGGCGGAATGCCGAATCTCTCCGCCCTACCTATGGAGATGATGGCTGGTGTAGTTAATAAGTTAGTTTTAGAAAATGGTTCTGAGGCGCTGCAATACGGCAGCGGTCAAGGTCATCCATTCTTGCGCGAGCAGATCTGTGAAGTTATGGCGCTGGAAGGAATTCGCGCCCATCCAGATGATGTCATCGTGACCACAGGTTCACAGCAAGCGCTCGACTTGATTTCGCGTATTTTTATTAACCCAGGTGATGTGGTTTTGGTCGAAGCTCCGTCTTATGTTGGCGCGCTTGGTACCTTCAAGCAATATGAAGCCAATGTAGTTCATGTCCAGATGGATGAACACGGCTTGATCCCCGACGCGTTGCGTGAAGCAATCAAGAGCGTTCGTGCAAACGGTCAGCAAATTAAATTCTTGTATTTGATCCCGAACTACCAAAACCCTGCTGGTGTATTGCTTCCTGCCGACCGCAGAACTGAAATTCTGCAGATCTGTCAGGCTGAGAAGATTTTTATTGTTGAAGACAATCCTTATGGTCTGCTTGGTTTTGATAAGCCATCACCAAACGCCATGCGTGCTTCAGATTCTGAGAACGTCATCTACTTGGGCTCGTTCTCCAAAACAATCGCCCCTGGTTTTCGAGTTGGTTGGGCGCTAGTTCCACCATCTCTCAAAGAGAAGTTAGTGATCGCCGCAGAGAGTTCAATTCTCTGTCCATCCAACTTTTCACAATTAGCAATTAGTGGTTACTTAGCCGACCAACCATGGCGCGATCAGATCGCATCTTTCTGTCAGCTCTACAAGGCTCGTCGCGATGCGATGTTGGAATCACTAGAAGCGCACTTCCCAAGTAGCGCTACCTGGACAAAGCCAGCTGGTGGTTTCTATGTCTGGGTCACACTCCCACCAGAGATCGACACAACCGCGCTCATGCCAAAAGCGATTGTTGCAAAGGTTGCTTATGTTCCTGGAACTGCGTTCTACGCAGATGGTTTTGGTTCGTGGTCGATGCGCTTGTCGTACTGCCACCCAACTCCAGAACGTATCCGCGAAGGTGTTAAAGCGCTCGGTGGTGTTATCAAGACCGAGATGAATAACCGCCAGATTAATTAATTAATCGGGTAATTCGCTCAAGATCTTCTAAGTCGGCGAATTCGATCGTGATCTTGCCTTTGCTCTTTCCAAGTTCCACACTGACAGATGTATCTAAAATATCTGCAAGTTGCGAGCTGATCTCACGCAACCGTGGCGCTGGTTGGTTTGTCTTCTGAGATTTATTTGAGGTTTTCTTACCTGAACCAACAGCAACAATCTCTTCAACCGCGCGAACGCTTAGCCCTTCGGCCACAATTCGATTAGCAAGAGTTTCAATCTCGGCACCATCGATAAGTGAGAGAAGTGCGCGAGCGTGTCCGGCGCTTAAAATTCCTGCTGCAACTTTGCGTTGCACAGATGCAGGCAAGTTCATCAAGCGAAGTGTGTTGGTAACAGCAGAACGAGACTTACCTACTTTAAGTGCCAGCTCATCATGGGTATAACCAAAATCGTTGAGTAGGTTCTGATACGCCGCACCCTCTTCAAGTGGGTTGAGTTCTGCGCGATGAATATTTTCAAGTAACGCTTCGCGCAACATTTCATTGTCACTACTGTTACGAATAATTACTGGAATCTCTTTTAATCCTGCGAGTTTAGAAGCACGCAATCGGCGTTCACCCATAATGAGTTCATAGCGACCATCTTTTAAATCGCGAACTACAGGTGGTTGCATCACACCAACTTCTTTTATAGATGCTGCAAGTTCTGCAAGTAGATCTTCATCAAAAACTGTTCGTGGTTGTTTGCTGTTGGGAACAATCGAATTGATATCGACAACTAAACCAACGCCAGCAACTGAACCTGCGTTATTTGTAATTTCACCCAGTGGTGTTGTTGGGATCAAGGCATCAAGTCCGCGACCTAAACCACCTTTGCGTGCTGTGCTCATATCGCTGCTCCTCGTGTTGCTATCTCGCGTGCCACTCCTAGATATGCAAGCGCACCTGGTGAGCTTGCGTCATATGTCATCACTGTTTGATTAAATGATGGAGCTTCAGAAATTCGCACCGCCCTTGGAATAGGAATATCGATCAACTCTTGTGGGAAGTGTCGTCTAACATCATCTGCAACATCATTTGCTAAACGAGTTCTGGAATCGAACATAGTTAAAACAATGGTGCTCACGCGAACAAGTGGGTTCAACGCTTTGCGAATTTTGCCAAGTGTTTCCATCAGTAATGAGATTCCCTCAAGTGAGTAGTACTCGCACTGGATAGGAACTAATACTTCTTCAGTCGCTGCGAGTGCATTAATCGTGAGAAGCCCGAGTGATGGCGGGCAATCAATGATGACGTAATCCAAACGATTTCCAGCTTCTTCGCGCTCGCGTAGATAGCTCTGCAGCGCTGTTTTCAAAATACTCTCTCTAGCAACAAAGCTCACCATTGCGATCTCTGCCCCGGCTAACTCACGGTTGGCTGGCGCGCATTCAAGGGCTGCAAATCCACTCACTTTTTGGATTGTTTGTGAGAGAGGAACCTCATCGACCAAGACTTCGAACATTCCTGGGGTGCGATTGCGATCTACTCCGAGCGCGGTGCAAGCATTGCCTTGTGGGTCGAGGTCGATTACTAAGACTTTGAGGCCACCCATTGCAAGGGCAGCTGCGATATTGACCGCCGATGTAGTTTTACCAACTCCGCCTTTTTGATTGGCGACTGTGAAAATGCGAGTTTTGACGGGGGTCGGCATCGCCTCTTTGAGGCGGCGAATTCCTACGACTTTTTTAGCTGGCTCAGCCGATGGTTGGGTTGTTTCACGTGAAACACTCCCCACGCTCTCAGTCGTCATGGTGAGATCTTAACGAGGTTTTTTAACCTCGATAACCCGGGCAAGCTCAAATCCGGGCAAAGCTAGGGTGTGGAGTACGGTTGTTGAACCTGGTGCAGGCGGGGTTTCGTCAATTTCGCTCTGAGCAGATTCGCCCTTCATCGCCATGAGCGCGCCGCCCTGCTTCACAAGATGCCAGGTCATAGGAAGAAGCTTGGGTAGTGGCGCCACCGCTCTAGCGGTTACTACATCGAAAGAACGCTTGACTGACTCGGCTTTTCCTCGAATTACCTCAATTGGGAGCTCAAGTTCAGCGATTACCTCTTGCAGGAAATCCACTCGGCGCTGCAGCGGCTCAATTAGCGTCACCTCTAACTCGGGCCGAGCTAACGCGATCACAATTCCAGGCAAACCTGCGCCAGAGCCAATATCTACGACTGTGACAGCTTTTTCAGGCTTATTCGGGTTCTCTTGTTTTGGGATGATGGTGGTAATCGGTAAGCAGTTCGCTATGTGGCGATCCCAAATACGTTCGCCCTCACGTGGGCCGATTAGGCCGCGCTCAATCCCCCATGTTGCCAAAATCTCGGCATAACGGTCGGCTTTTGAAGCTGTAAGGGGGAAGAAATCCCTAAGGAGGGTTTCACGTGAAACACTCAAGCTGGGAGAACCACCACGCAACGATGAGGCTCTTCACCTTCAGACTCGCTGGTGAGTCCGATCTCCTGAATAGTGTCATGGACAACCTTGCGCTCAAAGGCGTTCATAGGCTTGAGCTTGATTGACTCGCCGGTCGACTTCACTTCTTCGGCTACTTTATGAGCCAGCTTTGCCAACTCCTCTTTTTTCGAGCTGCGGAAGTTGTCGATATCGAGCATCAAGCGAGAGCGCTCGCCCAGGCTGGTTTGAACAGCGAGGCGGGTGAGCTCTTGGAGCGCATCGAGTACCTCTCCATTGGAACCTACGAGGTGCTGCAACTTGCCACCCGCAATAGCGAGTGAGGCGCGGTCATTCTCAACATCGATATCGATATCGCCATCGAGGTCAGCAATATCAAGGAGTCCCTCGAGATAGTCAGCGGCTACATCGCCCTCTTCTTCAAGGCGGGCGATCAGGCTCTTTTTGCTCTTCTCTGGGGCGTTATTGGAAGAGGCTTCAGTAGTTGAATCGTCGATTACGGTCTCTGTCTCACTCATGAGAACTCCTGTCTGGTTTGTACGTTTTAATAGTATTTGTATGCTTTTATACCGATTTAACTCGGCTTACCTATTTTTTAGGTTTTTTACGAGTTGGTTGCTTTCGTTGGCGAGCGTTCGTCTGTTGAACTTTTTTCTCTAACTTCTCAGCCTCTTCTGGTGAGAGCACAGCTCCAGCATCCATGGTTCCGCCTTCAAGAGCGCGACGCTTCAGCAACTCTTCATAGGCAGGTGAGCCAGGTGTTGGGTTTCGCTTGATCACATAGAACTGCTGGAAGAAGGTCCACAAGTTTGTGGTTGACCAGTAAATCAAAACACCAATTGGGAAGTTCACGCCAGAGATAGCAAAAATAACTGGGAAGACATACAACATAATTTTCTGTTGTTGCGCCATTGGATTGCCGGCTTCCATCTTCGGCATTCCTTTAACCATGAGCTGACGCTGGGTTGAAAATGTTGTTGCTGACATAAAGGCGATTAATACAACTGTCACAATTTTTGTTGATGTGATGTGGCTGCTCAAGAAACTATCTGCGATAGGTGCGCCAAGGAATTTCGCGGTGTGCGCGGTGTTAAGTAGATCTTGCGTGAAAATGCTTGGGAGGTAGTGGCCCTTGTTATCGTTCGCGACTGCGTTAAGAACGCGGAAGAGTGCGAAGAAAATTGGTGCTTGCGCTAACAACGGGAAACATGATGCCAGCGGGTTTGTCTTATGCTCTTTATAGAGCTTCATCATCTCTTCTGATTGCTTCTGGCGATCATCCTTGTAACGCTTTTGAATCTCTTTCATCTTTGGCTGCAAGGCAGTCATGGCGCGCTGACTCTTGATCTGTTTTACAAAGAGTGGAATCAAAATCACGCGGATCAAAATCACAAGACCAACGATGGAGAGAGTCCACTTAAGGCTCTCGTGCGCATGCTTGCCAAGTAACAAACCAAAGAGTGAGTGGAATTGAACCATCACCCAAGAGATAGCGAAATACAATGGTTTTAGGATGGTATTCATGCATGCACCTTTGTTTTTCCTTGAAGTGAATGAGATGAGCTTGCAGAAATAGGTTTTTTAACTGCGTAATCAACGCCGCCGTGCGACCATGGATTGCAACGCACAAGTCGCCAAGCAGCCATTGCTACGCCTCTAATTCCAAAGGCTGAGATTGCATCGACCGCGTATTCTGAACACGATGGGTAGTACTTGCAGCGCGGAGCCAAGCCTGGTGAGATCCATTTTTGATAAAACTTAATTGGCGCGATTAAAAGCCGCTTCATTTTTTAGCCGCCAGTTCAGAGATGCGCGCTAGAGCCTTATCCAGATTTTCATTGAGCTCGCTCTCATAGTTCTCGATCTTTTTCAGGACGCGAACTACGAGCAGGGTGTGGGGTGGAAAAGAGTTGATCTTGGTGCGCGCAATATGACGAAGCTGGCGGGCAATCTGGTGCCGGGTAACTGAGCCACCAATGCTTTTATTGATAATCAAGCCGAGTTTTGGCTCAGAACCTTCGCGTGACTTAGTTGAGGAATCGGTTGAGGTAGGTGTTTGCGCAGGCGAAAGAAAGTAGAGAACGAGATTGTGTGAAGTTGCGCGATGGCCGGTCTTTGTTGTGCGTGAAAAGTCCGAGCTACTGCGCAAACGATTCTTTGCTGCAAGCACGAGTTAGGCAGAGATGCGTGCGCGACCCTTGGCGCGGCGTGATGCAAGAACAGCACGTCCACCGCGAGTAGCCATGCGAGCACGGAAGCCGTGCTTCTTGGCACGCTTACGATTATTTGGTTGGTAAGTGCGCTTGCTCATAAAAACTCCCTATTTTCGGATCTAACTTTTTAAACTAATTGGCTCAACCACTCGTCTTCTTTAAAACGAGGTTTAGCCCCGCATCACAGATAGAGGAGAAGGCTACGGGGGCTGTGGACAAGGGTCAAACTGGTCCAATCCCGGAAATCACCTCTTACGCTCAAAAGCGAAAATTCTTGTGGATAACCACTTGTATTTTCCTGAGAAACCCTTTAGGTTCGCCCTCTATCCACAGGCAAACTAGCCTCGTGGTCAGAAAAAACGGCGAAAGCGCCCGCTCAAAGAGTCTCAATCTGGGGTTTAGACCACAGGCTGTGGATATCTTTGGGGATAACGCGGAATAGGTGTTGATAGATGGCCATACTCGAAGAGATTGACCTTCCAGAGCTCTGGGGGACGGTCATCGAGTCGATGGCTGGGGAGTCTCCTCAGCACCGCGCCTTCCTTGCCCTCACCAAACCACTTGGCCTACTCCAAAGCGAGGGTGGGGCCACACTGCTTTTGAACACCCCTAACCAATTCGCCAAGGACTTTTTAGAGATTCGCGTGAAAGCTGCGCTTAATGAAATTCTCTCGCAGCAACTCGGGCAGAAAATTAATATCGCTGTCGCTGTCGATGAGAAGCTAGATGTCAACGACGTTGTGGTTGACGCATCTGGTGACTCTCAAATTTTCGATGATGAAGATTTAACCCCCAACAATAATTTTGCTCAACAAAATCCGGTTGGTAAAAGTGGAACAGGTCGTGATTACAACGAGGCCAAGGTTGCAACCGAGCAATCACAGCTCAACCCGCGTTATATCTTTGAAACTTTTGTTATTGGTGCATCCAATCGCTTTGCGCACGCAGCCGCTGTAGCTGTCGCCGAAGCCCCTGCTAAGGCTTACAACCCACTCTTCATTTATGGCGAGTCTGGTCTTGGTAAAACTCACTTGTTGCACGCTATTGGTGCTTATGCAAAAGAGTTGTACGGCAGTGTTCGGGTTCGCTACGTCTCGTCTGAAGAATTTACCAACGATTTTATTAACTCGATCCGTGACGATAAAGCCAGCGTTTTTCAGCGTCGATATCGCGATCTAGATGTGCTTTTGGTTGACGATATTCAATTCTTGGAAAATAAAGAACGTACCCAAGAAGAGTTCTTCCATACTTTCAACACTCTTTACAACGCAAACAAACAGATTGTTATCTCGAGTGATCGTCCGCCAAAACAACTCACAACTTTGGAAGACCGACTTCGTAGTCGATTTGAGTGGGGCTTAATTACCGACATTCAACCACCAGAGCTTGAAACACGTATTGCAATTTTGCGTAAGAAAGCTGCGCAAGACAAACTCAATGCGCCAGATGATGTTTTGGAATACATCGCTTCTAAAATTTCTTCTAATATTCGCGAACTCGAAGGCGCGCTAATCCGTGTCACCGCTTTCGCTTCTCTCAACCGTCAACCGGTTGATATGGGATTAGCTGAAATTGTTTTGAAGGATTTAATTCCTGACCAAGCTGGTTCTGAAATCACTGCTTCGACCATCATGGCTCAAACCGCTTCTTACTTCAGCCTTACTTTGGAAGATCTCTGTGGCACTTCTCGAAGCCGAGTTTTAGTAAATGCCCGCCAGATCGCTATGTACTTGTGCCGCGAGCTCACCGAGCTTTCATTGCCAAAGATCGGCCAGACCTTTGGCGGCCGTGACCACACCACAGTGATGCACGCAGATCGCAAGATCCGGCAGTTAATGGCTGAGCGCCGGTCGATCTATAACCAGGTCACAGAGTTAACCAACCGAATTAAGCACCAAGCAAAGAATTAACACCTGTGGATAACTTGGGGAAAACCACCACTGAATATGGGATAACTCCTCGGGTTTTGGGGGGAGGTGTGGGTATCTTGAAGAGGTAATCAGGCTTGTTGGCACTTTGGGTGAGTTCCACACACCCTTACCCACAGCTGTGAAAGGTTAAAACCCCCTCACGACCAGCACTTTCGCTCTTATCCACAGAAAAAACGGCTGGTTACTACGAATACCTTTAATTACATAGATTTTAAGAATTAACAGGAAGAACTAAAGATATCTAGACTTAAGCGATAGCTATTTTAGAGATCACTATTTTAAATAGAGAGAGCAGACCATGAAGTTTGTAGTTGAGCCAGGCGAATTAGTAGACGCCGTCAATTGGGTTGCCCGCAGTCTCTCCACCCGTCCGATTAAACCCGAGCTACTTGGAATCATGATCGATGTCGATACCTCGATCACCCTTACAGGTTCAGATTTAGAGACATCTACAAAAGCAATTTTAAAAGCAGATATCAGCGCTAAAGGAAAAGTTCTCGTTCCAGGCCGACTCCTTGCAGAGATCGCTCGCTCACTACCAAATAAACCAATCACATTTGTTTTAGATGGAACACGAGTGCTTGTTACAGCAGGTTCAGCAAAATTCACACTTCCTACACTTTCAGTGAACGAATATCCAAACTTGCCAGAGCTGCCAGAAACAGCAGGGCTGATTGCAAGCGATGTATTTGCTACTGCAGTAAACCAAGTTGCTATCGCCGCCGGACGAGATGACTCGCTACCAACACTTACTGGTGTTCATGTAGAAATTAATAAAAACAACATCACTTTAGCTGCAACAGATCGATATCGCTTAGCTGTTCGTGAATTAACATGGCAAGCAAAAGATGGAAACATTGAAGCAAGCACACTTGTTCGCGCTCGGACCTTGGCCGACGCTGCCAAATCTTTAACTACACATTCCCAAGTCACACTTGCGCTTTCTCCAGCACAAGCAAATGAAAAGTTGATTGGTTTTGTTTCAGAGCTAAAAACAATGACCTCTCGCACCCTAGATGGAACTTTCCCGCCATTTAAACACTTGTTACCAACCGAATCAGTGGCGCAAGCGGTTATCGAAGTTGCACCATTTTTAGATTCTGTCCGCCGTGTTGCGTTGGTAACCGATAAGACCGTTCCACTACGTTTAATTTTCTCAAACAACTCACTTCAACTCGAAGCTGGTGCTGGTGAAGAAGCCCAAGCAACAGAAGAGCTAGAGATTATTTACAACGGTGAAGACATTAACATCGCTTTCAACCCTACCTATTTAACAGATGGTCTCCAAGCGATCGGTACGCCGTTTGTGCAGATTGATTTCACCGGCGCTAGCAAACCAGCTGTTCTCAGCGGAAAACACGAACTCAATGGCGCGAAAGATGAGTCGTATAAGTACCTCCTTATGCCTATGCGTTACAGCGCTTAATCGGTGTGCATCTCTCACGACTCTCGCTCAAGAACTTTCGTTCCTATAGCGATCTAGAACTCGAGCTCACACCTGGCGCCACAATCTTTCTAGGGAAAAACGGTGAGGGTAAAACAAATATCGTTGAATCAATCCTCTATCTAGCTTTCTTATCTTCACACCGAACAAGCGGTGATCAACCGCTGGTAAAACTTGGTGAGAGCTCTGCATACATCCGCGCAATGATTAATAATTCAGAGCGCGATCTTTTAGTGGAACTAGAGATCAACGCCGAGAAAGCGAATCGCGCACGCATCAATCAAAACCCCGTCCGCTCTCAAAAAGAGTTGTTCGGGTTATTGCAATGTGTTTACTTTTCACCGGAAGATTTAGATCTGGTTCGCGGAGACCCTTCAGAGCGGCGTAGGTTTATCGACCAACTGCTGATTTTGCGAAACCCACGGTTGGCTGGCGTGATCTCGGATTACGAGCGCGCGGTACGTCAACGAACCTCGCTACTTAAAACTCGTTCACATTATTCATCACTGCAATCATGGGATGAACAGGTGGCAACTTTTGGCGGCGAAATAATTGCAGCGCGGCTTATTACTTTGGCGCAGTTAAATCCAGTATTTACAGAAGTTTATAAAGAGATCGCACCAGTAAAACCGGCACATATCGCTTACAAATCATCGATCGATAATCCAACTCAAGACCCAGCCAGCAATAAAGAAATAATTTTAAATAAAATAGCCGAAATTAAATCGCAAGAGTTAGATCGTGGACTTACATTAGTTGGACCGCATCGCGATGATTTATTGCTTAACCTCGGAGACCATTTAGTGAAGGGCTATGCGAGCCACGGTGAATCCTGGTCGATTGCACTTTCTTTAAAGCTTGCTTCGTATCAGATGCTACTTAGCGAAGGCGCGAAACCAATTCTGATTTTGGATGATGTTTTTTCCGAATTAGATGAAGAGCGCCGAGATCAACTTGTGGCTCTGGCTCACAGCGCCGAACAAACCTTTATTACTGTGGCGGTTGGTTCTGACTTGCCGGCGGGGCTTTCTGGTAAGACATTTATTGTGAAAAGCGGATCGGTTCGAGAGCAATGAAGGATTACGCACGCGAGCTCTATCGCACCTGGCGGACCAACTCCAGAAAGAGCCGAACCACCTCAACTGACGAAGTCAGGCAGCGGGTAGAAGACCCACAGAAACTTGGCAGTGTTTTGGATGAACTCGTAAGCAATCGAGATTGGCGCCAAGGTATCGCCGAAGGAACGCTCTTCACCGAGTGGTCGAGTGTGGTCGGGGCCGAAATCGCCTCGCACGCCACCCCGGTCTCACTTGTAGATGGCTCGCTCACAATCCAAACCACCTCTACCGCCTGGGCCACCCAGATGAAGCTGATTTCAAGTGAGCTCCTAAAGACGATCAGCCACTCCGCCCCAGGCGCGCTAGTAGAAGAGCTTGTGATCATCGGCCCGCACGCGCCAAGCTGGAAAAAAGGAATTCGAAACATTAAAAACGCGAGGGGTCCAAGAGACACCTACGGTTAAACGGGCTAATTGGTTAAAAGGGCTAATACGGCTAAAAAATCACCTGACGTAGTAGCCACCTACAACTTCTCGCCAAAATCCCCTCAGATTAAAACCTAGGGGCTTTTTTGGCTGGTTCTAGCGCCGAGTTATGACTAGGATTACGGTCTATAGCTCGCCAGATGGCCTTAAATCGCCGCAAAAGCTCTTTTGCCGGTTTTGAGAAATTTGGCAGCTTTAAGCCTGAAGAAGCCCAACGAAGTAGGAGCGCCGCTTAATGCCTGAGACTTCATACAACGCCAGCAACATCACGGTCCTTGAAGGTCTCGACGCTGTCCGCAAGCGCCCCGGCATGTATATCGGCTCTACCGGAGAGCGCGGCCTTCACCACCTAGTTTATGAAGTTGTTGATAACTCGGTCGATGAGGCGCTCGCCGGGTATTGCGACACAATCGATGTCACCCTTATGCCTGATGGTGCTGTGCGAGTAATTGATAACGGTCGCGGAATTCCAGTTGATCTTCACCCAGTTGAAAAACGTCCAGCTCTGGAAATCGTTCTCACAGTTTTGCACGCCGGTGGAAAATTCGGCGACGGTGGTTACTCAGTCTCTGGTGGTTTGCACGGAGTAGGTATCTCTGTTGTAAATGCGCTCTCAACAAATTTAGCAGTCGATGTAAAACGCGATGGCTCACATTGGCATCAAGAGTACAAACTCGGTGTTCCACAAGCGCCAGTTCGTAAAGGCGAAAGCGCAACCGACACCGGAACAACAGTTACTTTCTGGCCATCAGCAGAAATTTTTGAAACCACAGATTTTAGTTACGAGACCCTTTCTACTCGTTTTCGCGAAATGGCATTTCTTAACAAAGGTCTCACAATCAAGCTGACCGATGAACGCCCAGGTCATGTAGATGAAAACGGTAAGGCGCTCTCCGCCACCTATCACTACGAAGGCGGAATTGTTGATTTTGTGCGCCACCTTAATCTTTCTAAAGGCGAGCAACATAAGACCATTATTGCTTTTGAGGCAGAAGATAAAACTCAGAAGATGTCACTCGAAATTGCGATGCAATGGAACACTGGATTTTCCGAGAGCGTCTATACCTTTGCCAACACCATCAACACTGGCGAGGGTGGAACACACGAAGAAGGTTTTAGAACCGCGCTCACTTCCATCGTTAATAAATTCGGTGAAGAGTGGGGTTTTATTCGTAAGAAAGAAGATCGCCTTACCGGTGATGATGTCCGCGAAGGATTAACCGCGATTGTCTCTATCAAAATTGGCGAACCACAATTTGAAGGTCAGACCAAAACCAAACTTGGAAACACTGAAGCAAAGTCTTTTACCCAAAAGGCGATGAATGAATTTCTTACCGCTTGGTTTGAAAAGAATCCAGGTGAAGGCAAAGAGATTGTTCGCAAGAGTATTGATGCAGCAGCCGCGCGAGTCGCAGCGCGTAAAGCCCGCGATTTAAGCCGTTCTCGTAAAGGTTTACTCGAAGGCCGAGGCATGCCAGGAAAGCTTGCTGATTGCCAATGGACCGAACCAGAAAAGTGTGAGCTCTACATTGTTGAGGGTGACTCTGCTGGTGGTTCCACAAAAGGTGGACGCGACTCTCGCTATCAAGCAGTACTGCCAATCCGTGGAAAGATTTTGAATGTAGAAAAAGCACGTATCGATCGCGTTCTTCAAAACAACGAAGTGCAAGCGTTGATCACGGCGCTTGGTACCGGAATTCACGACGAGTTTGACGCTGCAAAACTTCGCTATCACAAAATTATTTTGATGGCCGACGCTGACGTCGATGGTCAACATATTCGTACTTTGCTCCTCACTCTTCTATTCCGCTTTATGCGACCACTGATTGAAAACGGTTACGTTTATTTTGCACAACCACCGCTCTACAAACTCAAGTGGGGTGGCAAGGAGCCAGTGCAGTACGCATTTAGCGATCGCGAGCGAGATGGTTTTATCAAACTCGGACTCGAAGCAGGTAAGCGACTTCCAAAAGAAGATGGAATTCAGCGCTTCAAAGGTTTGGGTGAGATGCCAGCGAAAGAGTTGTGGGATACCACCATGGACCCAGCGCATCGCGTTTTAATCAAAGTAACTATCGACGATGCAGCAGCAGCCGATGATCTCTTCTCAGTTCTTATGGGTGAAGATGTTGAACTTCGCCGTAACTTCATTCAACGCAACGCTAAAGATGTAAGGTTTTTGGATATCTAATGGACGATCGTTTTCAAGAAGGTATGGCCACAGAGAAGATCGAGACAGTAGATCTTCAAGTAGAGATGGCGCGCAGTTATCTCGACTACGCGATGTCAGTAATCGTTGGTCGTGCGCTGCCAGATGTGCGCGATGGTTTAAAGCCAGTGCATCGCCGTGTTCTCTATGCCATGTTCGACGCTGGCTATCGCCCAGATAAGGGTTACTACAAGTCTTCTCGTATCGTCGGTGATGTCATGGGTAATTACCACCCACACGGTGACACCGCTATCTACGACGCAGTTGTACGCCTAGCCCAGTTCTGGTCGCTGCGCTATCCATTGATCGATGGAAACGGCAACTTTGGTAGCCCGGGCAATGATCCAGCTGCCGCCATGCGTTATACCGAAGCAAAGCTCGCGCCGCTAGCAATGGAGATGATGCGCGATATCGATGAAGACACTGTCGACTTCATTCCTAACTACGACGGCCGTTCGCAAGAACCAACCGTTCTACCAAGCCGCTTCCCTAATCTTTTGGTCAATGGCTCAGCTGGAATCGCAGTTGGTATGGCTACCAACATTCCACCACATAACCTCACTGAAATTATTGCCGCAACTGTTTGGGCCCTGGAAAACCCAGATGCAACACCGGCTGAGACACTAGAGAAACTTCTCACAATTGTTAAAGGCCCTGACTTTCCAACCAAGGCGCTCATCGTTGGTCGCCAAGGTATTGAAGATGCGTACCGAACTGGTCGCGGTTCAATCACCATGCGCGCTGTTGTTGAAATCGAAGAGATTAATAAGCGAACCTGTCTGGTTGTTACTGAACTTCCTTATCAAGTGAACCCAGATAACTTGGCGCTAAAAATTGCCGAACTTGTGAAAGATGGCAAGATCAAAGGCATCGCAGATGTGCGCGATGAAGGTAACGAACGTCTTGGTCAACGTTTAGTAATTGTGCTTCGAAACGATGCGACTCCAAAAGTTGTTCTCAATAATCTTTACAAGCAGACTCAACTTCAGGATTCATTTGGCGCAAATATGTTGGCGCTAGTCGATGGCGTGCCTCGCACTCTTCGCCTTGATGAATTCATTCGTTATTACATCGAACACCAAGTAGAAGTCATTGTTCGTCGCACCAAATATCGGTTGGCAGAACGCGAAAAGCGTGCCCATATTTTGCGCGGCTACCTCAAAGCCCTTGATGCACTCGACGCTGTAATCGCTCTGATCCGTGCAAGCAAGACACCAGAAGAAGCTCGCACAGGATTGATGACGCTGCTCGAAGTCGATGAGATCCAAGCCAATGCAATTTTGGATATGCAACTGCGCCGAATTGCAGCGTTGGAGCGTCAAAAGATCAACGACGAGTACGACGGCCTCATGATTGAAATCAAGTCACTTAACGAGATTTTGGCGAGTGAAGCACGCCAGCGCGAGATCATCAAAGAAGAGTTGGTTGAACTCGGCCAGAAGTATGCCGATGATCGCAGAACCCAAATCATTCTTGCTGAATCAGATCTCTCGGTCGAAGATTTGATTCCCGATCAAGAAGTTGTCGTCACTATTACTCGCAGTGGTTACTCCAAGCGCACCCGCGCCGATCTCTATCGCGCACAACGCCGCGGTGGAAAAGGCGTCAAGGGCGCAGCCCTCAAACAAGATGACCTAGTTGATCACTTCTTTATTGCTTCAACTCACGACTGGTTGCTCTTCTTTACTAACAAGGGCCGCGTCTATCGGTTGAAGGTACACGAGCTACCAGATGCTGGTCGCGACGCCAGAGGCCAACATGTGGCAAACCTTTTGGAATTTAAACCAGATGAAACAATCGCACAAGTTATTTCATTGCGCACCTACGCGGATGCTGAATATCTTGTCATTGCAACGAAATCTGGCATGGTCAAAAAATCTCCATTGAGTGAGTACGACTCGCCTCGTTCTGGCGGATTGATTGCGATCAATTTGAAAGACGATGACGAAGTAGTTTCAAGCGCCTTGGTCTCAAAGAACGATGAGCTCTTGCTCGTTTCTAAAAACGGTATGTCATTGCGATTTGGTGCGAGTGAAGAATCAATTCGCGCGATGGGTCGTGCTACCTCAGGTGTGATTGGAATGAAGTTCCGCGCCGATGATCAATTGCTCACCATGGCTGCGATCAGTGGAGTAAGTGAAGATCAATTTGTCTTTACCGCCACCGACGGTGGTTATGCCAAGCGCACACCGCTTGCTGAGTACCGCGCGCAAGCTCGTGGTGGTATTGGCGTGAAAGCCGCAAAGATTGATGAAGATGCTCGCGGCACATTGGTGGGAGCGATGATCGTTCAACCAGGTGATGAAATTTTGGCAATCACTTCAGGTGGCGTTGTTATGCGTACCGCGGTTGAGGAGATTCGAGAGACGAGCCGTGACACCCTCGGTGTGCGCCTAGTAAATCTCGACGCCGGCACCTCGGTTGTCTCAATTACCCAAGTCAAAGACGCACCAGAATCCGCTGAATAAGCCCGGACTCTCATATTTTGGGAGTTCAGGAATAGTCGGGTAGCCTTTGCCCTTCGCACCTGAACACTTAATCGCAACCCAGCAATTAAGCGCACATCTGCGGGCCTGTAGCTCAGCCTGGTTAGAGCGCTTCCCTGATAAGGAAGAGGTCGGTGGTTCAAGTCCACCCAGGCCCACCAGGATTTCATTCCTTAACCGCTAGTCGGATAAGGTTCATCCTCTTAGGGGCCTTAGCTCAATTGGTAGAGCGCCTGCTTTGCAAGCAGGAGGTCAGGAGTTCGATCCTCCTAGGCTCCACGTTTAGTGACTGTATTCATGTAAGACACCCCCTAAGAAAGGTCACTTCGATGACACAAGCAACTCTCCACACCACCAAGGGCGATATCGTGATCGAGCTCTTCCCAGATCACACACCTAAGACTGTTGCTAACTTTGTAAAGCTTGCAAAAGAAAATTTCTATAACGGAACAGTTTTTCACCGCGTCATCGCAGGTTTCATGATTCAAGGTGGTTGCCCACAAGGAACCGGAACCGGCGGACCTGGCTACAAGTTCGATGATGAGTTCCACGGTGAACTTCAATTCGATCGCCCATACTTGCTCGCAATGGCAAACGCTGGACCAAACACCAACGGTTCACAATTCTTCATCACAGCAGCGCCAACAACATGGCTCAACCGCAAGCACTCAATCTTCGGCGAAGTAAAAGATGCCGCCTCACAAGCAGTTGTCGATGCAATCGAAACCACCAAGACTGGTGCGATGGATCGTCCACTAGAACCAATCACAGTTAACTCTGTAACTATCACTGAGTAACACATGAAACTTAAGAACTCGATTACAACAGTTCTTATCTTCATCATTGTTGGTTTTTATATTGTTGCCAACTACGTTCCGAATTTCACCTGGGGTGGGTTAGACCTACAAAGCCAACTTCTTCTTGTCGGCAAAGCGCCTGTGAGTGATGGCAGTTATGTCGGAGTCTTTACTGGTCAATGGTGGCGAGTACTCACTGTAACTCTCACACATGCAAGTTGGATTCACTTGGGTTCAAATATGTTGGCCTTCTTTCAACTAGGCAACATTGTGGAGCGTTACTACGGCCGCGCGCGTTACATCGTTATTTTGCTTGTTTCAGCTCTCGCCTCATCTCTGCTCGCACTTGTTTTGCTACCTGAATATCAAACCTGCGTAGGTGCATCTGGAATGATCTTTGGACTATTCGGCGTGATGCTGGTGGCTGGAAAGCGCATGGGCGTGGATTATCGCCAAGTGCTTGGCCTGATTGTTCTGAATTTATTAATTACTTTTGCGGTACCAAACATTGCTTGGCAAGCACATATCGGTGGATTAATTGGTGGCTATTTAGCGGCACAACTTATTAATCTCTTCAACAATCCACGACCGCAGCGCAGCACCAGCTGGTAATTTATCTGGGTGACTAAAAAATCCATGGATCATTCCTGGATAAACTTTAAGTACAACACCGACACCAGCAGCCTTTAACTGTTCGCCGTAATCAACTCCATCATCGTGTAAGACATCGTGTTCTGCTAATCCGATAATTGCTGGCGCAACTCCACTTAAATTCTTCTCAGCACTTGGTAGCGCATAAGGATTCGTATCATTATGCGGATCGCAATAGTCGCGCCAATGAATCGGCAACGCGGCTTTCGTCAGACCAAATCCAGTAGCGTGATCATTAACCGACTTCTTTTCGATATCGGTGCTTGTTGTTGGATAAATCAAGGCTTGGAATGCGAGTGAAACCAATCCGGTATCACGCGCCTTGATTGCAACACACGCAGCTAAGTTTCCACCAGCGCTATCTCCGCCAACTCCAATTTTTGTGGAATCAATTCCAAACCGATCGCAATTTTTTAAAACCCATTCCAATCCCGCATAGGAATCATCAAATGGAATAGGGAATTTGTGTTCAGGTGCCTTTTGATAATTAACGCCGATGACAACCATCTCACCTTCGGCAGCCATTGCGGCTAACTGCGGTGCGTATTTAAGAATCGTGTTATTGCTCCAACCGCCACCGTGATAATAAATAAGCGCAGGTTTTAACCCGGCAGAATTCTTGGGAGTAAAAACAACGACCGGGATGTAAGCCGTTGGGCTGACACAATAGTCGTGGTGAACGTCGACATCACGTGGCAGTTCGCGGTCAGAGGCGTTGGTGCCCCCAGCGATCTCTCGGATCTGGGCGCGGGTGAGACCTGGGCCAGCGGCCCGCCACTTGGCATCTTGTTCTTCCAGGTAAGCCTTGGCTTCGGGTGCGAGAGTCATAAATCCAGTCTAGGCACCCACCCTTGGGAATAAATCTCCAAAACGATGGGTTCTGTAGATAACTCGAACTTGAGTCCTCAAGGCTCAATCTTTTGACAAGGTTGGACTCAAGAGCGAGAATTCAGCAGGACAAAAGGAGAACGAACATGGCTAAAGCCGTAGGAATTGATTTAGGAACCACCAATAGTTGCGTGAGCGTACTGGAGGGCGGAGAACCAACCGTCATCGCCAACGCCGAAGGCGCTCGCACCACCCCATCGATCGTCGCGTTTGCGAAGAACGGTGAAGTTCTGGTTGGAGAGGTGGCCAAGCGCCAGTCCGTTACCAACGTCGAGCGCACTATCCGCTCCGTCAAGCGCCATATGGGCACCAACTGGACCTTCCCAGAGCAGGGTGACATCGATGGCAAGAAGTACACACCACAAGAGATTTCAGCTCGTATTTTGATGAAGCTCAAGCGAGATGCCGAGGCTTACCTCGGAGACACCGTGACCGATGCCGTCATCACAGTGCCTGCTTACTTCAACGACTCTGAGCGTCAAGCCACCAAGGAAGCTGGCGAGATCGCAGGGTTGAACGTTCTACGTATCGTGAACGAGCCAACAGCCGCAGCCTTTGCATACGGTTTTGATAAGGGCGATAAAGAACAAACTATCTTGGTCTTCGACCTCGGTGGCGGAACCTTCGACGTATCACTTCTAGAAATGGGTGAAGGCGTTATCGAAGTGAAGGCAACCAATGGTGATAACCATCTTGGTGGCGATGACTGGGATCAAGCACTCGTTGATTTCTTGGTCTCAACTTTCAAATCTAAAAATGGCATTGATCTCACCAAAGATAAGATGGCGATGCAACGTGTTCGCGAAGCTGCTGAAAAAGCAAAGATCGAACTCTCATCATCTGCGTCGACCTCAATCAACTTGCCTTACATCACTGTCGATGCCGAGAAGAATCCACTCTTCTTGGACGAGACAATTACTCGCGCACAGTTCCAAGCAATGACTTCAGATCTGCTTGCACGTTGTAAGGGTCCATTCCAAACAGTTCTTAAGGATGCTGGAATTCCAATCGAGAAGATCGATCACGTTGTTCTCGTCGGTGGTTCTACTCGTATGCCAGCTGTTGTGGACTTGGTCCGCGAACTCACTGGTGGCAAGGAGCCAAACAAGGGTGTAAACCCTGATGAAGTTGTTGCCGTTGGTGCAGCGCTTCAAGCCGGTGTGCTCAAGGGCGAAGTGAAAGACATTCTTCTTCTTGACGTCACTCCACTCTCACTTGGTATCGAAACCAAGGGTGGCGTAATGACAAAGTTGATCGAGAAGAACACCACAATCCCAACAAAGCGTTCAGAGATCTTTACAACAGCTGATGACAATCAGCCAGCGGTTCAGATCCACGTCTTCCAGGGTGAGCGCGAGATGGCAGCTGCGAATAAGCGTCTTGGAATGTTTGACCTCCAAGGAATTGCTCCAGCACCACGCGGCGTTCCTCAAATCGAAGTGACCTTCGATATCGATGCGAACGGTATTTTGCACGTAGGTGCGAAGGATCTTGGCACCGGCAAAGAGCAGAAGATCACCATCTCTGGTGGCTCTTCACTCTCTAAGGAAGAGATCGAGCGCATGGTGAAGGATGCCGAAGCGCACGCCGAAGAAGATAAGGCTCGTCGCGAAGAAGCAGATACTCGCAACCTCGGTGACTCGTTGGTCTATCAGACCGAGAAGTTCATTAAGGACAACGAAGAGAAGCTTGGTCAAGGCGATGCTGCTGCCAAGAAGACAGAAGTAGAGACTGCGCTTACAGACTTGAAGAGTGCGCTCGCTGGTAGCGATATTGCAGCGATCAAGAGTGCAACCGAGAAGGTTTCAACACTCAGCCAAGAGATGGGTGCTGCGCTCTATGCCGCAAACCCAGAAGCAGCAGCCGGTACAAGTGACTCGGCTTCAACAGATAATGTTGAAGATGCTGAGATTGTCGAAGAGGCTTAAACCTCGCGATGAGTGAAAACACAAGTAACGACTCAACCCACAGCGATGTGAACCCAGAGGAGAGCGCTGAACAAGCGCTCTCTGATGCGGTCGAAGCAGCGTTGCAATCAGATCCGATTAACGATCTGACTCTTGACCTACAACGGTTACAAGCTGATTTCAGCAACTATCGTAAGCGCGTTGATCGCGAACGCATTGAAGCGACAGAAGTTGTGACAGCAATGGTTCTCTCGCAATTTCTTGGGGCACTCGATGATGTCGATCGCGCAGCCCAGCACGGTGAACTCACTGGTGGTTTTAAAGCAGTAGCTGATCAACTCACCAACACCACCACCAAGCTCGGGTTAGCAAAGTTTGAAGATATCAACGTGGCCTTTGATCCAAATATTCACGAAGCGCTCATGCACGAAACATCACCAGATGTGACAGAGACTTTGGTGACCAAAGTGTTGCGCCCAGGATATAAATTCAAAGAGCGCGTGATTCGCCCAGCACAAGTAATTGTGAGCGATCCAGAAACTACTTCAGAAAGTAACGAGTAATTAAATGGCTGCCAAGGACTTATATGAGAAGGACCTGTATCAGGTCCTTGGCGTCTCAAAATCTGATGATGCCAGCGCTGTAAAAAAGGCGTATCGCAAACTAGCTAAAGATCTTCACCCAGATAAAACTAAGGGTGACAAGAAACTCGAAGACCGTTTTAAAGAGGTCTCTGAAGCGTACGAAGTTCTCTCCGACCCTAAAAAGCGCGCTGAGTATGAAGAGATGCGCGAAGCCTTTACATCGGGCCGATTCAATCCTGGAATGGGTGGCATGGGTGGCATGGGTGGGGCCGGTGGATATCAAGATATTTTCGGTGGCGGCGACCCGAACGATATTTTCGCTAATTTATTTGGCGGCGGACGCCGCGCGCCACGTCGCGGTCAAGATTTACAGACCGAAACTACTATTTCATTTCGCGATTCAATTTATGGACGCGAAATTAATCTGCGCGTTAACGGCAACTCAATTTCTGCGCGCGTTCCAGCTGGCATAAAAGATGGCGCAAAGATCAAACTCAAAGGTCGCGGCGAAAATGGCCCAGCAGGCCCTGGTGATCTCTACATCATTGTGCATGTCACCAAACATCCGGTCTATTCACGCGATGGCGAGAATTTACTTATGACGCTGCCTGTCACTTTCGCAGAAGCTGCCCTCGGCGCCGATATCGCTGTGCCAACTTTGTCGGGTGAAGAAGTGAAGGTCCGCTTAGCGCCAGGCACACAGAACGGAAAAGTTTTGCGTTTGAAGGGCCGCGGAGTTTCTAGGAATCACACCGTTGGTGATTTACTGATTACCGTTGAAGTCCAGGTGCCACAGCGCCTCGATGGCAAAGCAAAGAAAGCTCTTGAAGAATTTGCAGAAGAGATGAAAGATCAATCACCACGCATTGACCTACTAGAACGATCACGAGCATGAGTACAGAACCAATTGGCGATGACGAAGGCGTCTATGTAATTTCAGTAGCTGCCGAACTCTCTGGCATGCACCCGCAAACTCTTCGTCAGTACGATCGTATGGGGCTGGTTTCACCAGGACGCGCCTCTGGTCGGGGTCGCAGATATTCATTACGTGACATCGCATCGCTTCGCAATATTCAACGGTTAGTTGGCGATGGCATAAATCTTGCTGGTATTAAGCGCATCATGGAACTTGAATCTGCGGTTGCAAATATGGCAATTGAAATGGCAAAACTGCGCACCGAAGTTGATGCGCTGATGAAAGTTACACCAGGAGCAAAGGCAGCTTCGTCTTCCAACCGGGAATTACCTGCTCCGCAGGGACCTTAAGGACATCCTCAATCAACGTGGCATAGATGTCACGAAAATCAGTAGTCACTGCCAAGTTGCCGTCTACTAACTTCGAGAGCGATGGCTCCTCGCCATAGAACTTACCACCGTCTACACCATTGCCAATGACAAAGACCGGCCCAGCGGTTCCGTGGTCAGTTCCTTGAGTTCCATTTGCAGCTACCCGACGACCGAACTCGCTATGCACCAGAACAATCACATCGTTCTGTCGATTAGAGCCGTGCATCTGACCGATAAATCGTGTGATTGCACTGGAAACGGTTCCAAGCAAAGTTGACTGGCCTTTTACTTCATCGGCGTGGGTATCAAAACCACCGAGTGAAACCGCCCATACCTTTGTAGGCGCTTGGGCTGCAATAAGTTTGGCGACAATGTCGAGTTGTTGCGAGAGTGATGAATCAGAACCAAAGGAACCGCCTGCTTGAGTTGGCAAGTTATCTGGTTGCGGCGCCGGCATCTTCAAAATTGGCGTGAGGTTCTTACTCAAACCTAATAAGTCATTGATCGCAGTTGCAGCAGCTGCTTGTAGAGGTCCATCACTTGGGTCTTTACTTCCCAGCTTGTGTAAGTCATACGATGTAGTTCCACTTGGAATTACTAATCCGCCAAGTGGTAAGACTGAACCAACTTCATTTTCACCAACGAGAAGAGGTGGTAACACCGAACCTAATCCGATTGCCTGCATTGGATCATGACTTTGCGTATCTAGCCAGCGACCGATCCAACCAGTGCGTTGTGATTCATCTGGTGAGGCGCTCTGCCAAATCGCCATCGAAGTAAAGTGCGAAAGATCGGGAGTCGGGTAGCCAACACCGCGCACAATTGCTAAATCTCCAGCATCCCAGAGCGTCTTAAATCCCGTCATTGTTCCGTTGAGCGCTAACTCACTATCAAGTGGAATGAGTTGAGAATCTGGAACATAAATACCAGGCCGCGATGCTTTATAAATGGGATCGGTATGCGGAATCACAGTGTTTAAACCATCGTTACCGCCATACAACGTGACTACAACAAGTATGGGTGTGCCGCTAGGTAGTGGCCGGGTCTGACCCGCATGCACGATATCGGCGATGGAGAGTTGTGTGGCGATTGCTCCAGCGCCACTGACTCCCATGAGTTGTAGGAATTTACGTCTCGATAATGTATCCATTGTTAGCTCCTACGCATTGACAACATAGTCGGGCGAATTGATCGCGATTAAGACCATCTGCTTTGGATCATTGAGCGCAGTGCGCAACACTGACTTGGTGCGCTCACTCCATTGAGCTACTCCCAATAAATCAGCAAGCGCATCGATCCGGTGATCGTCTGCAGCCACCGCAGTAATCGAATCAAAGCGGGCTTTTTGCAGTATGTATTGCGAAAATGCCAACCGGGTCTGGGCGCTGGAAATATTGATCCAAGCCTCATCTGCAGGCCAACCGCCCACATTGGGTGGATTCATCGGCTCTTGCCCCATTGCCACCAAGTAGCGAATCACATTTGAATTAATCGGAAGCGTCGATGGTGTTACCTGCAAGGCGCGACAAACTGAGACAAACCAATCAACAGGTGCTTTGACTTGTGAATGTAAAGGATTACTCATGGCGTTACTTGAAGCTAGAGCGGTGACAAGGAAATGGATATCGCGGTTTGCAAATGCGTCATAAACACTCTGATCAAGAAGTGGTGAAGTACTCGAGATGAATCGGTACCACATGCGGTGCGGAATATATTGCGCGTTCGCTGGCAATGAAGTGATGTAATCACTGATTGCTGGTGCATCGAAAACGCCAGTCGTTCCCAAGAAGGTAATGGGTTGCGAGTAATGCTGCTTGGGATTGAAACTCACTGTTCCAGCACTGCGCACAGTGCGATAACCAGTGAGCGCCTTAGCCACGGTCTGCACATCGTTCTCGGTGTAACTACCAACACCAAGTGTGAAGAGCTCCATAAATTCTCTAGCTAAGTTTTCATTCGGAGATTTATCGGTATTGGAATTTCCATCTAACCAAAAGAGCATCGCGCTATCTACGATCATTGCACGCGCTTGATCTTTGAAATTTCCAAGCGCAGTAGTTCGTAGTAGTTGATTCTGGTTATACATAGGAAGTGCGTACTGAACTTTGCCGAGCGCAGTTGCCCAGTGGCCATGCCAGAACCAGGTCATGCGTTCTTGTAGTCCATGATCGGCGCTAGCCATTCGATCGAGCCACCAGAGTTGAGTTTGCAAGATTTGATCTTGGCGGGCCTTTTGAAAATCAACGAGCGCTGCGCTCTTTTGCGGTGGGTAATCACCCAAGTCGGTAAGGGTGGGTGGGGTGATCGCTTGTGCACCGGCATCAACGGCCGGAGGTGTTAAGACTGTGGTTCGAGCTGTAGTAATTCCGGTGGCTAACAACGCTGCATACTCACCTGGCTTTGGGCCAAAACCAAAGCGATGAATAAGGCGAGAGAGCTCAAGCCGATTGGCGGTGTTCATAGAAGTAAGCCTAAGTTCTGGTCTAGCGCCAAAGTGGGCTTCGCTAGGATTCCACCATGAATTCACGCGAAACTCTCAAGAATGAAATCCTTAACAAAGCCGTTGTTCACGGAAAAGTCATTTTGTCTTCAGGTAAAGAGGCTGACTATTACGTCGACTTGCGTCGAATCACTCTCGATCATGTAGCAGCACCACTTGTCGGTGAAGTGATGTTAGAACTCACCAAGGATTTAGATTACGAAGCAGTCGGTGGACTCACACTTGGCGCAGACCCAGTTGCTACAGCGATGATGCACGTTGCTGCCAGCCAAGGCCGCGCACTCAATTCTTTTGTAGTTCGTAAAGCTGAAAAAGCACATGGCTTGCAGCGTCGAATCGAAGGACCAGATGTTCAAGGTAAGCGCGTACTTGCCGTTGAAGATACCTCAACAACTGGCGGTTCGGTTTTGACTGCGGTTGAAGCACTCAAAGAAGCTGGCGCGATTGTTGTTGGTGTTGCAGTGATTGTAGAACGCGGCGCTGCTAACGCTGTTGCCGAAGCTGGCTTGGAATACCGAGCTGCCTACCAACTTGCAGATCTAGGCTTATAAAAACATTTACGACAAGTGCTTGCGAGTACGCCACTCTTTAAATACTTCCCAGACAATCGGCACCACTGTGATTGCGGCAATCGCAATAATGATGTCGGTTAAGTATTTCGAGATGGTGTTCGCAAAAGTATTTCCAGCCGCATAAGCGCCCCAGATCAAGACCTGGGTCCAAATCAAAGCACCAAAGACATTCCAGAAAGCAAAAGTCTTAAATGGGACTCGAATAATTCCAGAGAGCGGGTTAATCAACCCGCGCACAACTGGAATGAAGCGACCGAGAACAATGGCGCGACCAGTTCCGTATTTCGCAATATATTTTTCAGCAGATTTAATTTTGCTCGGGTCAAAGAATTTGGAACCCTCGCGGCTAAAGATTTTGATGCCATAACGCCAGCCCAACCAGTGACCAAACTGCGAACCGAGAATGGCAGCAAGTGGCGCACCGATCGCCACAATCGTGATGTTGAGGTGATGGTGGCCGGCTTTCACACCGATGCCAGCGGCGAAGAGACCCGCGCTAATAAGCAGGGTGTCACCCGGCAGACCGATAATCAGTGGCAGCCCAGTTTCCAGCGCCAAGATTGCAAAGATAATGGCGAGTGAGTAATTCGAGTTCAGTGCGGTAGTTACGCTGATAAAGCTCATATAAGAAGGGTACAGACAAAATGGGCACCCTTAGGTAACCTTTCGGTCAGTTAGACCCGTTTAACCACACCCGACAACTCTGGTCAACGTAGATCAATTGAGGAGTAAAAGTGTCAACAGCTGTACATGTCACAGGTTCAAACCTGACTTATGTATTTATAGTTCTGGGAATTTCCCTCGTAGCCCTGGCAATCGCATATGGCCTTCGCGCCCAAGTCCTTGCCCAATCTGATGGCACCGAGAAGATGAAAGAGATCGCAGCGGCTGTTCAAGAAGGCGCAGCCGCCTATCTCAATCGCCAATTTAAAACCCTCTCATTTTTCGTGGTAGCAGTTTTTGTACTGCTCTTTGCACTTCCAGGCCATGCCGATATTCGTATTGGCCGTTCTATATTCTTCTTACTCGGTGCGCTCTTTAGCGCCGCGGTGGGTTACAACGGTATGTGGCTCGCGGTTCGCGCAAACGTTCGCGTCGCTGAAGCTGCTCGCCAAAAGTCAGCTGCTAACGCAGTCAAGATCGCGTTTCGCACTGGTGGCGTCGTCGGTATGACCACAGTCGGACTCGGTCTACTTGGCGCATCTCTTGTTGTTTTGATCTATCGCGAAAACGCACCAGAAGTTCTCGAAGGTTTCGGTTTTGGCGCTGCGATGCTCGCGATGTTCATGCGCGTGGGCGGCGGTATCTTTACTAAGGCTGCCGACGTCGGTGCCGACTTGGTTGGTAAAGTTGAAAAAAATATTCCAGAAGATGACCCACGTAACGCAGCAACAATTGCTGACAACGTAGGAGATAACGTCGGTGACTGCGCCGGAATGGCAGCCGACTTGTTCGAGTCATATGCCGTAACACTTGTTGCAGCGCTCGTTCTTGGTAAAGCTGGTTTCGGTGACGCTGGTCTGATCTACCCACTCATCGTGCCTGCAATCGGAATCGTGACCGCGATCGTCGGTATCTTTATCACTCGCTTGCGTTCTACAGATCGCAGCGCGATGCAATCAATCAACCGCTCTTTCTTTATTTCAGCAATTATCTCTGCGATTTTGGTTGGCTTTGCAACATTCACATATCTACCAGGAACCATGGCCCAACTCACTGGCTTGCTTCCTGCCGATGCACCATCAAATGTAAATCCTCGCGTTCTTACATTTGGCGCAGTATTAATCGGAATTGTTTTAGCTTCGGCTATCCAAATCTTGACTGGCTTCTTTACCGAAGTAGGTAAGCGCCCAGTAAACGATGTAGCAGCAGCCTCTCGCACTGGCTCTGCAACAGTGATTTTGGCTGGTATTTCTGTTGGTTTTGAATCAGCGGTTTACTCCGCGCTTTTGATCGCTGCAGCAGTATTTGGTGCCTTTGAACTCGGCCACGGCTCAGTTGTTCTTGCACTCTTTGCAGTTGCACTAGCTGGTACCGGACTGCTCACAACAGTCGGTGTGATTGTTGCGATGGATACTTTTGGCCCGATCTCTGACAACGCTCAAGGAATTGCCGAAATGTCTGGCGATGTTCATGGTGAAGGCGCACAGATCTTGACCCAACTCGACGCAGTCGGTAACACCACAAAAGCAATCACTAAGGGAATTGCAATTGCTACCGCAGTATTAGCCGCAACCGCACTCTTTGGTGCATTCACAGATGCCATCAAGAAGGCGGTAAGCGACGCTGCAAAAACAATCAACGATCCGGTCTCGCAGTATCACGGCGTCTTGGATGTTGCTAACCCACGTAACTTGGTTGGTTTGATGATCGGCGCAGCAGTTGTCTTTATGTTCTCTGGTCTTGCGGTTAACGCAGTTGCTCGCGCGGCTGGCGCAGTTGTTGTCGAAGTGCGCGAACAGTTCCGCTTGCATCCTGGAATCATGAAGGGCACCGAGAAGCCAGAATATGGTCGCGTTGTCGATATCTGTACTCGTGATTCATTGCGCGAACTTGTTGCACCTGGTCTGCTTGCAGTGATGGCTCCAATCGCAGTGGGCTTTGGCCTCGGGGTTGGCGCGCTCGGTGCATACCTTGCTGGTTCGATCGGAACCGGAACTTTGATGGCAGTCTTCTTGGCCAACTCTGGTGGTGCTTGGGATAACGCAAAGAAGATGGTCGAAGATGGCAATCACGGCGGTAAAGGCAGTGAAGCCCACCACGCAACAATCGTGGGTGACACAGTTGGCGATCCATTTAAAGATACCGCTGGCCCTGCGATCAACCCATTGATCAAAGTTATGAATCTGGTCGGTCTACTTGTTACTCCTGCGATCGTAAGTTTTGATCTCGGAGGCCACAAGCTATCCTCAGCACTTATCGCTCTGGCGGCCCTTGTGGTTATCGTGTACGCATTGGTTCGCTCGCGCAGAGGAGCGACCGCGCTCGTATAAAGAAGTAGAAAGCAGTGAATGAGTAAAAAGTTAGTAATCGTGGAATCCCCCGCGAAGGCGCGCAAGATCGGCGCCTTCTTGGGGGATGGTTACATAGTCGAGGCATCGGTCGGCCACATCCGAGACCTGCCGCAGCGAGCCGCCGATATCCCAGCTGAGTATAAGAAGGTTGCCTGGGCCAAAGAGGGCGTCAATATTGAAGAGGATTTCGCACCGCTCTATGTGATCAACCCCGATAAAAAAGCCAAGGTCAATGAGCTCAAAGCGCTGATGAAAGATGCCGACGAGTTGATTCTGGCAACCGATGAGGACCGCGAAGGTGAAGCGATCGCCTGGCACCTGATCGAAGTCTTGCGACCAAAAATCCCTATTCGCCGAATGGTTTTCCATGAGATCACCGAAGAAGCAATTAAAAAAGCGGCGAATGAAACTCGGGATTTAGATTATCGCTTGGTTGACGCGCAAGAGACGCGCCGCGTACTCGACCGGTTGTATGGTTATCGACTTTCTCCTGTGCTCTGGAAAAAAGTTATGCCTCGGATTTCTGCTGGCCGCGTGCAATCAGTTGCAACTCGTTTGATTGTCGAACGCGAACGCGAACGGATGGCGTTTATCTCCTCAAGCTGGTGGGATTTAACAGCGCAATGCGAAGCTGGATTTAAAGCTCGACTGATTTCGCTCAACGACAAACGCGTTGCTACAACTAATGACTTCGATGATTTTGGCGCGCTAAAAGAAAAGTCTGCGGCAAATATTTTGTTATTAGATGAAGCAAGTGCCAAAGAACTTACGCATTCACTTCAAGGTGCCGCACTCCTTGTTAAGTCGACCGAAGAGTCGCCTCGTACCGAACGCCCTAAAGCACCATTTACAACTTCTACTATGCAACAAGATGCTGGCTCCAGACTCGGTTGGGGCGCACAACTCACCATGCGAGTTGCACAACGGTTATACGAAAACGGTTACATCACTTATATGCGTACCGACTCGGTAACGCTTTCACAGTCTGCGATTGCATCGGCGCGCGAGCAAGCAATGAATTTGTATGGCCGTGAATATGTGCCAGCCCAACCTCGTGTGTATGAAGGCAAGACTAAGAACGCGCAAGAGGCGCACGAAGCGATTCGCCCAGCCGGTGAAGTATTTAAGACTCCAGGTGAGCTCGCACCGGAACTCTCGCGCGATGAATTCGCGCTCTATGACTTGATCTGGAAGCGCACCATTGCTTCGCAGATGGCCGATGCTAAAAAAATGCAGATGCGCGTGGACTTCGATGTGGCCACCAAGAGCGGCGAGGCAGCGGTATTTCGCGCTAACGGCAGCGTGATTACCTTCCCAGGATTCTTAGCTGCCTATGAAGATGTTCTAGATGAAGACGCCAAAGAGAGCGATGATGATTCCAAGCGCCTGCCATCAATGGCCGTAGGTGATCTGATGAAGGTAAGTGAATACAGCTGCGAAGGTCACGAAACGAAACCCCCTGCGCGCTATACCGAACCTTCACTCGTTAAAAAACTAGAAGAGCTCGGCATCGGCCGTCCCTCAACATTCGCATCGATTATCAGCACCATTCAAGATCGTGGTTATGTTGTTAAACGTGGCCGCGCGCTGGTGCCAACCTTCTTGGCATTTAGTGTCACTGGTTTACTCGAACAACATTTCTCCAAACTCGTTGACTATGAATTCACTGCGTCGATGGAAGAAGATCTCGACAAGATCGCCAATGGCGATGCCGACCGCGTGGAATGGCTAACAACATTCTTCTATGGCCACGACGATGTTCCTGGCTTGCAAGCACTTGCCGAAGACTTAGGTGCAATCGACGCACAACAGATCAACACCATGAAGATGGGTGAAGATATTGAAATTCGTGTTGGTCGTTATGGCGCATATATTCAACAAGGCCAAGGCGATGATCGTAAGTTTGCGAATATTCCAGAGAATATGGCGCCGGATGAACTCACACTTCCTGTTGCGATCGAACTTCTTGCTAAGCCATCGGGTGAGCGCGAACTTGGCATAGACCCAGTCAGCAGTTACCCACTTGTCGCAAAGTCGGGCCGCTTTGGTCCATATGTCACCCAAGTGTTGCCAGAACCAGAACTTGTGGTTGATAAAAAAACTGGCGAACTCAAAAAGCCGCGCAAGAAAAAAGATGATCCAAAGCCAAAGACTGCTTCGCTGCTCAGCACAATGTCACTCGACACTATTACTTTGGAAGATGCGTTGAAGTTGATGTCACTACCGCGTTCACTTGGCGAGTACGAAGGCGTTGAGATCACGGTTCAAAACGGTCGTTATGGTCCGTACTTAATGCACGGAACAGATTCCAGAACCTTGACCTCAGAAGATCAGCTCTTTTCGATCACCCTTGAAGAAGCAATCGAGATTTATAAGCAGCCTAAAGTCCGTCGTCGCGGGGTGGCTAAACCTCCGCTCAAAGACTTGGGCGTCGACCCAGAATCCAAGCTGCCGGTGCTGGTCAAAGATGGCCGCTTTGGTGTCTATGTTACCGATGGCACCACCAACGCCACCCTGCGCCGCGGTGACACGATTGAATTCCTTACTTTGGAGCGCGGGCTAGAACTTTTGGCTGGCCGCCGCGCCTGGGAGGCTGAAAATGGTGGCGCTCCAACCAAAAAGCGGGCTAAAAAGGCCACCAGTCGAGCCAAAAAAGCGGCCCCGACGCTCACTTCCAAGGTAGTCAAAGCCACCGGCGCCCCTAAAACCAAGAAGAAGGCTGCATCCGGAAAAGGAAAAGTAGCCACCCCTTAGGCTTAACCCATGTCCCAGGCCCTGCCCTACCCCTCGGCCCCCGCGCAGACCGATTCCCGAAGTGTGCTGGCGATCCCAGCCTTTCGCCGGCTCTGGTACTCGATGGCCTTCTCCTCTTTTGGCGACTGGCTCGGACTTCTTGCTACTACTGCGCTCGCCCTGGAACTAGCGAAGGGCGATTACAAGAAAGCTAACTTCGCTATCGCAGGTGTCTTCATTGTTCGCTTGTTGCCAGCCGTTTTGCTCGGCCCAATCGCGGGCGTAATTGCAGATCGTTTCGATCGTCGTCGCTTGATGATCGTCTGCGACATTATGCGCTTTGCGCTCTACGCATCGATTCCGATTGTGCACACCTATACCTGGTTGTATTCAGCAACTGTGTTGGTCGAATCCATCACGCTCTTCTGGTCGCCGGCAAAAGAAGCTTCTGTTCCTAACTTAGTTCCAAAAGATAAGTTAGAGAACGCAAACCAGATGACGCTAGTGGCAAGTTATGGCAGCGCACCAATTGCAGCGCTGATGTTCTCGATCCTTGCAGGTATCGCAACTGCAATTTCATCTTTCACATCAAAGCGTTATGGCTCGACTGCAGATCTTGCGCTTTATATCGATGCCTTCTCATTTTTATATACCGCCTGGGTAGTTTTTAGATTACAAAAAATCCCACGCGATGGCGATTCAAAATCTGCGGTCAATGACAATATTGGTAAGTCATTGATCGATGGTTTCAAATTCGTTTCAAGCTCGCGCGTTATTAGCGGTTTGATTCTAGGAATGCTCGGTGCCTTCTTTGCAGCAGGTGCAGTTATTGGTTTGGCGCGTACCTTTGTGGGCGATTTGAATGCTGGCGACGCCGCATATGGAATTCTCTTTGGTTCGGTATTCACCGGGCTCGCACTTGGAATCTGGCTTGGTCCAAAGATCTTTGGTCAATTCTCTCGCCGCCGTATCTTTGGCGCTTCACTCACAGTCTCGTCATTCTTCTTAATCCTGCTCGCACTTGTTTCAAACATTGTGTTGGCCATGTTCCTCACCGTTCTACTTGGTGCATTCGCCGGACTTTCGTGGGTCACTGGTTTCACGATGCTCGGACTTGAAGTAGCCGATGAAGTACGCGGTCGAATCTTTGCCTTCGTGCAGTCTTTGATCCGTATCTCATTAGTGCTGGTTTTAGCTGTTGCGCCAGTGATAGCGGCTTCTATCGGCAAGCACACCTTCACTATTCACAACCATCATCTGAACTACGACGGCGCTGCTTTCACGCTCTTTGGTGCTGGCGTTATCGGTTTAGTAGTCGGCATCGTTTCTTATAAGCGGATGAAAGATCGACCAAATGTTTCGTTCTTCTCCGACGTGCTCGCTGCGTTGCGCGGTGAACTTGTCGCTGAATCTGGTCGCACCCACACCGGAATTTTTATCGCCTTCGAAGGCGGAGAAGGTTCTGGAAAATCTACCCAGACAAAATTGCTCGCAAACTATTTAGAATCGCGGGGCGAGAAAGTAACAATCACTCGCGAACCAGGCGGCACAGAACTCGGTAAGCAACTTCGCAAAATTTTGCTAGACCCAGCCACAGGTGAAATCAGTCCACGCGCCGAAGCGCTCTTGTATGCAGCAGATCGTGCCAACCACGTGCACGATCTCATTCAACCAGCGCTCACCAACGGTGAAGTAGTTATCACTGATCGCTACCTTGATTCATCAATCGCGTATCAAGGCGCGGGCAGAGTTTTGCAACCTAACGAAGTAGCGCGAATTTCTAAGTGGGCCACCAACGGTTTGATTCCAAACCTGACAATTATTTTGGATGTTCCAGCTGAAATCGGACTTGGTCGCTTGCAGAGCGCCGACCGATTAGAGCAAGAACCAATTGCATTCCACGAACGCGTACGCCGCGAATTCTTAAATCTGGCTGCAGTCGACCCGGATCGTTACTTTGTTGTCGATGCCACCCAAAGTCCAGAATCAATCCAAGAGCAGATCGCCACGCGCGTTGCGCTCTTGCCACAGCTTGCTAAAAAAGAGCAGCCAGCTAAATAAATGAGCGTCTTTGATTCTCTGATCGGCCAAGGCGAATCAGTCGCTATCTTGAATGAGGCTGTTGCAGCGGCTAAACGCGGCGAAGATGAATCACAAGCGATGACCCACGCCTGGTTATTTACTGGACCCCCAGGGAGCGGACGATCCAACGCAGCACTCGCCTTTGCAGCGGCTCTGGTCTGCGCGAACGATGGCTGTGGCAACTGCACCGACTGCGCCACGGCGCTGGTTGGAAGCCACGCCGATGTAGAGTTGGTACGCACCGAGGGCCTGTCAATCAAGATCGATGAAGTCCGCGAGCTCATCACCCGCGCATCCTGGACCCCTTCGGTGGCCAGTTATCGAGTAGTCGTGATGGAAGATGCCGACCGGCTCACCGAATCTGCCGCAAACGCGATGCTCAAAACAATCGAAGAGCCAGGCCTGCGCACAGTTTGGTTGTTGTGCGCGCCGACTACGACAGATGTTTTGCCAACCATTCGCTCGCGCACTCGCGCACTCACTTTGCGCACGCCTTCCACTCAAGCGGTCAAAGAATTATTGGAACGCGAATTGGTTCCGGCTGCTACTGCCGAACTTGCAGCCCGCGCCTCGCAAGGACACATTGGTCGTGCGCGCTACTTAGCAAACAACCCAGAGGCTAGAACTCGCCGCACAGACATTTTGAAATTACCACTCACCATCACCGACATTGCATCTGCTTTTAAGTGCGCAGGATTACTAGTCGACGCTGCTAAGCGCGACGCCGAGGCAGAAGCCGAACGAAAGAACAATGCCGAGATCACCGCGCTTAAAGAAGCATGGGGACAACAAGGAACTCGCGTTGTTGCGGGTGGTGCGAAAGCAATTAAAGAATTAGAGAAAGAGCAAAAGTCCAGGCAAACTCGAATGGTGCGCGACTATTTGGACCGCGCGCTACTAGATATCGCAACTTTTTATCGCGATGTCTTGATGGTGCAATCGCGGCGCGAGGCAGATGCACTTATCAACAGCGATATGCAGCGCGAGATCGAGATTGTGGCTAACTCCACCACCCCAGATACAACTCTGCGAAAATTACAAGCAATTATGAAAACCCGAACTCAACTTTCACATAACGCGGCGCCGCTACTTGCGATTGAAGCCATGATGGTGCAACTCGCATGAGTAGTGCTGCCTCGGTCGAGTTCTATCCAATTTTGCCGCCGAAAAAACCGCGGCCGTTTCGAAATTTCCTGATCTCTTTCACGATCTCTTCGCTCGTTGTGGCACTCGCCTTTGGCGGCCAGTTTGCTTATCAACACCTCAAACCCAAGCAACACTGGACTTTGCAAGCGTTTATGAGCCAAAGCCTGGATTGGCACTCGTGCGACGACGGCTTTTCGTGCACCTCATTTTTAGTACCTATTGATTACAACAATTTAGATGCGGGCACATTCACGCTTCAAGCAATCGTTCACCCAGCCACTGGTGCCAACACCAAGCTCGGTGATCTCTTTGTAAACCCTGGCGGCCCGGGCGGTTCTGGTATTGACTATGCCTACAACGCCGACTCGATCGTCTCTAAAACAATTGACGACAACTACGACATTGTTGGTTTTGATCCACGTGGTGTAAATCAATCACAACCTGTTCGTTGCTTAACTGACTCGCAAGAAGATAATTACATTCAAAGTGGCGGCAGCGTGCAAAACTCGGCCGACTTAAGCCAAGCCATTGCGCAAGCAAAGATGTTCGCAGACACGTGTTATAAAAAAATTGGAGCAAACCTTGCGCATTACTCCACCCTTGAAACCGCAAAAGATATGGATATCTTGCGCGCGCTCTTGCACCAACCAAAATTAAATTACATTGGTAAGTCGTATGGAACATATTTGGGAACTCTCTATGCGGCGCTCTTCCCACAGAACGTTGGTCGCATGGTGCTCGACGGCGCGGTTGATCCCAATATTTCAATCGCGGATCAAAACCAAGCACAAGCCCAAGGCTTTGACACTGCGCTCAACGCATTCCTGGCTGCTAACCCACAACTAAATCAAAATGAAATTGAAAAACTTCTGGCAGCAACTCGCGTAACACCATTGTCTTCAAAATCTGGCAGAGAAGTAACCGAAGCGCTCACCATTACCGCAATTGCATCTGCGTTGTATGACCCAGCTTCGGGCTGGCCAGCGCTTAAGAAATCGCTTAACGATGCAATAACTAAGAACGACGGCACTGGTTTGCTTGCACTGGCCGATGATTACGACCAACGACTTCCCGATGGTCACTACGCTTCTAATCAAAATGACATCTCGCAAATCACGAGCTGTTTAGATTTCCCAGACCCACGCACCATCGGGCAGATGCAGCAAGATGCCACTTCTTACGCCCAAAAAGCGCCGGTTTTCGGCCCTTACCTGGCCTATGCCGGACTGGCGTGCCACTATTGGCATGTACCGCCGGTGGCTTCGCCCAACCTGACCCATATCGCTTCAGCCCCGCTGCTAGTTATCGGCACCACCCGCGACCCTGCCACCCCATACGCATGGGCGCAGGCGCTCAATAAAGATTTGGTGAACAGCACCTTGATCACGCTGAACGGTGATGGCCATACTGGCGCGAACCGTGGCAGCAGCTGCGTGGATTCGGCGGTCGACACCTACATGATTTCTGGGGTCACCCCGGTTGGTAATTTGTACTGCGCGAAATAGGTATTGTTTCCTTATGCGTTTAGACCATGTTTCTTATGTGACTTCCCATGAACAACTTTCAGATACCGTCCAACGCTTGGGCGCGACTCTCGGAACAACATTTGTAGACGGTGGAATTCACCCTCGTTTTGGAACCCGCAACTTCACAGCACCTCTTAAAGATGGTCACTATCTCGAAGTTGTTTGCCCACTTGATCACCCCGCAACAGATAGCAACGCTTTTGGTAAAGCCGTTTCAAAGCGTGCAAATGAAGGTGGCGGTTGGCTCACATGGGTTCTCTCAACCAATGACATCGCGCCAATTGAAGAGCGCATTGGTCGACCAGCTGCAGAAGGTCATCGCAAGAAGCCAGATGGCACAGATCTTCGTTGGAAGCAGATCGGTGTTTCAGATATTTTGCAAGATAAGCAACTTCCATTCTTTATTCAATGGCTGACCGAAGAACATCCATCACAAGATGGCAAGCCAACTGCAAAGATTACAAAAGTCGAATTCGCTGGCGATAAAGAGAAGATCCGCGAATACGCTGGCGAAAATGTTGATCAAGCAATTGGTGAAGTCGAAGTTATCTGGGTAGACCCAGCAACAACCGATGGCGACACCGGAATCGTTGCGGTCTATCTACAGACTCACGACGGCGAAATTCGCATCGACTAGTTCGTATTTAAAAATCTGCATGTCTGCAACAACTGCACGACTCTTTCGCCATAGCGCGTGGGCCTCACAACGTATTTACGATGCAATCCAAGAACTGCCGCTAGATGCCCTTGAGTCATATATTCGAGACCCGGAATGGAGCGTTGCGCGCTTACTCCAACATATTCCAGGCGGCGCAGATTGGTATGTCTATTGCCTGACCGGCAGACCACTCTCAAACCAAATGAAGCCTATGAGCATGGCGGATGTAAAAGTGCTTCAGGAACAACTCGCGGAGTACGACGCGATTATTGCCACGCAAGCCGAGCTGCCAGATGAATACCTCACTATTACCGAGGGCGGTAAGAGTTGGCAGAATCTTCGTTCTACAATCTTGGCCGAAGCGATTTATCACGCGGCCGAACACCGCACCCAGTTAGTTGACGCGCTAGAAGCCCGAGGGTTCACCTCGATTTCACGTGACCGCCTAGACCTATGGAGCTTTGAAAGTTTCGAGAAGAAGCAAGAATAATCTTGCGTTAAACTCAAGTCTCAACGCTTACGGCTTGCTCCCACTCGAACTGGAGTCTTCACCTTGTCTCAAAATACTTCTAAGAAATCTCATCGTCGCTGGGTTGTTCTGGCCTCGTTTGTAGCAATCATCTGGCTTGGCATTAGCGGCACGACTGGTCCACTCTTTGGAAACCTCTCGACCGTTCAAAAGAACGATAACTCTAAGTTCTTGCCAACTGGCACAGAATCTTCACGCGCCTCTGACGCGATCATGAAGTTTGCTGACAACACCACAAACAACCAGTTCCCAACGCTTATTCTCTTTGAAGGCAAGGTAACCCCAGCAAACCTCGCTTCGACCACCGCATTTGTGCAATCACTTGCAAATAAGGAGTTGGTCGACGCGAAAGGCAACTTGATCAAGAATACCGATGGCTCAACTCTGCACATCTCTATTAGTTCCTACCTTGCACCAGGCGCACAGATCGTTGCCTTCCCATCTGCAAAGGGCGATGCGATTCTTGCAAGCTTGCCGCTCTCTTCAAATTCAGCAGGCGCAGACCTGCCAACTAAAAAGCCTGTGCTTCCTGCAGTTGTCCAAACAATTCGTTATTACTCAACTCAGTATGCACAAACTCAAGGCTTCATCACCCACACCACCGGTCTTGGTGGTTTGTTCGCCGACCTCTTTAACTCATTTAGCGGTCTAGATTCCAGCCTTTTGATCGTTACCGGCTTGGTAGTTGCAGTCATTCTTATTGTTGTTTACCGCTCGCCAGTTCTCTGGATCTTGCCGCTCTTCTCAGCGGGCATCGCGCTCTCACTTGCTGGTGGCGTGATCTATGAACTCGCAAAGCACAACATCATCACACTCGACGGTCAGTCCCAAGGAATTCTCTCGGTGCTGGTACTTGGTGCGGCCACTGACTACGCGCTGCTTTTGATCTCGCGTTATCGCGAAGAACTCCATAAGCAAGAACACCGCGTCGATGCCATGAAGTCTGCGCT